>Ga0209815_1000056_pt1 | contig 77183 bp, 71 predicted proteins | sample CoawatmetaG00DNA_FD_187507 | JGI IMG/M metagenome (GOLD analysis project Ga0209815, IMG submission 187507) | Marine microbial communities from the West Antarctic Peninsula - Coastal water metaG002-DNA (SPAdes) (version 2) | ecosystem: Environmental > Aquatic > Marine > Coastal ...
GCCATCAGGCAGGCAATCCTGACCCAACTCAGCCAGCCCCCGCCGCCAACATGCCCGCACTGCCGTAAACGATGGCGACAAATGATCCGCAGAAATCTGCCAAAGTAGTGCTAAGGTGTATACTTGGTGTCAATCATTGCCTGCGGCCAGTAGCGGCGGTGGACTTGCATCAACCGTGCGCGGTCGGATTCCGCGTCCATGATGGCGAGAGACCGCGCGAGCGCATCTTTCGCACAGGCTGTGCAATCGGTGGCTGCGTTGGGAGCTATCGCCACGAGCGCAGCAAGGGACTTCTGCAACCGGATAGCAACTTCGAGGATTGCAGCCCCATCGCGTGCGATGGGGCGATAGAGGTCATGGAGCAGGTCGGGGAACGCGAATTGAGGCATGATCACCCGTTCGTCCGGGTCGCTCTTTTCAGGCTTTTCCGGGGCAAGCACCGACGTGAGCACGCGCGTGCCTGCCTCGATCACCGCGATGGCCGTCCCGGGGTCGTTTACTGCCGGTGACAGCGCGCGCGATGCGATTTCTGACAGCACTACAAGGCCAAAGCGTGGATCGTGGTCGAAGGCGCGGTCATGCGCGACGGTGAACGCTGCGCGCATGCGCTCACGTTGGTCGTCGGTTAGCGTTGCTGTAGTCCATGCCAGCATGCGCGCCGGGTCGGCCATTGTTCCCGGCAGAGCCGACAGCACGATTTCATCCTCGATAGTTTCGGCAAGGTCGCGCAGCGCCGCGATGTCGACATGGGTGACCCGCCCGATGCAATTGTGGTAAATCCGCGTTGCACCATCGGGAACAGGCCGTCTCTGCCGCGGCCCGAACTGCGGTGAACATGCCATCGCATCGGCGGCTTTGAAGGCGGCACATTCGATACGTTCGATCGTGTCATTGACGCGCCCAAATCGGGTGATGTGTTCGATCCAGCGCAGGAACGTGATCACGATATTGGCAATGACCGCGATCGTCCCGCCAAGCAGAATAACGCGACCACTTTCGCCGTAAAGCCCGGTGGACAAGGCGATTATGCCGACGATGGCGAACAGGAAGCTTCCCAGGAATGTCGCCAGGGCATTCTGGGCAGTGGCGTCCTCGATCAGCAATTGCACCGCGCGGGGGGTAATGTTGCTGGTTGCTCCGGCATAGGCGGAAACCATCGCCGTCAACGAAAATGTCGTCACCGCCAGCATGCTCGATGCAAGGACGTTGAGAATGTTGTCGACGGACTCGGCGCCGACCTTCGCGGCGAACTCGTAAGAGATGGTATGTCCGACGATCGCACCAGCAAGAGCAATGCCGACCGCGAAAATGCAAAACAGTGCCGCACGAAACCACATGCGCCGCGTAAGTAGCCGCAAGGCCCATTGCCATCTGTGCAAACCGGTGTCCCTCTCGCCGCGCGGATGCCTATGTACCTTAAACGTCCACGTCCGATTTCGTTCCAGCCGGGCCGGCCGATCGCCGACGGTGCAGAGTGCGGGCGTTCAGCCTCAGAGCCGCTTTCAACCGGTGATGTTCCGGCCGAAAATGTAGCGGGCGATCAGCCATTTCTGGACTTCGTTGGCACCTTCATAGATTTCGCCGATCTTGGCGTCGCGGTATATCGCTTCAAGCTGCCACGCGGTGCCGTCGCCCCTGGTTTCGCGTGCGAAACCATAACCGCCACAGGCCTGAATGGCGTCGCGCGCAACGTCTACGGCGAGGCTGCTTCCCTTGACCTTGCACATTGCCGCCCAGGGTTCGGTGTTCAGTCCCTTGTCGCTGCAAAGCGCGGCTTTTTGATACAGCGAACGGGCCGCTTCAAGTTCGATGGCATGTTCGGCGAATGTGAACTGCCAATGCTGAAACGATGCAATCGCCTGGCCGAATACCGTGCGCGTGGTGATGTATGCTGCGCTCAGGTCAATCGCCCGTTGCGCCAGCGCGCAGCCGATCGCGCCGATCCCCATACGGCCAAGCGCCAGCGCACCCAGTGCCGTTCGCAAGCCATTGCCTTCCTCCCCGATCATGTCCTCATCGCTGACGAACACGTCCCGGAAAGTGATGTCGGCGGTAAGCTGCGGGTGGTTGCCCATCTTGAGATCGGGATCGGAAACGGTCACGCCCGGATCGTTCATGTTGACAAAGAACGTGGTCGTTGCAGTGCCCGTCCGGCACAGGAGCAACACGCGCGATGCCGCCACGGAATTGGTGATCCATCGCTTGCGCCCGTTGATGACCCAGCCGTTTGCCGTGCGCTCGGCTGTTGTCCGCAGCGACTTTGCCGACAGATCGGTGCTGGCTTCCGGTTCGCTGGTTGCGAAGGAAGCGACGTATTCGCCCCGCACGATCCCAGGCAGCCATTTCGTCCGCGCCGCGCCGCCTGCGTTATCGAGCGATTTCCCGACGAGGATCGCCTGCCCGTCATACATGGCGGAGGCCAGCCCCGGCGAATAGTAGCCCAGTTCCTCGATCACCGTGAGCGTGGCGAGCATCGGATATTCGAGTCCCAGACCGCCGACGTCCGCCGGGTACGGGACACGGTAGAGGCCAGCGTCGGCGATGGCCTTGAAAAGGTCGAAGCGGAAGCCGTCGCGCGCTTCAGGGGTGCAGTTCAGTTCGTGCGCAACCGGACGGATCACGTCCGCAGCGAAGCGCCGTGCCTCCGCCCTGATCTTGCGCGTTTCTTCCGGCAGCAGGAGGTCGTTTGCGATACGGGTGGCGCGCCGCTCTACCACAACATCGAGATCGTTCATTGATGTGCTCTCCGCAACGTTTCTGCTGTTCCGACCGGTATGGCCCGGTCGTTTCCGGGCTGGCGGATGCAGGCCGGTGTTCACGGAAAGCCGCGCAGGCGTTACCATACTTTTGTTTTGGATCGCCGCAGGTAGAGGGGATTGCCGCCTCGCCGCAATCCGGTCACGGTGGCATTCGCAGCGTCAGCTTGATCCGAGGCCCAGCGTTCGCGCACGGTGGATCGCCGCTGTCCTGTTGTTGACGCCGAGCTTGCTGTAGAGATTGTAGAGGTGCCATTTGACCGTGGCTTCCGAGGTGGAAAGACTTGCGGCGATTTCGCGGTTACGCATGCCCGACAGCAGCAGATCCACCATTGCAGTTTCGCGGGCGGTCAATGGCTCCAGCGGTGCAAGGATTTCATGGTGGGTTTTTCGGCTTGTGGGGCTTACGCCAAAGCGTTCGGCCAAGGTGCGCAGGGTCTGGTTATCGTCCGTAGCCTCATGAACCGCTGAGTCCTTTCCATTAAGTGCGGCTGCAACCAGTGGTCTGCAGATCAGTTCATCGTCGAGAAAGAGCTGGATCAGGCCGCGCTGACTCGCAATGCTGATCGCGTCCAGGAACGTACGAACCGCCTTTGTCGCGTTGCCCTGAGCGTAATAGACCGATGCTTTCAGTACCAGTGCCTGCACATGGCGCAATTGCCGCCCTCCGTGCCGGGCGTTGGTGGCCAGGGCGGACAGCAGGCGCAGTCCTTCATTCCACGTCCCCTCGGCCATAGCGGTACGGGCAGATGCGATCTGCCGCAATTCGCGTGTGCATGGCAGATCGCTGTCGGCACCGGCGTTTTGTGGCTCGCCACACGCCTGGATGTCGACAATCGCGGCGGCTTCCTCGCGCCCTTCGTCGTAGCGACCGGCCCGGAAAAGCAAGAGCACGCGTTCATAGCGGATGCTTAACCACAGGCGCGGAGCGTATGCTTGCACAAGCAAGGCTTCCAGCCGCTGGGCTTGCGCCAGTGCTGCTGGCACGCCGCTGGTCTTCGCTGCGACCCGCAGGCAGGCGGCAATCCCGAAACAGGCTGTTTCACTTACCCCATGCTCGGCCAGATGCTCGCCTCCACCGAGCAGCGCGTCGCTCGCCTCGTCGAGACGGCCAAGGTGGTAATGCGCGGCCGCAGCGAGAAAATCCAGCGTAGCCGTGATGTTGCTGGGGGCCTGCGCGCTTGGGGAAAGGCGCGAACGCATGCCATCGAGCCGAGCCAACGCCTGCAGCGGTTCGCCCGCGACGAGATCCATCGCCATGCCGATCGCACAGACCCATGCGATGCCATAGGCGCCGGAGCTGCCAGCAATGGCGCGCTGCGCGGCGTCATAGGCACGCCGCGCACCAGCAAGGTCGAGGAAGGCAAGATTGGCAAGGACAAGCGCGCAGGCGACCGTCGCCCGGTCGAAAGCATCGGCTTGCGGATAGTCTGCAAGCCATGCGGCGGCGACCCGGCGGCAAGTGGCCATGTCGTCGGTAAAGGTTGCGACAAGTGTGTCGAGCAGCCCGATCTGGCGTTGCAGATCAACCCCGACGGAGGTCACGTCACCCGCCGCTTCAAGGCGACGCAGGCCTGCAACCACCGCGGCTGCTTCACGGTACTTGCGCGCGAAGAACAGCGCCCAGGCTTGCCAGAACTGGAGGGTGGGTGATGCCATGATGCGTTGTTGGGGCAGCCGGTCCAGCAGGTGCAGGAAACTTGCCAGATCGCCGCGGACTGACACCAGTTCAGGCGCCAGCCTGCCAAGCAATGCCGCAGCCCTGGCGTCGTCCCCCGAAGCGATTGCCATTCCGACCGCTTCGCCGAAAAGGCCGTGATCCTCGAACCACTGACTGGCCGCTTTCTGCATCGAAGCTTGCCGTTCTCGTGGCAGGCGCGCGAAATGCGCCAGCAGGCATTGCCTGAACATCGGATGATAGCGCCACCATTCGCTGCCTGCCTCGACGCGCGAAAGGAACAATCCCTTCTGCTCTGCATCCAGCAAATGCGCACGACTGTCCATGTCTGGCAGCAATACTGCACACAGGCTCGGACTGATCTGGTCAAGAAAGCTGGCGGACACCAGAAATGCTTGAAGTTCAGCGGGTTGCCCGGTCAGAACTTCTTCAGTCAGGTAATCAAGGACATCGGCTTCCCGGTGAGCCATTTCGTCTAGCAGGCGAGTGCGGTCGGCTCCTTTGTCAAGCGCGAGGAGGAACAGGCGCACGGCCAGCGGCCATCCTTCGGTGCGTTCAAGAATGCCCGCAAGTTCTTCTGCGGCGCGGTGCGGCAAGGCGATTCCGGCCAACGCCAAAAGGTCTGTTGCGGTGAATGCCAGATCGCTTGCGCGAAACTCCTCGACCTGCCCTTGGAGTGCCAGCTTGCGCGAAGCGAACGTCGGCCGTGCGCGTGACGAAACGACCAGTTTTAGATGGGAAGAGCCCGCCTGAAGCAGTGCTTCGACCAGGGCGTTCGTCTCAGCCGATTGTGCGAGATGGTAATTTTCGAGGATCAGGGTCAGGCATCGGTCGCGCCGCTCCAGTTCCGTGACCAATGCGTTCGCCACATGGCTTGCACTGGCCTCAAGTCCAAGGCTCCTAAGGCTCCTGGTGCCAGCCAGACCATCGACCACGGTGAAGTGGCTGCGCAGGAACGCATTCAGCTTCTGCGGGACAACGTCGGTCCGGTCGCAATTGTACCACACGGCATCGTGCCCGGTATCGGCCAGGCGCTGAAATAGCGCGGCAAGCAATACTGTCTTGCCATAACCGGCAGGGGCAACGATCAGCGTCAAGGCCTTGTCACGCACGGCCATTGCCAGCGCATCAACCAGATTTTCGCGTGGAATCAACCCGGCGCCGGTTTGCGGCGGGGATGTTTTTCCGGTGGGAAACGCGCGGTGTTCCTGATTGCTTCTCGTCAATGCATTCTCCCGCGCAATGTTGCCTCGCCGGTCCGATGCGCGTCAAGCGACACGGTTGGCCCGACGCGGGGCTGGCGGGTTCAATGCGGTGAAGCGGGATTCCGTCGCTCGGCAAATCCGAACGGTGGCGGCATGAGCGGATCGCGGCGAAGGATGTCATTGCCCTTGATCGCCATGATCTTGCGGTAGTTGTAGAACGGCGCGGTCGGGTAGAGATGGTGGATCAGGTGGTAATTGTGAAACGCCATCAGCGGCGTGAGGATCCATTCGTGCCCGATGCGCAAGGCCGTTGCGCGATATTCGTTTTCGCGCGCCCTGGTTTCGAACGGATGGTGCGGCAGGATGATGAACACGATCACGAACAGGAACGATGTGACTCGTGTCGATACGAACCACAGCCAGAACAGTTCGCTGCCATACCCTGCCCAGGTGATTGCTGCACATGATCCGAGAATGAACGTCGCATAGGCCGCTACGGCCAGCGTCTTGCGCCGCGCGAAATTGCCCCCGCGCTGGATGAACCACTTGAGGTAATAGAAATCGAAGTTGGCCCAGCGCAGCGGGAACCACATATCGATCCTGTGCGCAAAGCTGTCGGGGTCGAGTTCTGTATCGTTGGCATACTTGTGGTGCGACATGTGAATGTACCGTGCGACATCCATGGGTGCCAGCGGCGCGAAATACACAAGACCGATGCGGCCAAGGGTTTCGTTGATTATCCTGTTTCTGCTCAATGCGTTGTGCGAAGAATCATGCACGACGCTGAACAGATAGTAGGCGGCGAGGCCATTGACGATGGCGCCAAGCCACAGCGGAAGTTGCCAGACAATCGCTGCATGCCACACCAGCGCGATCACACCGGTCGACAGGAAGAACAGGGCGACGGTTGGCCATGCAACCTGTGGGCAGCTTTTCAGGCGGTTGAAATCGGCATTGGTGTTCTGTGCTGCGCTTGCCATGCGACTTTCCGTGCAAGATTTTGAACGTGCACCATCGCACCGTGCCGGTGCAAACCGTCCCAACGAAAGTTTGGGTTTCCCCGCACCACCGGATTTTGCGTTCGGACTGACGCAGCGGTGATTGGCAGACGCAGCGGTGATTGACTGAGCAGCGTGTGATGGCGGGTTGACGGGGCGCTGGGTCCGCTATCTGATGGCGCGGGGTGGGCAGGGCGTGTGGCTTCGGCGTTTGCCGACGGGCAAATCGCCCTCTGTCTGGAGAGCCATGTGATCGACGACCGCTGCATTCTCGTTCTTGACGAGGGGACCACTTCAACGCGCGCGATCCTCTATGCCGCTTCCGGCGAAGTGCTGGCCAGTGCGCAGGAAGAACTGACACAGCATTATCCCGCGCCCGGCCTGGTGGAGCATGACGCCAGCGAGATATGGGAGCGCACGCTGCGCTGCGCCCGCGCCATGGTGGAGCGCGCGGGCGGGGCGGTACGCATCGCCGGGATCGGCGTGACCAACCAGCGCGAAACGGTGGTAGCCTGGGACCGGCAGACGGGCCAGCCGCTGTGCCGCGCGCTGGTCTGGCAGGACAGGCGCACCGAAGGTCGATGCCGGGAATTGCGCGATCAAGGCCATGAAGGCGCGGTGCAGGACGCCACCGGGCTGCTGCTCGACCCCTATTTTTCCGCCACCAAGATGGCCTGGATTCTTGACCATGTGGCTGAAGCCGCGGCGCTCGGCCCTCGGCTTGCGCTGGGCACGGTGGAATCGTGGCTGGTCTGGAACCTGACGGGCGGTGAACACATCACCGATGTGACCAACGCCAGCCGCACCATGCTGATGGCGCTGGAAGGACGGGATTGGGATGGCGGCTTGTGCGACCTGCTGCGCGTGCCGCAGTCCGCCTTGCCGGAAATCGTGCCCAATGCCGGGGCATTCGGGATGACGCGGCCTGATTTGTTCGGCAGCGCAATTGCGATCACCGGGCTGGCAGGCGATCAGCAGGCCGCCACGATCGGGCAAGGGTGCTTTGCCGTGGGAGAGGCCAAGGCAACATTGGGCACCGGGGCCTTCATCCTGTCGAACATGGGCGCCCGCCCGCCACGCTCAAGCCACCGCCTGCTTGGCACGGTGCTTTACGAGGTCGACGGCGCGCGCACATTTGCGCTCGAAGGATCGGTCTTTGTTGCGGGGAGCCTGGTCAAGTGGCTGCGCGACAGCATCGGCCTGCTGGAAGATGCTGCCGACAGCGAAGCGATGGCCCATTCGGTTGCCGATAGCGCCGGGGTGGTGGTCGTCCCTGCGCTTTCCGGGCTGGGTGCGCCCTACTGGCTGGCCGATGCGCGCGGCAGCATAACCGGGCTTTCGTTCGCGGCCACCCGCGCGCACATCGTTCGCGCCGCGCTTGAATCCATTGGCCATGTCTTCCACGATCTTGGCAGCGCGTTTGCCGCTGACGGGGCAGGGTGGTCGCTGCTGCGGCTGGACGGCGGCATGAGCGCGAACGACTGGCTGGCGCAGGATATTGCCGACATGCTCGACTTGCGGTGTGAACGGCCCGCCGATGTGGAGACAACCGCGCGCGGGGCGGCTATCCTCGCGGCGATAGGGGCGGGCCTTTACGCCGACATGCAGGCGGCATCGGTGATGCTGCCCGCGCGTACAGTGTTCACGCCGCGCGGGGCCGATGCGGCACGGGCGCAGCGGCTTGAGGCGTGGCGAACGGCGCTGGGCAGGCATCTCTAGCGGTGGACATGACCCGCACCACAAAGCGGTTTATGCGTTTACGGCCTGGGCGCGCTGTCTATTTGACCTGCGTGCGGAACAGGAACGTCGCCGTGGAATTGGCGGCAAGTTCGCCGCCGGGCGAGATGCGGATTTCGGCGACTTGCGGATCATAACCGCTCGCCGGGGTGTAGGTGAAGGCGCTGCCGCCGGACTGACGGTAGGAAATGCCAGCGGCGGATAGCGTAAGCCCGCCGCTGCTGCCCAGCTTGACCGGTAGTGTCGTCGTGCCGTCGTAAGCCGTGTTGCGGAAAGTCATGTTCGACGGCAGCAGATCGTTAAGCACGATGGAACCTGCGTCGATGGTCGTTCCGGTCGGGTTGGTGACGGTAAGGGTATAGATCACGTCGTTGCCGGGCAGATTGAATGCCCCCAGCGTGCTCGATACCGGCGCAGACGTTTTGGCGAACGTAACGCCGGGCATTTCGCAAAAGGTTATGTCGCCGATGCCCATGGCCTGCTGCCCGGTCGAGTTTTCACCGCTGGTATAGGGATAATTTCCGTATTTCAGCGTGATGCTGGTGACCGGCTGCGGGAAGGTGGCGGTGAACCGGCCGGTCGTCGCGCCGATGTCCGATGGCCCGATTCCGGCCATCTGTGCCGATGTGGTGAGCGACGGGGCTGAGGTGCGCACGCCGAACGCAATCGACGAATTGCCTGTCGTGCTCGTCCCGGCGTTGTTGTTGCCCCATGGCGTTGTCAGATCGGGCGTATAGGTGCTGGAGCCGTCGCTGCCGGTGATATTCAGCCAGTCGCGGAACTGGTTCGCGCCGAAGTCGATATCGTCTGCGTCCATAGTGAAGGCTACGACAGGCACAGCGAACGTGAAGGTCGCGGTGATGACGCGGGTGGTCCCGGTTATCGACGTGGTGCGCCCGGAAAAGATGCCGCCAAGCAGCAGGTGCTGCGCCGAACCGTTGGTGATGAGGTTCGATATGCGCGGCATCGTCTGGCCGCCAACCGTGGTGCTGTTCAGACCGTTGCTGGCCAGCGCGATCGAGAACGAGCGGCTTCCCCCGGCGGTTCGTGTTGCGGTGTAAGTATAGGTCGATCCATACGAAAGCTGGGTCGTCGGCTGGTTGGTGAACGAGAAGGTGTACTGGTTCGCGCCGGTGCAGGTGGCGGCGTGCGCCGTTCCTGTCATCGCACCGAGCAAAGCGACCGCAGCACCCGCGATTCTTACAAGACGACCAATCACTGGCGCAATCCCAGGAAGCCGAGGCTGTCGGCATCGAACTTGAGCCGGATCCCGGCAAACAGGCCGCTGGTGGTCTGCCGTGCAGCGGAAAAATCGCGGTCGCGGTAGCCGGTGATGTTGTAACCGATCGTGATCATTGTGTTCTTCGCCGGGCTTAGACCGATTTGCGGGCCAAATGCAAAACTTGTCGTATCCGAGACAAGGCTGTGGCGCACGGTTGCGATGGCACCGATTTCGACGCGTTCGCCAAGGCCGAGCCGGGCATCGACGCCGCCGATCAGGGTGGTGCCTTCCAGTCCGAACCCGTCGAACTGGTCAAACGTGTGGCGGATGGCGGCAAACAGCCCCAGTTCGCTGCGCTGGACCACGGCCTTTTCGCCGTCTTCATCACGGATGACCGTGCCGGGCGTCCAGTTGGCCGACACGCTGCCGATCAGGCGGGTGGAGCGGACATCGCCCTCCACAAGGAACGCGCTGCCGGTCGCTGAAGCCGCGCCAGCCGTTGCATCGCGCACGCTGTCGCTGCGCAGTTCGACCTTGGCCAGCATGGCAACCCGGCTGTCAGCGGGCCGGCTGGCGAGCGAGATCGCGGCGTCGAAGATCTGCGTGGTCGCGCCGGTTTCGATGGTCGCGCGCGTCCAGGTGAACCCGGCGCCGACCATGCTGCCTTCGCCAAGCTGGCGGATTGCGCCGAAGATCGCGCCCTTGCGCTTGTTCAACTGGCCGTCGCGCAGTTCGCCGCGTCCGGTCACGCTCCAGCGATCACGCCGCCAGGTTGCACCCAGCGTTACGGCGGTGAAATCTTCCGCGATCGTCCCGGCATCGCCAAGGTTGCCGCCGCTCGACGCGGGGTGGTTGATATTGTTGAGCTGCCGCGCGTCGATCCCGCCCAGCGTGGTGGAACTGTCGAGCGTTGCGTCCACTGTCAGTTCGCGGCTGAGCGGCAGCGACTGCGTGAGGCCGAAGGCGGCAAAGCTGCGCTTGCCATATTCGGTGATGGTCTGCTGGCCCAGCGCGCTGAGAATGCGTGCGCCTTCCCACGGCGCGATTTCAAAGCCGACACGGGCGGTATCGGCCTTCACCGCATCGCCGCGCGCGATTTCATACAGGCCGACCAGCTTGATCGCCTGCGTGATGGAATAAGCCGCGCCGAAACGATAGCGCGAGGGCAGGTCGACGCTACCGGCCTTGCCCAGCGCCAGACTTGCGGCGCCGTCGATTTCCAGACGGTTGTCGAACAGGCGGCGGGTGGAACCGGCTTCGATGGTGGTGGAACGGGCGACCGCACCATCGGCGAGCTGATCTTCGATCGTGGCGAGGCCAAGGCGCGCGTCAGTGTTGCGGTTGCGCCATATTCCGTTGACTTCCAGTGCCTTGCGGTTGGCCGCATCGGCCAGATTGCGGTCGTACCACGCACTCGCCACGACAGAGAACGCGTCATCGAAGCGATAGCGCCCGTCCACGCCCACCTTGCGGCGACCGCGCTCGGCATTGTTGAGCTGGCCCAGCCCGAAATCGGCCTGTGCCGAACGGATGTAGCCGAGCACGTCGATAGCGCCGTCGTGGTGTTCGATTTCCGCCAGCCAGGCGGTGGAATTGGCGCCTCCGGTGCGGCTCAGGCCCACTTCAGCGCGCACTTCGGTCGTTTCGGTAACGCGTGCGCGCACGTCGAGCGCAGCCAGATCGGCGCGTTCGCCGTCGTTGGCGCCAGTATCGGTCAGCGCGGTGCCGCCAATGCGCACCCGGCCGTCGGCCACGGCCACCGTCGCGCGCACGCCGCCGTTGACCTTGCCGCCAGCACGGGTATCGACTTCGTAGTTGACGACAATGAAGCGCGGGTTGAGATCGGCGTCGCGGCTAAGCACCGGTTCGCGGAACGAAATCGTACCGGCCAGCAGGTCGATATCGTAGTCGATGAAGCGGGTCAGCGATTTCGTTTCGACGATCACTTCGGACCGCAGACGGTCACGCACTTCGATCGTGACGATCTCGCTGTTGGCAATCACGCCGCGGCTGGACAGGCGATAAGGCCCGGAAATGCCGCCGCCCTGGATTTCATCGCGGCGGTGGGTGTCGCCGGTGCGCGCGGCAAAGCCCTGGACGCGGACATTGCCGAACGCGCCTTCGCCAATCACGCCGGTCATCGTGCGCTGGTAGCGGGCCAGTTGCGTCTGATCGAACCCGGTCACGAAATCGCCGTAAATCGCATAGAAGGCCCGGCTTTCGATGCGCACGTACAGCTTTTCACGGCTTGCGGCGTCGAAGCGGCGGTTCGATCCATCGGCAAAGACCGTGTAGTAGGCATTGGGATCAATCACGCCGAGCAGGCGCTGCTGGTCCTTCTGCTTGGCACTGTCATAGCTGGCAGTGAGCAGGAACTTGCCCAGCACGCGGCCCTTGGCATACAGCGCCACGCGCGCATTATCGCCCAGATCGCTGTCGAAGCGGCCTTCGCGCTGCATTTGCCTCGCAATCGAATTGCGGTCCGTCCCGGCCTCGGCAAGGCCGACCAGCGTCCATTTCTGTTCGCCCGGCGCAATCCATGCTTCCACCGTCTGGCGGCGGGTTACGGCATCGTCCTGGAAGGCAAAGTCAATGCGTAGCGGGCCGCTGACCATGGTCGGAGCCAGTTCGACATAGGCCACGCCGTCATCGCCCTTGACCACCCAGTTGGGCGAGGCACGGTCAAGCCCTGACAGCGCACGAGCCTGCATCGCGTCGAGCGCGGCGGCGCTTTCATAAGGCTGGTTCAGGGTGAACTCGCCGGTAATGCCCGAATGGACCGGACGGCCGGACCGGTCGAGCACGCGCAGCGCGATAACCGGGCGGGTCGATCCATCTGCAACCAGCCGCGATTTGTCGGCCAGAAGTTCGATCCGCGCGGGCGTTTGCGCAAAATGCACATTGCGCGAAAGGCTGGCAGTGACGGCGCCGGACGCATCGCGCACCCGTGCCGTCAGGACGGTCGTTTCGTTGCCCAGCGGGATACCGCGCCACACACTGACGGCATAACCGGCAGGCGATGCCGTGGCGCCATCGAAGGCAACGCTGTCGACCGGCTTGCCATCGACGGAAAGCTCGACCTTTTCGCCCTTGCGGTGGCGGATGGCGACACGGATCGCCGGGGCGCGGGGGTTATGGTCGATGGCGGGAAAGAGGAAATCGGTCGGTCCATCGCCCATCGCCAGCCAGTCGATTTCTGCGCCAGCCGCTGCGCGGTCGGTCGCAGGTTCGGCGTGTGCCGGTGCAGCCGAGGGCGCGGGCGCGGCATCGGGCTGGCTGGCAGCAGGCGCAAGCACGGCAGCGAAATCGACCACGGCAAGCGTGCCACCCTGGCCGGTGACAAAGCGCGACGTGGCGCTTCCCGCGCTGCGCGTCGAGCGGGCGCAATCGACGAAGCGGCCGCCGCGCGGCAGCGTTTCGGACGCGGCCTGGACAACATGGGTGCCGGGCACCAGCCCTTCGAAGTGATAGCGGCCATCGGCATCGGTGATGGCAAAGCTGCCATCTTCAAGCATCACGCGCACACCGGGAATGCCGGTCAGGCGCGGGTTGACGCTGCAATCGCCAGCGGTGACGCGGCCGATCAGGGTCATCCGGCTGGCCAGGACTTCATCGTCGATCCTGACCGCGGCCATGGCGCTGGCCACTTCGCCGCGTTCGTTGCCGATCCGGGCGATGTTGGTTGCGTCTCCGGCGGTGGCGTCGGGGCGCACGGTCATGGCGTAGGTCACCTTGACGCTTTCACCGGGGGCAAGCTGGCCGAGCGCCAGCGTCATCAGCCGACCGTCACCCGAAAAGGTCAGGCCGTCCGTCACAGGAGAACCGTTGACCCGGACCGAGCGCGGGGCAAAGCGCAGCGTGGCCGACGGGGTGTCCTGCAAGGTTACCGTGCGCAGCGTGCGCCGGGCGTCGGGGTTGCTGGCGATAACGGTGAAGAACACGGCGTCACCGGGGTTGGCCGATGCACGCGATGCCGTCTTGGTCACGACCATCGGTGTGGTCGGGCTGTCCACGGGAATGTCCACGCGTACCGGAAGTGGCGAGGCAAGCGTGATCGTGCCGCCATAGGAAGCGTCGATCAGTTCGACGGGCAGATTGTCGGGCCGCAGGATGCCGACGAGCGACGTGGCGGGCGCTTTCGACGGTGCGGTATAGGGGGCTGGCGGGGTAACGATCAGCCGGTACGTGCCGAGCGGGGCCAGCGGAAAGCGGTATTCGCCGGTCGGCATCGGATAGACCGCTCCCGATGCGTCGGTCACGCTCGCGCCCGTCACCACGGTCGAAGGCCAGCGGGTGATCCCGTCATCGGCAAACACTGTGGCCGGTGCGCCTGTGGCGGCATCGACCATGGTGATCGTCACGCCATCGACCGGGGTTCCATCGACGCTATCGAAAACCAGGCCATACGGGTCCGCCAGGATACGCGCGCTGCTGAGCGGCCCTGAGCCAAGGCTAACGAGGTTGTCGGCCAGCGAAATCGTGATCTCGTCACCTTCGCGCACGCTAAGGCGGCAATCGGCGACGACGGGGGCGGGCGGAATGGCGCTGGTGGGGATGGCGGCGATGAAGATGCCGGTATCCGGGCCGGTTTCCGTAATCGTCATCGTTTCGGCATCGCCTGCGGTGCTGGTCACCTTGATGTCGATGGTGTCGATGATCTGGGCCGACGTGTTTGCGGCGGGCAGCGCGATGCGCGCGTAGAGCAGCTCGCCGATGCGGAAGCTTGCCGACGGAACGAGCGATCCGTTGAGCGTGAGCGTATTGCGTTCGCCGCCAATGGCAAGGCTGCGCTTGCCGCACGAAGGCGCGGCCACGGACATCGCGGCGGTGCCATCGGGCATGTAGCGCAAGGTTTCGAGCGTCACGTCAAGCGGCGTGAGCGGGATCTCTACGGTGTTCGAGAGCGCGCTGGCGGTCTTGCCGTGGTCGAGCCACTGCGCCGTTGCGGTGTTGACGATCGTTCCCTGTGCAAAGGCAGTTGCACCCGGAACGATCATCAGCATCGCACACAGCAGGACGAGAAGCCCGTTGATCGCCCTGGAAGTGTGGAAGGTCATTATATGGCCGTGAAGGCTGGCCCCGCCTCGGCGGCGGGGCCAGTTCCCGATCAGTTGATCGTCGCGCGGAACAGGACGGTCTTCGTCGTGCCTTGCGGAAGGCTCGCGATCGTCCCGCTGACCACGCCAGCGTTGTGAGTACCTGCGGTGGTGCCATCAGCCTGGCACACGCCGCTGGACACCGTACCATCAACCTTGACACCGAAGCTCGACAGCCAGGTGACGGTCGTCGGCAAGGGGTCGTTCACGCCGATGGCGGTGGCCGATGCTGCGCCCGATCCGTTCGACACGGCGATGCAGTATTCGATCGTCGCGCCGGGGATCATCTTGGGGTTGGTAGTGCCGTTGACCGGATCGTCGATGATCCGGCTGGTCTTCGTTACCGAAAGCGCGGCCGCGAACACCGTGTAGTCATCGCGGGCCGAATGGGCGGCATCGCGCACGCTGTCGTCGGTACCGGCAACGGTATCGGCAAACACGGTATCCATGCCGGCGGTGTTGGCGCCAGTGGTCTGCGTGACAGCCGCACCCTGCGCGTTGGCCGTACCGGCTTCACGGGCGGTTGCCTTGAGGTAGACACCGGCAATCGCCCCGTTGGTCAGGCCCAGCGGAACGTCCGAAACGATGAAGACGCGACGGGTTGCGTCGGCGGCGACTTCGTCAAGGTAGGTCACCAGCGTATCGGTGCCCGATTCAAAGGTGCCGTTGTTGTTGGTGTCCACATACATCCGCACGTTGGTGACATCGAACGAATCCGTGCCGCCATGCGCCGCAGTGCCACCGGTCTGCTGCCCGGCTTCAAGCGCGAAGTCGAGCGGGGCGTTGGTGGTGTTGGTCACGGTGAATGTCGTGACCTGCGAAACCGAACCCGGCGTGACGGTGGTGGTCGCATTGCCCACTTCCGCGACGGTCAGGTTGATCTTGCGGTCGACCGTGATCGTGTCGCTGGCAGTCGTCGCGTTCTGCGAAATCCCGCCAACCTGGTAGTTGATCGTGGCCGTGTTGGTGATGGTGGAGCCCGCAGTCGTACCGGCTGCGTGCGCCGAAGTCATGCCAAGCGCAAACAGCGCGACCGCACTGGAAGCGCCCAGCAACTTGCTGGTGCGTGTCATTGTATTACCCTTTGTGGATGGCTCGCTTCAGGTTCCGCCAGCAAGCCAGAGCGGTTCGTTTCGCAGCCTTTAGCGAACGATGGCGTGATACTCGACAACGCCGCTGCCCCCTGGCGGGATGGCGGCGATTGTCCAGCGCATATGGGTGATGTCGGAAGCCTTCGCGGCACGGGGGGCGCCAGCTTCATCCTTGACCTGCAGCTTTGCCAGCGGGCCGAAGGTCTTGCCGCCATCCACCGAAACGTCGGCGTCCTGGGCGCTTTCGTCAGCGACGATGACGGCGGACGGGACCGGGTTGGTGACGACGAAGTTGGCGATCGCTTCGGTGCCCTTGTTGGCATAGCGGGTGGCAAACAGCAGCTTGTCGCCCGGCACGACCACCTTGGGTTCTTCGACCACGACCTTTTCCACCCCGTCGACCGTAACGGTCCGGGCGATCTTGACGGTGCCTTCCAGGCTGACCGCGCCGGGGTCCGGCGCTGCGAGCGCGGGCGCGGCGAACAGAGCGAATGCGGCGATGACGGCGGTAAACTTGATCATGGTGAGCGACCTTGCAGGAGCGTTCGGGTTCAGTTGATGGTAGTCTGGAACGTCACGGTACGGGCCGAACCACCGGCAAGGCTGCCGATGGTCACGTCGATGCCCGATGCCGATGCCACGCCGGCGTCCCCGTCTGTCGCGTCGGTCAGGGCGCTTCCGTCCAGCTTGACCGAATTGAGGACATAGGCCGTGCCCGCCGGGATGGCGTCGATGATGTGGAGGTTTTCAACCGTGCCACTGCCGGTTGCAGCGGCCTGGATGGTGAAAGTCACAACCGCGCCGGGGACTGTCTTGCTGCCACCGAAGGGATCGACGACGGCGAACGACTTGGTCAGTGCAAGAGTTGCGGCGCTGGCGATGAGCGAACCGGATGCATTGGCGTTGGCGGTGGTTGCACCGACGACGGCATCGCCGCCGCCTTCGCCCTGTCCGGCAAAGGATGTGCCCGGCGTGCCCGATCCGGTCACGGCCTGAGCGGTCAGCCGCACTTGGCTGGTGGCCGCGTCCGCCGTTCCGGCGGGCAGGGTGACGACGACGAACACCGTGGCAAAGCCATCGGCGGCAAGAGCAGCCGTGGCGCCGCCATTCGTAATCACGGTGTCGACGCCCGGTTCGTAGGTGCCGTTGCCGTTGCTGTCGATGGCGATGGTCTGCACTTCGGCATCGAAGCCGTTGCCCGAAACCGCCGGATTGACAGTGATGGTAAACGCTTCGGACCCGTTGCCGGAATTGTCCACGCGGTATTTGAGGATGGCCGTGCCCGATGCGAGCGGCACGGCGCCGCCATCGAGCGAGCTGACCGCCACATCGAGCAGTTCGTCGACCTTGATGGTCACAGTATTCGAACTGATCGTCGTCGTTGCCGGGCCGGTACCATAGGTGGCCGATGCCGTGTTCTGGATCAGCGTGCCGGCGGTAACGCCCGCAGCATGGGCGGCCTGTACACTAAGCGCCTGGGCCAGTGCCAGTGCGCTGATGGCGAAAGAGATGCGTGCATGGTTCATGCCCCGCTTGGTAGCCAAGGGTGGTTACCAAGACTTAAACGGATCGGTAGAACTACTTAGAAAAACCTGCCTTGCGCGGCCGTTCTAAGGGGTAAGGACAAGCACGGTGTATCATGCAAGGGGCAGAGGCGGAGATTGCCGTTTTTGCCAAACGATTGCAGAAGGCTGAAAATCCTGATTTCGGGGCGTTCATCGTTGCGGTCTGCCGCAGACATGTAAAATCTTGCGTGGGGGAGCAGAAATATTTTGAAACAGGCAAAGAATCGCATCGGTTTTGACCGTTGTCTTGCCGGTATGGCAGCCATAGCGGTTGTTTCTGGCTGCGCCGGACCCATCGAATCGCGTGCCGGTATCGCCGGGCCAGCCGTTTCCCCCGCCATTTCGCTGGCGGTCACCGCCACCGCCGGGCAGGGTGGACCGGGCATGGCGCAGGCCGTAGCCGCGGTCCGGCAAGAACTGGTCCGCCAGGGCTTCCGTTTGGCAGACGATGCGGCGTTGCGCGTTGAAGTCGGCCTTGCGGAGCGCGAAGCAACAAGCGCACTGCTTGCGGCGGATGGCTCCGTGCTTTCACCGATCAAGAAAAAGCGGCTCTTGCAGGATTGCGCCGACCGTCGTCACCGGCTGACCATTGCCGTGATACCTCCCAAAGGCCCGCCCCGCCGCGCGTGGGCAGAGGAAAACCACTGCCACGGTACCGTCGCAGAAAGCATCCAGCCATTGGCCGTACGCGCTGTTGCCATGCTGAATGACGATCCATCGACAGCAGTGCGCTACCGCAAGGGCCGCGACTGACACGTTGCGGCCGGGTGCGCTCAGTCCTCTCCGGCCGCCAGAGGCAGACGGATTTCGAACAGCGATCCGTAGTCGGGGCGATAGGCATAGTGCGCTTCGCCGCCGTGGCGCAGCGCAGTAGTCTGGACAAACGCCAGGCCAAGGCCAAGGCTGCCCACGCCATCGGCAGACCGGCCTTCCGCATAAAGCGCGAACGGATCGTTGGCGCGCCCAGGCGGCATAGCCGGACCGGGACCGGCAACGGCGAGCGATGCCCAGCTATCCTGCGCAGCGACCTTGCAGGTAATGATGGCCCTGTCAGGCGCGAACTTCACGGCATTGTCGAGCAGGTTGATCGCCGCGCGCAGCACCATGCTGCGATCGCCGGCAAACCAGATTTCCCCGACGCTGGTTTTCTCCTCGATCCTGATGCAGCGGGCCTTTGCCTTCGGCCAGACGATGTCGGCCGCTTCGCGCGCGATGTCGCACAGGTCAGCGGGTTCGGACGTGATCGGCCGTCGCTTGGCGCGGGTCAGTTGCACGAAATCGTCGGCAAGGCTCAGCCCATGGCGGGCCAGCGCCCTGATCTTGTCAACCGTCGCCGGGGTTATGCGCGGACTGTGAGGCTGGTTGCTGCCGATCAGTTCGTTGTCCAGCAGTGTCACGATCGCGGCGTTGGGCGAACGGATGTCGTGCGACAGGAACTGCAAAAGATCATCGCGTTCGTCCGCCGCGCGTTGCAGTTCGGTGATGTCGGTCAGCGAAACGATACGCGGGCCGTGCTCCAGCGCCGCTTCAGTGACCATGAATGAGCGCCCGGTACAATCGCGCAGGATAGTTTCGTCGCCGTCCGCCGATGGCTTCAGCCGTGCAAGCAGCGCGCCCATGGGTTGGCCGTTGGCGCCTTTGCCGAAAAGCCGTTTGGCAGCCGCGTTGGCAAGCACCACGTGGTCATCCGGTGCTGGGGCGACAATGCAGATACTTTCGGGAAAACTTTCAATGATTTTTGAGACGAACGCATGAAGATTTTTTAACTGCTCCGTCACGGCTTCGAGCCGGTTTGCATCGTCGGCAAGCGCATCGCCGCCGCGCGGTACCTGTCCGCGCAGCAGTTCTATGCCCGGCTCTGCGGCAAGTGCCGCGGTTCGCGTGACGATGAAATCACGCATCGCGGCCAGACGGCGCCAGCCCCACAGGATGTAGACGATCAGCAGGCCGACAATGGCCGTTGACGGCGGCACCCACACCCGTGCCAAAGCCAGCAACCCGGCGCTGCCAACGAGTGTCATGGCAGCCAACACCACTGCCAGCAACAGACCGCGCCCCGGCGACAATATAAGAAAACCAGCCATAAGCAGCATGAGAGGGGCGACGGCAACCAGAATACGGAGCCAACATGTGGCATAAGTGATGGGAACTTCGGCAATCAATGTGTTGATTATATTAGCCTGCAGTTCAATGCCGGATAACAATGTGCCTGCCGAGGCCGGGACCGCGTGGGTATCGCCCAACCCTTCGGCCGTTGCGCCGATCAGTACGATCTTGCCAGCGATGAGCTCTGGCGGCACTTCGCCGGCGGCGACAGAAGCAAATGGCACGGTGCGGAACGCCCCTTGTCCGGCGTAGTTTATCAGCAATGCATTGCCGGGGCGTGGACGGGGCGGGGCTGGCTGCCCGTTTGCCTTCGACAGAACCGCTTCCGGCCATGGGAGGGGGGACGCTGCCGCTGTCTCTACCGGCATCCGCCGGATAACCCCGTCGGGATCGGGCAGAAGTTCGACCGTGCCAGTTGCGGCTGCGGCGCGTCCGATCACTGGCGTCGGGCGGCGAATAGACACCGCGCGCCCTTCGGCATCACGCTCTACCAGTGCCGGGAGAACGACCGGGGGGCCACCTGCAATCGCGTTTGCGACTGCCGCATCGTCTTCGCTAGGTTCAATGAATAGAACATCTAATCCAATGGCTTGAGGCTTATATCTGCCAAGCACTTGGAGGATTTCCGCATGGCGGATCCGCGACCATGGCCATCGCCCGAGCGCGTTCACGCTGTTTTCGTCAATGGCGACGATCAGGATATCCTGGCTGGCTGCTGGTGCGGCCAGAGGTTGCAAGCGGTCGTAGAGCCGGTTGTCCAGCGATGCCGCCCATCCGCCCAGCGTTGCCGCAATGATAAGCGCGCTGACCGCAAGGGCAACGGCGGCCCACTCCAGATAGAGCCTGCGCCGGATCACCGCTTATTCCGGTGCGGCAATGGTAAAGGTTTCGAACGGCAGCCAGCTTTCGGTGATTTCCGGCTCTTCGCCGTCCATGTCCGTCACCTGACGAACGCCCACGCGCCACTGGTAGACGCCCGGCCGCAATCCGCGGACCGAAATGCCTTTGCTTTCCAGCCCCGGCTCGTCGACCGTGGCGATGGCATCGGGACGGGCCGGGACGAGCTGGAAGTGGTATGTGCGCGTGCCTTCACCATCGCCGCCCCAGACAAAGCGCATGGTATCGGCATCCCTGCTGGCCGATGCGGAAAGCCCGGTGAGCGCGCGACGCATGGCGAAGGTCTGGACGTTGCCTTCCAGACCCGACGCGGCCAGCGCGCTGATCCGCACGAAAAGGCGGCCATTCGGAATGTTCGGAATGGTAAAGGTAGGCGCTTCGCCAAACTGTTCCGCGATCACGTCGGCAAAACCAGCGTCCGCGCCGATCTGAACGTGGTAACTGGTGGCCTGCGCCACGGGCGCGAGATCGAGCCGCACGTCAGGATCGATCTGAACTTTGCCGGGTGCGACAAGATCGGGCGCGGGCAGCAGCGGTTCCTTGCTCAAGGCCCCGCTGGCCGAGACGACCGCTCCGAATCCTTTTTCCAGCGGTTCGGGGGTTGCTTCCGGCGCGCCTGCGGCAACCGTGCCCTCCAGCACTTCAGCCAGCGAGTCCTGCAACGTATAGCCGACCCGGAACCGGGTTCCGCGCACGGCGGTGATCGCGCGGGGGGTGCGAATGCGGAAACGGCTGTTCCGGTCCGGTCCAAGCGGTGCCGCGCGCGTATCGACCTTGCCCGTTTCGACGGTGAAATCGTAATCGACGCTGCCGGTCAGCCGTATCCGGCGCAGGTGGTCCAGCCGCAGACGGGTGCGCGTGGGCAGCGATGTGCGCGAGCCATTGGGCAATTCGATCGTCAGAAACCCGTCGTCGCCGGTTTCGAGCAGGGAACCCTGCGCAAGCGTCATCCCGACTTTTCCGGCTGTGGTTTTCGTGCCCGTGCTGATCTGCACGGTGCCCCGCAGCGCGACGACCCGCGCTTCCAGCGGGTCGCCCCGCAACAAGCGCAGCGGGATGCGCAACGGCGTGCCGACGGGGATGTGGTAGGGATCGGCAATCCGGTTGAGGGTCTGCACTTCCTGAAAGTCTGCGGCACGGGTGAGGTATTGGCGCGCCAGCGTGTAGAGCGTTTCGTTCCGGCGGATCACATAGGTAACCGCGTCTTCTCCACCTTGCGTTTGCGGCTTTGCTGCGAACGCCATCGACACGACGTTTGGCGTGCTGATGGCTGCGGCCACCAGCGCGGCTGCAAGCCGGATCGCATTTCTGCCGCTGCGCATCAGAAGGTCTCCAGCCGGTATCCATAGTTGAACACGGTTTGCAGGCGATAGCCGTTATCCGATTTCAACTGAAGTTTGGAGCGAATGCGCGACACGTGCATGTCCAGCGTGCGCGTTGTCAGTTCCGCCATGGATTTCCAAACCGCTTCCATCAGGTATTTGCGCGAAAGCGGTTTGTTGAGGTTCATGAAAAACACGTGTGCCAGCGCATACTCCTTGGCCGTAAGCGCGACGGGTTCATCGTTGAGCGTAACCGTTTCGCTCTGCCGGTCGAACAGGTAGGCGCCGAAGCGATCGTATCGCCCGATGACTGGCCGCATCCTGGCCCGGCGGAGCACGGCGGCGACCCGTGCGGAAATGACCAGCGGGGATTCCGGTTTCACGATGTAGTCGTCAGCCCCGGCATGGAGCGCGGCTGCGATATCGTCCTTGTCCGAACGGCTGGTCAGCATGATGACCTGCGGGCAGGGGTCGATATGCGCGTGCGCCCATTCGAGGATTTCAATGCCCGTCATGTCGGGCATGTTCCAGTCGAGAACCAGAAGATCGAATGTGTCACGGCCAAGGGCGTTCAACAAGTCACGGCCGCGGCGGAAAGTTTCGCAACGATATCCATCGGTATCAAGAACACGCGACACGAAGTGCAGCATGTTTTCATCATCATCCACGATACCGATTTTCATCACATGCGCCATTTTCCGATGTTCGTTCCCGTCTATGCAAGTTCTGTCGTGGTGAAACCCCAATCCATCGGCAGTTTACATCTCTTTACAACCGCTAACCGGTTTATTTGTTAGGACGCCCGCAGGATACGGCTTCAAGGAAACCGAACCAGATGCCAAATGCAAGTAAAGCCGCATTTTCCGGGTTTGGCGTCACGCTTGATGCACCGCGCGTGCCGTTGCACGGCATCGCCGGTCGTGCAGACAATCTGTTTGAACGCGCGATCGTTTTGCCCAGCGCCGCGAACGAGCCGGAACGCGAAGAGGCTGAAAGTCGGGCGCAAGATGGCCCCCGCAGCCCTGCGAAGCCTGACACCTTGCTGAGCGGTCTGACGCTGGCCGTGGTCAGTTCGGTGCTTCTGTGGCTGGCGGTAATAGGGATTGTTGCACTGCTCTCATGATTTGCCCGACCGGCGGCAGCAAATACAGAATACCCGGCGCGTAACCGAGGCAAGACGCGCCGGGATGCCAGAGCCCTCGGGTCCGCAATGCCCGGAAGTTCCCTATGTATGGGAACTTCCGGGCATTGGTCGTTTTCCTGCAGTCCGGCACTTGCCCAATGTAGTGAACGAAAGATTCCGATCCGTGGTGGCGATCAACCTGCCGCTTCCAGGGCTTCACCTGCCGCGAGCCATTCCTCTTCTGCCAGTTCCAGTTCGCGCGCCAACGACCCGCGGCGCTGCGCAAGCTCGCCCATGGTAAGCCGGGCCAGCGGGGGTGGCGCGCTGGCTGGTTCGAACATCGCGCGGTCGATCTGTGCCAGCTCTGCCTGAAGGTTGTTGACGCGCGCTTCGGCTGCGGTCTGTTTTTTCTTCAGCGCGCGCAGTTCTTCGCGCGCCATGGCGCGCGCGCGCCGGTCCTGCGGCGCACCCTTGTCTGGGGCGGCGCCGTTTTTCCCGCTATCACCCTTGTCGCCGCGCGGCTGGTTCCGGCCAAGGATGAAGTCGATGTAGTCTTCGATGCTCCCGTCATAGGGCTTGGCGGTGCCGCCATCGACCAGCACCAGCCGGTCTGCCACCAGTTCTGCCATGTGGCGGTCGTGGCTTATCAGGATGACCGCGCCCTTGTAGGCGTTGAGCGCGTGGACCAGCGCCTCGCGCGCGTCGATGTCGAGGTGGTTGGTCGGTTCGTCGAGCACCAGCATGTGCGGCGCGTCGCGCGTTACGAGCGCGAGCGCCAGGCGGGCACGCTCGCCCCCTGAAAGCGTGCCGACCAGCGATGTCGCGCGATTGCCGGAAAAGCCGAACCGGCCCAGTTGCGCCCTGACCGCGGCGGGGCTTTTGCCGTCCATCGCGCGGGTCATCAGTTCCAGCGGGGTTGACCCTCCGGCCAATTCCTCGACCTGATACTGGGTGAAATAGCCAACGTGCATGCGGCTGGTGGCCTGCATTTGCCCGTCCATCGGTGGGAGTTGCGCGGCCAGCAGGCGGGCCAGCGTGGTCTTGCCATTGCCGTTGCGGCCCAGCAGGGCAATCCGGTCATCCGGGTCGATCCGCAGGTTCAGGCGCGTGAGGACGGGCTGACCAGCCGTGTAGCCAACCGATGCCAGGTCCAGCGTGATCAGCGGCGGGCGCAGCTCTTCGGGGTCGGGGAAATCGAAGCTCAGCGTCGGATCTTCGACCATCGCGGCGATCGGCTGCATCCGCGCCAGCATCTTGGCGCGCGACTGTGCCTGTTTGGCGGTCGATGCGCGGGCGCTGTTGCGGGCGATGTAATCGCGCAACTTTCCGGCTTGCGCTTCCTGGGCGGCTCGGGCGGCGGCCTGCTGTGCCAGCCGTTCGTTGCGCTGCCGTTCGAAGCTGTCGTAGCCACCGGGGTACAGGGTCAGTTTTCCGCCCTGAAGGTGCAGGATATGATCGGCGACGTTGTTGAGCAGGTCGCGTTCGTGGCTGATGACGAGAAGTGTGCCGGGGTACGATTTCAGGAAGTTTTCCAGCCAAAGCGTGGCTTCCAGGTCAAGGTGGTTCGACGGTTCGTCGAGCAGCATGACATCGGGAGAGGAAAACAGCAGCGAAGCCAGCGCCACGCGCATTTTCCACCCGCCGGAAAAACTGTCGAGCGGGCGGGCCTGCATGTCCTCGTCGAAACCAAGCCCGATCAGGATGCGGGCGGCGCGGGCAGGGGCGGTGTAGGCGTCGATCGCCAGCAGGCGTTCGTGCACGTCGCCCAGCCGGTCCGGGTCGGTACACGTTTCGGCCTCGGCCATCAGCGCGGTGCGTTCCACATCGGATTCGAGCACGGTTTCGAACGGCGATGCCGCGCCGCTTGGGGCTTCCTGCGCGATATAGCCCAGCCGGGTGCGGCGGGGCATGTCGATCGAGCCTTCGTCCGGCTCGATCTCGCCGATGATCGCCTTGACCAGCGTGGATTTGCCCGCGCCGTTTCGCCCGATCAGGCCGACGCGTGCGCGGGGCGGGATCGCGGCAGAGGCACGCGACAGGATATCGCGCCCGCCAAGGCGCACGGTAATGCCATTGATTGTCAGCATGGGTTGCCCGGCAGTTGGTCGAAACACGTCTTCGACGGATGATGGTGGGCCCGGCAGGATTCGAACCCGCGACCTAGCCGTTATGAGCGGCCAGCTCTAACCGCTGAGCTACAGGCCCATCGCCGCCGCCGGTACAGGCGTGCGCGGCAGATGGCAAGCCAATCAGACCTGTGCGGCTTCCATCACTTGCCTGACACTGGCAGGCCGCACGCCGCGCCGCTGCAAATAGCTGAAAACACCACGCCACCAATCATAAAAGGCATCCAGATCATCTTCGCTGCGGACATAGGGGGTCAGCCCCGGATGCAGGGAAGGGCTGTGGAAGGAAAACACCAGGATCGGCAACTGGTCGTCCAGCGCGATGTCGATGCCCTTGATCGCCTCGTCCATGCTCACGCCTTCGGGCGTTAGCGGGATGCGTTCCAGCAGGCCGAGGCGCGCCAGCGCCCCGCGCAGGCGCGGCATGCGCCACAGCGCCGGATAGATCGCCTGTCCCTGCTGGCGCAACGGTCCCCAGAACACCGTTGTCAGCGGCATTTCCATCAGCCCGTTGCGGCGGTCGATCCACCAGGGGCGCAGGGGATGATCGCGGAAGTTGGGGCCGCCGGTTGCGCTGTAATCGAAACGCGAACGGATCGAGGTGTCTATGGCGATGCCACATTCGGATAGGATCGAGGCTGTCGCCGGGCCGACGCCATAGCGTCCGGCCCGGTAGATCAGCGGGCTGACTCCAAAGGCGTGCTCAATGGTGTCGCGCAGCTTGCGGAACTTCGCTCTTTCCAGCTCAGGTGAAAGATTGCCGGAAAAGCTGTTGTGGACATTGACTTCCTCATCGTGCGGCGGGCTGACCCAGGGGTGCAACTGCACACCCACTTCGGCACGCCCGGCAGCGATGGCATCGCGCAGGATTTCGGCTGCACGCGGATCGGTGGCGACCGGATAGTCGATCAGGTAGATCGGAACGATCCCGAACCCTTCGCAGAACTGCTGGAACTTTGCGAGCCGGGGGACATGGGCAAGGCCGTGGTTGGTGCGGTCCAGCGGCTGGCTCCAGTCAAACTCCTCTTCGGTGTCGATGGTCAGCACGAAACGGGTGCCGAAAGACGGATCGAACTGCACGAAATCGGCCGCCTGGGGCATTTCCAGGATATGTGTGCGTTGGTTCACCGGCGCTCTCCGGCGTTGCTTGCGCTTTGCGGCAGAGCGGCGGTTGCGGTGTCGGCATCAGCGCCGGGGAGGGCGATCAGCAGCCGCGATCCGTCGCGGACCAGCGATCCGCCGCCACTGGCGAACTCCGCGCGGGCAAGGCGCAGCGCAAAGCCGTTGCCCAGCATGGCCGATGCGCTCAGCGCGCCACCGCTGCCCGCTGCATCGGGCGCAAACAGGGCTTCGTCGTCCAGCCGGTGCAGCGAGGCAGGCAGGGCGATGGTGATCCTCGCCCCGTCAGACATCGCAGCCAGTTCGATCGCCAGCCGCTCGCCCGGTGCCACGCTTGCCGCGATGACCGAAAATACCCGCCAGACAGAGCGTTCCAGTTCGTCGGCAGCAAAGGCGACGGATAGCGCAGTCGACGGTACGGAAAGCGTCAGACGTACATTGCGTGCCGCAAGTGTGGGTGAAACCTGCTCGACAAGCTGGGCAACGATCGCTGATACGTCGGCTTTGGTCCGGTCAATCTCCAGCGACTGGCTTTCCAGCCGGACCAGCCGTTCAACCTCCTCAAAACCGGCCAGCATGTGCGCGGCATCGGCGGCAATGCTCGCCGCCATGGCCCGGTATTGATGCGGTGTCGCTCCGAACACCTGTTGCTGGATGACCTCGGCAAAACCCTGGATCGCATTGATCGGTGTGCGCAGTTCGTGCAGCAACTGGCGCAAGCGGTCGGCTTCGTTCGCCGGTTCCCCGGCATCGCGCGCATCACCGTGTTGCGCTGTCGGGGCAACAGCGAGGCCGCGGCGCAGGCGAAGCAGGTAACCGGCGAAGCGGCCCCCGTCGCTGGTAAAGCAGGGCGTGCCGTCGACGTGCCAGATGCCGCTGATGCCTTGCGCGGCTTCAATCACGACCCTGCCTGCCACAACCGGCTGGCGTTGCCGGAAGGCATCGGCCATCGGGCGTGCGCAGCGCAAGGGGTTGCCAGGATCGACCGCAAAGGGCCGGCTGCCGATCAACATGCCTGCCGGGTCGATGCTGGCTTGAGTCACGACACCCTGCGCGTCGGTCCTTATATCTATGAACGCTGGCAGGGCAGGGGACGGCTGGCGCTGATCGACGAATGGCAAGAGCGGTGCGATGCCCGACGGGCCGCTCGCTGTTCCTGTCGCCATTTCAGCCGTGGCAGAGCCTGCATCGTCGGCCAGCCGTGCTTCGCGTTTGCGGCGGAAGTCCTCGATCCGCCGCACGATTGCGCCAATGCCTTCCTCGGCGCGGCGCGCGGGGTCTGTCGTTTTCGTGTCGTCTGGCACGATTGCCGGTTCTGTTGCCGGACGTGATTCCTCTGGAGCTTTAGGCGTCGCGGGCGAGATTGCGTCCTGCGTTGCAACAACCGGCTTGGCCGTAACCGGCCGGGGCAGCAGGAAATCGTCGATCCCCAGCCGTGAAAGCAGCGCGCGGACGTTGTCGCCAAGGCCCGTTCGATGGCGCAAAAATCCGCGTGCAGTGGTCGGCAGGCGGGGAATTAGCGCAAGCCAGTCCTGCTCATCCAGCCGTGCCGATGCAATGATGGCAGAGGCGGTGCGCGGTCCGCAGTGCGCGAAATGATAGACAAGAACCGCCGAACGATGCGATGCGGACCGCAGCACCGCTGCACATTCCTCGTCGGAAAGCATGGCGGCCAGACTGTCGGCGCGCTCCAGCGCCCTGGCGTGCTGCGGTGCCCAGCCAGCAAGGGGCACGGCGCCGAGAAGGTCGACAAGTTGACGCAATTGCGTCCGCGCCCCTGCTTTTCCGGCCACGTTCGTCCGCAGCACGGTTTCGAGGCGGTCATCGATGATCATCAAGGCTCCGCAACGGGGGGAAAGCAAACCGTAGCCATGCTCCGGCAGGACGCAATAGCGCAGGAACGCTAACAAATTGTCGACAAGCTGGAAATGGCATGTGCCCGATGTTCGGCCCAGCCATTTTTCGCTCATTGCCGGGCAGCGTTGCAATGCCGCGTGATTGCGATAATAAACAACAAAATTATCCTTCTCCGATGGATTCTGTGCGGAAAATTGCGATTGACGCTATTTTCCGAATGTCACAGCAGGCGCCGGAGAAATGGATCAACAAAAGGCACGGAAATCTTGGACGCGATTGATCGGCGGCTGCTGGCCGAATTGCAGGCGGAAGGGCGTGTGACGAACGTCGAACTGGCGCAGCGTGTGGGCCTTACCGCGCCGCCCTGCCTGCGTCGGGTACGCGCACTTGAAGATGCGGGTGTGATCCGGGGTTATCATGCCGATCTCGATGCGTCCAAACTGGGCTTTTCGATCACGGTGTTCGCGCTCGTCAGTCTCAAGAGCCAGGCCGAAGAATCGCTCCGCCAGTTCGAAGATCACATGCGGACCCTGGCGGAGGTGCGTGAATGCCACATGCTCAATGGTGAAATCGACTTTATTCTCAAGATCGTGAGCAAGGATCTTCAGAGCTTTCAGGAGTTTCTGACAAGCAAGCTGACGCCTGCGCCGAACGTCGCCAGCGTCAAGACATCGCTGACGATTCGCACCGCCAAGCAGGTTCCCGGCGTTCCGCTGGAGGAATAGCGGTCACACGCCGGCGTCGGCGCTTCAATCGGCCGATGAGGCCGCCCTTTCATGGTGGCGGATCACTTCCTTGATGACGAAGCGCAGGAACTTTTCCGAAAACTCAGGGTCCAGTTTCGCATCTTCGGCGAGGCTGCGCAGGCGGGCGATCTGGCGTTCCTCGCGCCCCGGATCGGACGCGGGGAGCTTGTTGGCGGCCTTGTAGGCCCCGACCGCCTGCGTGATCCTGAACCGTTCGGCCAGAATGTGGATCATCGCCGCGTCGATGTTGTCTATCGACTGGCGGTAACCGGCCAGAACCGGATCTTCGCTCATTTTTCTACCCCGTGAAAAGCCCGGCAAGTCCGCTACCGTGCAAGATGCATCTTGCCAAGCGTTGCCCTTGCCGCCAATCGGTCGATCACGATGTCCGCTACCATTCACAACCTGCCGCGCAAGGCGGAACCGTCCCTTTCGCCGATGATGGCGCTGGTCGCCGAAGGCATGAACAGCGTCAACGCGGTCATTCTCGAACGGATGCAGTCGCGCATCCCGCTGATACCGACGCTTGCGGGCCATCTGATTGCCGGTGGGGGCAAGCGCATGCGCCCGATGCTCACGCTCGCCAGCGCCGCGTTGCTCGGCTACGCCGGGAGCCGCCACTACAAGCTGGCAGCGGCGGTGGAGTTCATCCACACAGCAACCCTGCTGCATGATGACGTGGTTGACGGGTCCGACATGCGGCGCGGCAAGAAGACCGCGAACATCATCTACGGCAACCCGGCCACGGTGCTGGTGGGTGATTTCCTGTTCAGCCGCAGCTTCGAACTGATGGTCGAGGACGGCTCGCTCAAGGTGCTGCGTATCCTCTCGAATGCATCGGCGGTGATTTCCGAAGGCGAAGTGGACCAGTTGGTGGCGCAGCGCCAGATCGACACGACCGAGGAAATGTACCTCGATATCATCGCGGCCAAGACGGCGGCGCTGTTCTCCGCTGCCTGCCGGATCGCCGCCGTCGTGGCCGAACGCCCGGATGCTGATGAACTTGCGCTGGATTCCTATGGTCGCAACCTTGGCATTGCCTTCCAGCTTGCCGACGATGCGATTGACTATGATTCCAACGCTGCGGAAATGGGCAAGGATCAGGGCGATGACTTCCGCGAAGGGAAGATGACCTTGCCGGTGATTCTGGCCTATGCGCGCGGGGACGAGGGCGAACGCCGGTTCTGGCAGGAGGCCATTGCCGGAGATCGCACATCCGATACCGACCTGGCCCATGCCATCGCGCTTATCGGCAGGCACAATGCCGTGAATGCCACCCGCGAACGCGCCCGCATGTATGCGCAGCGCGCGATTGATGCGATTGCCGGTTTCCCCGCCAGTGCGGCAAAGGCCGCCATGACCGAAGCGGCACTGTTTGCCGTGGCGCGGAGGTTCTGAACGGACAGCCCGGCGTGACCACCCAACGAAGGAAAATCTGATGCAGCATCGCCGTCTTGGCCGCTCGGCCATCGTCGTTTCGGACATCTGCATGGGCACGATGACCTTTGGCAGCCAGGTGGACGAGGCAGAAGCCCTTCGGGTGCTTGACCGCAGTTACGATGCCGGGATCAATTTTTTCGATACCGCAGAGGGGTATCCGGTGCCGCCCGACACCAAATGGGTTGGCCGGACCGAGGAAATCGTCGGCAAATGGCTCAAGACCAAACCGCGCGACGCTGTCATCATCGCTACCAAGGTTTCCGGCCCCAGCCATAGCTGGTTCCGTTCACCGTGCCGCAGCGGGATGACCGCGCTTGACCGCCGCAATATCGAAACGGCGATTGACGCAAGCCTGACGAAGCTGGGCACCGATTACATCGATCTTTACCAGACCCACTGGCCCGATGCCGGAACGCCCTTCGATGAAACCATGGAGGTGCTGGACGAGCTGGTGCGCGCGGGCAAGGTACGGATTACCGGGTGTTCCAACGAGACAAGCTGGGGGCTGATGAAATCCATCGCCACCGCTGAACGGATCGGCACGGTGCGCTACCAGACGGTCCAGAACAATTTCAGCCTCAACAACCGCCGGTTCGAGGATGAACTGGCGCAGGTTTGCCGCATGGAAGGGGTCAGCCTGATTCCCTATTCCCCGATCGGCGGCGGCGTGCTGTCCGGCAAGTATGCCGCCGGGGCCTTGCCCCAGGGTGCGCGCATGACGCGCTATCTGGAAATGGGCGGGCGTCAGGCGCAGATGGGGCGGCGCTTCCTCAACGAACGGTCGATGGCCGCAACCGACCGGTACGTTGCCATTGCCGCGAAGGCCGGGCTGGACCCGGTGACGCTTGCCGTTGCGTGGTCAAAGCAGCACGATTTCGTCGCATCGACGATTGTCGGCGTCGGCGCGGAAGGGCAGCTTGATCCGATTCTCGCCGCGGCGGACCTTGTCCTGCCCAACGATGTGATGGCGGCGATTGACGAAGTGTCGCGCGATATTCCCTACCCAATGGGGTGATTCCGGCAGGTCGCATCGGGCGTTGCCATCAGCAAGGCTTGGCCCTTATGGCCCGCAGCGTGACCGACCTGCCGATCCATGCCGTGATGCCGGACCTGCTTGCCGCACTGGGCAGGCAATGCAGCGCCGTGCTTATCGCGCCGCCGGGGGCTGGCAAGACGACGGCTGTCGCACCGGCCTTGCTGGGAGAGCCATGGTGCACCGGGCAGGTCATCGTGCTTTCCCCGCGCCGTGTCGCCGCGCGCGCTGCGGCAGAGCGGATGGCGCAGATGCTGGGCGAAGAGCCGGGCGACACGGTCGGTTATGTGACCAGGCTCGACGCCAGGCGGTCTGCCCGAACACGCGTTCTTGTTGTTACCGAGGCGATTTTCGTCGCCATGATCCTTGCTGATCCAGAACTGACGGGCGTTTCGGCGGTCCTGTTCGACGAAGCGCATGAGCGGCACCTCGACAGTGATCTGGGCCTGGCGCTGGCCATTGAAGCGCAGGGCGTGCTGCGCGACGATCTGCGGCTTGTCGTGATGTCGGCCACGATCGACGGGTCGCGTTTTGCGGCGCTGCTCGATCAGGCACCGGTTATCGAAAGCGCGGGCAAGGCCCATCCGCTGGTCATCCGCTGGCTGGGGTCGCGGCCCGACGTGAAACTGGAACCGGCGATGGCATCGGCCATACAGACCGCGTGGCGCGAGCAATCCGGCGATATCCTGGCCTTTCTACCTGGCGTGGCGCAGATCGAACGCACAGCGGCGCTGCTGGCCGAGCGTCTGCCACAGGCCGTTGTGCTGCCCTTGCACGGGCAAGTGGAACCGATTGGCCAACGCGCGGCCATCCGCCGTGATCCCGATGGCCGCCGACGCATCGTGCTGGCGACGAGCATTGCCGAAACGTCGCTCACGCTAGATGGCGTGTCGGTTGTCGTCGATGCCGGGCTTTCCCGGCGGGCCGAGTTCGACAAGGCGGCGGGGGTGACCCGGCTGGTCACCACGCGCGCCAGCCAGGCGTCGGCGGCGCAGCGGGCGGGGCGTGCGGCGCGGCAGGGACCGGGCGTGGCCTATCGCCTGTGGGAAGAGGCCGCCCATGCCGGACGCCCGGCGTTCGATCCGCCGGAGATGATGACCAGCGACCTTGCCCCGCTCGCTTTGACGCTGGCACAATGGGGGGCGGGCGATGCCGCCGCGATGGCGTGGCTCGACCCGCCGCCGGTTGCAGCCATGGCATCGGCAAAGGCGGCCCTGACGGCGCTGGGTGCACTCGATGCGCAGGGTCGCATTACTGCGCACGGCCGGGCCATGGCCCGCCTGCCGATGGAACCGGCGCTGGCGCACATGCTGTTGTTCGGTGCCGTGCGCGGACAGGCGCAGGAAGCGGCGCGGCTTGCGTTGCTCTTGCAGGAACGCGGTCTTGGCGGGAGAGGAGAGGATCTGGCACGACGGCTGGACCGCTGGCAAGCCGAACGCGGCGGCAGGGCCGATGCTTCGCGCAAGCTGGCGCGGCGCTGGGCGGAATTGGCCGAGCGTGAAGCGGGGCGCTCCGGCAGGCCTGCCGATGCCGACGACGTACCCCTTGGCGTGCTGCTGGCCGAAGCATTTCCAGACCGCATTGCCCGTGCGCGCGGCGCATTGGGGGAAGAGTGGCTTTCATCCGGCGGGCGCGGCTATCGGCTTGATCCCGCTTCTCCGCTGGTCACCGCCCGTTGGCTCGTCATCGGCGATGCGCAGGGCGAAGCAAAGGGCGCGCGGATCACGGCTGCCTGCACCTTGGAAGAGGCCGATGTCCTGCGGCATCTTGCCCACCGGACTGAGGAACGCCACACTCTGGCGTGGAACGTTGCGGAAGAGCGGGTCGAGGCGCGTCTTGAGCGGCGGCTGGGCGCAATCGTGCTGGCGCGGGTTCCCGATCCGAGCCCCGATCCGGCTGCCGTCACCGCTGCGCTGGTCGATGCCGTGCGCAAAGGCGGCTTGAACATCTTGCCGCTGGGGCCTGCGTCGCGGGCCTTGATCGTGCGTGCGGGATATGCCGGACTGGATGCCCTGTCGGAAGCGGTGCTGCGGGATAGTCTCGAAGAATGGCTGGCCCCGTTGTTGAGCGGCCGCCGCGATCTCGCCATTGGCGCGGGCCGGTTGCACGAGGCACTGCTGGGGCGGCTCGACTGGAACGCGCGGCAGATGCTCGATCGGCTGGCTCCGGCGGAGTTCCGCTCGCCTGCCGGGACCGGCCATGCGATCGACTATGCGCACGAGGGCGGTCCATGCGTTGAAGTGCGGGTGCAGGCGCTGTTCGGGCTGGACAGTCATCCGTGCATCGGCCAGCCGCCCTGGCCGCTGCTCCTCTCGCTGACCAGTCCCGGCGCCAAGCCGATCCAGACCACTGCGGATTTGCCGGGTTTCTGGCGCGGGTCGTGGCGCGATGTGGTGAAGGACATGAAGGGCCGGTATCCCCGCCACCGCTGGCCCGACGAGCCGTGGACCGAAGACCCCAGCCTCAAGACCAAAAACGCCTTCAACGCGACAAAGCGGACTTGATTTGCCGCGCGATTCGCCCGAAAGCGCAAGCCATGTCAGCACGCATCTATCAACGCCCGAAAAACGCCATGCAGTCCGGCAAGGCCCGGACCAGCGACTGGCTGCTGGAGTTTGAACCGGCGCAGGCCAAGCGCCCCGATCCGTTGATGGGCTGGGCCGGGTCCGGCGATACGCAGCAGCAGGTGGTCCTGCGCTTTGCCACCCAGGCCGAAGCGCAGGCCTACGCGGCGCGCTATGGTATTGATGCCCATGTCATCCCAACGCCGCCGCGCAAGCTGAAGCTGCAAAGCTACGCCGACAATTTCCGCTAGCATTCCGGCGGCACTTGCCTGCCCGGCCCTTGGGGCTGGACAAGCGCAGCCTTCGCCGCCATATGCCGCGCCGGGAGTCGGTCGGACGCTTGCGTCCGCCAACCTGGTCAGGTCCGGAAGGAAGCAGCCACAACGGGTTGCGGCGGGTCGGCCGGCTCCTTTTCCACCCTATTGCGCGCCGATGCCTTCGACATCCGGGCTGTAAGTTCCTAGATAGGGAACGATGGGCGATTCACCTGACATGTTTGGCGGCGAGCCGGAAGAGGACGACGCCGGTCCCAGCGCGCAGGAGCTGGAAGCCGCCGGTCAGGCGTCGATGTTCGGCGATCCCGCACCGACGGCGCCGGTCGGGATGCCAGCGGAACCGACTGCTGCATCTGCCGCCGCCGCACCGGCGGCACCCCCTGCCGCGCCCGCGGTCCAGCCCTATCGCGTGCTTGCCCGCAAATACCGTTCGCAGACCTTTGCCGAACTGATCGGGCAGGATGCGATGGTCCAGACGCTGGCCAATGCCATCCGCCGCGACCGTCTGGCCCATGCCTTCCTGATGACCGGAGTGCGCGGGGTCGGCAAGACGTCGACCGCGCGGCTGATCGCCAAGGCGCTGAACTGCGTTGGCGCGGACGGGCAGGGCGGCCCCACGATAGACCCGTGCGGGGTATGCGAACCGTGCCGGGCCATTGCCGAAGGCCGCCATATCGACGTGATCGAAATGGACGCGGCCTCGCACACCGGGGTCGACGATGTGCGCGAGATTATCGAGGCAGTGCGCTATGCCGCCGTTTCGGCGCGCTACAAGATCTACATCATCGACGAAGTGCACATGCTGTCGCGCAATGCCTTCAACGCGCTGCTCAAGACGCTTGAGGAACCGCCTGCGCATGTGAAGTTCCTCTTCGCCACGACCGAGGTGGAAAAGCTGCCGGTAACGGTGCTGTCGCGCTGCCAGCGGTTCGATCTCAAGCGTATTCCCGCGCCCTTGCTGGCCAGCCACTTCGCCATGATCTGCGAAAAGGAAAGGATTGCAGCCGAAGCAGAGGCTCTGGCGATGATCGCTGCCGCCGCCGAAGGATCGGTCCGTGATGGCCTGTCGATCCTCGACCAGGCGATCAGCCATGCGGACCTTGCCGGAACGCAGGACGGTGGCCAGACGGCGGTTACCGCGGCCCAAGTGCGCGAAATGCTTGGCCTTGCCGACAAGACGATGCAGCGCAGCCTGCTCAACGCCGTGTTGGCGGGGCAGGGCGCGACGGTGCTTGACGAAGTGGCCCGGCAGTATGCCCTGGGGATCGAACCCATCGCCATGATGCGCGCGCAGATGGACGTGGTGCACAAGATCACGGTGGCGCAAGTTGGCGGTATCGGGTCCGATGTCCGCTCTGCCGAGGAACATGCGGCGCTGGAGGAATGGGCCAGGGCGTTGTCCGCTGGCCAGCTTCACCGGCTCTGGCAATTGCTGCTCAAAGGGTACGAGGAAGTAAAGACCGCGCCCGATCCGCTTGCTGCGGCGCAGATGGCGTTGCTGCGGGTGATGCACGCGACGGACATGCCCGATCCCGGCGGCCTGTTGCGGCATATCGAGGAACTGGCTGCGCGAACAACGGCACCGGCAGCCTCCGCCGTACCGGATATGCCGGGCTCTGGGGCGGGTGAACATGGGCAGGTCAATCCCGCGCCGGTTGCCGCAATGGACTGGCAGGCGCTGGTCGAACACGTTGAACATGTCTCGCCTCTGGTCGGATCGACGATGCGGCTTGCAGTGCGGGTTGTCGCGCTTTCGCCGGGGCATCTGCGTTATCAACTGGCGCCCGGCGTACCCGGCGATCCCGGAGCGGACATCCGCAAGGCGCTCGCTCAGGCGACCGGGGCGAACTGGACCGTAGAGCTGGCCGATGGGCAAGCGATGCCCAGTCTGGAAGAAGTCCGCGCCGCCCAGGCCCTTGCGGCCGAGACGGCAATGAAGCAGCATCCGCTGGTTAAGGCTGCGATGGAAGCCTTTCCCGGCGCCCGTATTGTCGATGAAAACAGCTCGCACGAGCATGCAAAAAGACCCTGGAGCAAACGCGCATGAAGTCGATGGAAGAGATGATCCAGGCCGCTCAGCAGGCAGCGCAGACCATCCAGAAGCAGATGGAGGACGCACAAGGCCGTCTTGATATGATCGAGGTTGAAGGTCAGTCAGGTGGTGGCCTGGTGCGGATCAAGACGTCGGCCAAGGGACGGGTGATCGGCGTGTCGATTGACGACAGCCTGATGGACAAGGCTGAAAAGGGCATCCTTGAAGATCTTGTCGCCGCCGCATTCAATGATGCACGGACGCGTGCCGATGCCGCTGCAGCAGAAGAAATGCAGAAGGTGCAGATGGCGGCAGGGATTCCGCCCGGCTTCAAGCTGCCGTTCTGATCGCTTACCGGCACGCCCGGAAAGGTCGCTTGCGGATTGCCTGTCGTGCGTCCATGACGGCGCACGGCGGGCAGGCAAGTTGAATGAGGAAAGTCGTTTGAGCGTTACAGTGCTTGCGAGTGCCGCCCTGCTGACCATGCCGGGCGTTTCGGCGTCTTTTCCCGAACCTTTCGACACCGGCATCCATATCAGCGCAGACATGCCTTTCGTTGAGCCGGGGGCATTCGCCGTCGATTCTGCTCGTGATTTCGGCCCTGTGCTGTCGGGCAAGGTCCGGTTGCCGTTGCCATCGTATGCACAGCAGGCCGATGACATGGGGGCCATCGCGCCATCGCTTGAGCAGATCAGCCAGCAGGAAACGATCATCGTTTCGGGCGAACGCGCTCCCGCCGCCGATCCCATGCAGGCGGTCAACCAGGCATCCTACGATGCTGTCCAGGCGGTGGACGGCGCTGTCGTGGCTCCGTTGGCCAGGGGTTATGAAAAGGCTGTGCCACGCCCGGTGCGGACCGGTTTGCGCAATTTCCTGCTCAACCTGACCGAACCGATCGTTGCGCTCAATTTCCTGTTGCAGCTCAAGCCGGGCAAGGCAGTGGAAACGGTCGGGCGGTTTGCCGTCAATTCGACCGTCGGCATCGGCGGGCTGGTCGACGTAGCCGGGAAAAAGCCGTTCAACCTGCCGTACCGGCGCAACGGCTTTGCTTATACCATGGGCTACTATGGGGTCGGTTCCGGGCCGTACATGTTCCTGCCGCTGGTCGGCCCCACCAGTTTGCGCGATGTGATCGGGCTAGGGCTGGACCGCTTCTTGCTGCCGATCGCGGTGGGCGGGCCGTTGCGCCACCCAGCCTATGTCTATGGCGGGTTCGTAGTACGCTCGCTTGATGACCGCGTTGAAAACGATGCTCTTTTCAAGCGCATCAGCGAGGAATCGAACCCTTACGCGAGTTACCGCGAGTTCTACCTGAAAACCCGGCAGGCAGAAATCGATGCGCTGAAAGGCAAGGCTGACTATCAGCGTGAAGGCACGATTGTGCTGCCGCCCCCGCCAGTCGCAGAGCCGGTCGCTGCGCCGCAACCCGTAGCGCCGGAGCGGATATTCGTGTCGGAACCGGTGATCCAGCCCTTGCCTGCCGGGTATCAGCCGCAGCACTGATCCGGCGGGCCTGACTTTCAAGGTCAGCCACCGGCTTTGCCCCATGTTCCACAGGGCATCTCGGCAAAGGCATTGCGGCGCGGACAGGCGAACCCCATATCGGTTTCGTAGCGCCGGGCGCGAGGCCCGGCAGGACGGAACCAGAGTGCCCATGAATCTTTATCCTCTTCTTCCCTTGCGCGATATCGTGGTGTTTCCCGGCATGGTCGTGCCCCTGTTCGTGGGGCGCGAAAAGTCGGTGGCTGCACTGGAAGCAGCGATGGCCAGCAACAAGGACATTTTCCTGTTGGCCCAGCTTGATCCCGGCTGCGATGACCCGGATCGTGATGACCTTTACGATACCGGCGTGATCGCCAGCGTGCTGCAACTGCTCAAGCTGCCCGATGGGACCGTGCGCGTGCTTGTCGAAGGCCGCCAGCGGGCCACGATCCAGTCCTTGCGCGCAGAAAATGCCAGCACTGGCGCGATGCTGGTTGCCCAGGTCCAGGAACACGAGCCGGTTGTGGCGGCAAGCACCGAGATTTCGGGCATGATGCGCACGGTCGTCGATCAGTTTGCGGAATACGCCAAGCTGTCCAAGAAGCTGCCGCAGGATGCCGGCGGCCAGTTGGGCGATATCGACGACGCTGGCAAGCTGGCTGATGCTGTAGCCGCCAATCTTGCTGCCAAGGTTGCCGACAAGCAGGCCGTGCTGTCCGAATCCGACCCGCTCAAGCGGCTGGAAATGGTGCTTTCCTTCATGGAGGGAGAGCTTGGCGTGCTGCAGGTCGAACGCAAGATCCGTGGCCGCGTGAAGCGGCAGATGGAAAAGACGCAGCGCGAATATTACCTCAACGAACAGTTGAAGGCGATCCAGTCGGAACTCGGCGGTGGCGATGATGGCGAAGCCAACGAGATTGCCGAACTGCAGACGAAGATCGACAAGCTCAAGCTGTCGAAGGAAGCGCGCGCCAAGGCCCAGTCCGAGCTGAAGAAGCTCAAGACCATGCAGCCGATGAGCGCGGAAGCGACGGTCATCCGCAACTATCTCGATGTCCTCCTCGGCCTGCCGTGGGGCAAGCGGTCAAAGCTCAAGAAGGATATTCCTGCCGCGCAGGCAATCCTTGATGCGGACCACTATGCGCTCGACAAGGTCAAGGACCGGATCATCGAATATCTTGCGGTCCAGGCCCGCACCAACAAGCTGAAGGGGCCGATCCTGTGCCTCGTTGGCCCTCCGGGGGTTGGCAAGACCTCGCTGGGCAAGTCGATCGCCAAGGCGACCGGCCGCCAGTTCGTGCGCCAGTCGCTGGGCGGCGTGCGCGATGAGGCGGAAATCCGCGGCCATCGCCGGACCTACATCGGCTCGCTGCCGGGCAAGATCGTGACCAACCTGCGCAAGGCAGGGGCTTCGAACCCGTTGTTCCTGCTCGATGAGATCGACAAGCTGGGGCAGGACTTCCGCGGCGATCCGGCATCGGCGCTGCTCGAAGTGCTGGACCCTGAACAGAACGCAAAGTTCCAGGACCATTATCTGGAACTGGATATCGACCTGTCGGACGTGATGTTCGTCTGCACGGCCAACAGCCTCAACCTGCCACAGCCGCTGCTCGACCGCATGGAGATCATTCGGCTTGAAGGGTATACCGAGGATGAAAAGGTCGAGATTGCCGAGCGGCACCTTGTCGCCAAGCAGGTCGAGGCGCACGGGTTGAAAAAGGGTGAGTTCGAACTCACCCAACCCGCGCTGCGCGACCTGATCCGGTACTACACGCGCGAAGCGGGCGTGCGCACGCTTGAGCGCGAGATTGCCCGGCTGGCACGCAAGTCGCTGCGTCAGATCCTGGAAGGCAAGACGAAGGGCGTTACGATCACGTCCGAAAATCTTGGCGAATACGCCGGTGTCCGCAAGTTCCGCCATGGCGTGTCCGACGAAGAGAACCAGGTCGGCGCAGTGACCGGGCTTGCGTGGACCGAAGTGGGTGGTGAATTGCTGACCATCGAAGGCGTCACCGTTCCCGGAAAGGGCGCGGTGCGCACGACCGGCAAACTGGGCGAAGTGATGAGCGAGAGCGTCCAGATGGCGTTCAGCTTCGTCAAGGCGCGCAGCCCGGCGTACGGCATCAAGCCATCGATCTTCCAGCGCAAGGATCTGCACATCCACTTGCCCGAAGGCGCCGTGCCCAAGGATGGGCCAAGTGCCGGCATCGGGATGGTCACGGCTATGGTTTCGACGCTGACCGGCATTCCGGTGCGCGCTGACGTGGCGATGACCGGCGAGGTCACGCTGCGCGGCCGCGTGCTGGCCATTGGGGGGCTCAAGGAAAAGCTGCTTGCGGCCTTGCGCGGCGGGATCAAGACGGTGCTGATCCCGGAAGAAAACCGCAAGGATCTGGTCGAGATCCCCGACAACATCAAGGCGGGGCTGGAGATCATCCCGGTCAGCCATGTCGACGAAGTTCTGGCGCGCGCGCTCGCCGCGCCGCTGGCGGCGATCGAATGGACCGAAGCGGACGACCTTGCATCGCAGCCGGTACCGCCTGCGGGTACTGCCGGTTCATCAACGACGGCGCACTGAGCGCCGGACCGGGAACGTAAAGCGTGTGGAGCGGGCATGCGTATCGGGCGCATGCCCGCTCAAGTGTGCGGACAGGGCCGTCCGAACGCCGCAATTGAACTGTTTCGTCGCATTTGCCTTTGACAGGAAACCCTTTCTCGGCTCTCTTTCGCGCCGCCGGACAGGCGATTCAAGCTCAAGCCCGCCTAAGAACAAGACCAAGGGGATTCTGCGATGAACAAGAACGATCTTATCGGTGCTGTGGCCGAAAAAAGCGGCCTTTCGAAAAGCGATGCGGCGTCGGCGGTCGAAGCCGTGTTTGACGCAATCACCGGTGCACTGTCCAAGGATGACGAAGTCCGGCTTGTCGGTTTCGGCACGTTCTCGGTCGCCAAGCGCAAGGCTTCGACCGGACGCAACCCACGCACCGGCGAACCGATGGCGATCAAGGCTTCCTCTCAGCCGAAGTTCAAGGCTGGCAAGGGCCTGAAGGACGCCGTCAACTGATGGCCGGTAGCGCGGGGCGATAGCCCTGCGTAAAGGCACGCAGCCCGGCTGCTGAAGGAGAGCCGCTTCATCCTGATCGGGTGGAGGCGGCTTTTTCCATGGGCCTGCTCTGGCTCTGCGATCCGCCTTGAACCCCTTGGCATTGTTTCAGGGGACGATGCGGACCAGTGCGGTTGGCGCCGACGCAGTACGCCCGTTGACCTTCCATTCAAGCTTGCGCCCGGTCGGCACTGCCTGCGGTCCTTCGTCGGTGTTGTTGGCAAGGATCTCGCCATCGGTAACCAGCGTCAGCACGCCGTCGATAACCGGCATGCCGCTGTCCTTTCCGCTCTTCTCCTGGGCCGCAGCCATGGCCATGCCGGTCAGAGGCGAACCGTTTGCGCCGGACGTGAACGCGGGCGCTTCGATGCGTACAGTGCCATCGGCTCGCCGGATCAGCGTGACGAACGGGGTTACCATCGGGGTCTTTTCAATCGTCGGAAAAACGAAGTCGTGGTCCAGCCTGCCGGACACGGCATATTCAACCTCGAACCGCCCTTCGCCCTTGTCGACCACCGATTTCCAGCCGTTCTGGCGGCGCAGGCGGTCGGCAAACTCCTGCGCAGCGCGTGGATCACCGGGGTCGATCCCACCGAGCATGGCCTTCATCATCTGGTCGTCCGACTTTTTCTTTTCGGCGGCCGCAGCCTTGCTGGCGGCAAGGTCTTCTTCCCATGTCGCTTTCTGGTCGGCGATCTCATTGCCGCTGCAGGGGCGCTCCTCGCCATTTTCCTCATTATAGCAGGGCGATGGTTCGAATGTGGCGGAAGCGTTCTTCCGTTCCCGTTCTTCCGCGGCCATCTTTGACAGCGCCATGAGATGGATGTCGCCCTTGTAGGTAAAGCTGAACGTGCCATCCTTGCGCAGGACAAGATCCGACGTGAACCTTCCGGGCACGATCATGCAGGCGGCCAGCACCAGCGTGGCAAGGAACAGCGTTGCCAGCGTGCGTCCGTTGCGAATACGATCTGCCCCGGTCATCATCGTCACCCCTCCCGCGTGGCGACGGCATAGAGCGCGATCGCCGCCGCGTTGGAAACGTTAAGGCTTTCGATCGCCGACGCAATGGGCAACCGCGCGATCGAATCGCAATGCTGGGCAACGTTGTGCCGCAACCCTTCGCCTTCGGCGCCCAGCACGAGGGCAACCGGACCGGCGGGAAGCGCGGCAGGGAAGGCGTGCTTCCCGTCGCCATCCAGCCCGACGCGCCAGTATCCTTCTTCGGCCATGCGTTCGAGCGCGCGGGCAAGGTTCACGACCCGCACCCAAGGCACGATTTCAAGCGCGCCCGAAGCCGATTTGGCAAGCGTACCCGATTCGGGCGGCGCATGGCGATCCTGCGTGACCAGCGCCGCCACACCGAAGGCCGCGCACGAGCGCAGGATGGCCCCGACATTGTGCGGGTCGGTTACCGAATCGAGCACGACGATTGTGCGGCCCTCGGCCTCGTCCAGCACGTCGTCGAGCGCGACATCGTCAAGCGGGGCGCAGTCGAGCACCAGACCCTGGTGCGGCGCATCGCGTGCAACCAGCCGCGCCAGATCGGCGGCCTGGGCATATTCCACGGGCAGCGTGGGCGGCAGTTCGGCGTCGTTATCGTCAAGCAGTTGCTGGATGGCTTCGCGCGTGCCCCACAGCTTCTTTGCGTCGCGGTTGGGGTTGGTCAGCGCCGCTTCGATGGCATGGCGTCCCCACAGACGGATTGCACCCGCGCTGCCACGCCCGGACCCGCGCCCGCCCTTCATCCGGCCCGCGCGGCCGCGCAGGGCCTTGGTGTTCGCTCGTTCTTGCTGGCGGGGCATCGGCTACCTTTTCGTGAACAGTTGATAATTTTCGTGCTGCGCATGCCAGCCTGCCCATTGACAGGCAAGAGATGCTTCGCCAAAGGGACCGCCTCTCGGCCGGACAGCCTCTTCGGAGGCCATCAAATCGGGGCCATTCCCGCAAGGGATTTCCCCGCACCGGCAACACTGGTGTGGACAGGTGGCCGAGTGGTTAAAGGCAGCAGACTGTAAATCTGCCCGCGCAAGCGTACGCTAGTTCGAATCTAGCCCTGTCCACCACCGCCCGTTCTCGGAACATCCCCGAAAAGCCCTAGAAATCTCAGAAAACCAAGGGTATTCTGCCTTTCGATGGCCGCCCCTGTTCGCTGCTATTTGTCTACAACCGACAGTGAGTGTGGGGAAGGTGTGGGGAAGGAGGTGGGCTTCCCCACACTGCGGCTCTCTTAATTGACCTCCAGAAATGTGGGGAACGAGAATGGGCAAACTTACGGCGGTGGCGGTCAAGGCCGCTTTGGCGAATCCGGGCACCTATCAGGACGGTGACGGACTTTTCCTGAAAGTTGGAAAAACTGGTGCGGCTTCCTGGCTTTTGCGACTCCAGCGCGATGGCAAACGACAGGATATTGGTCTGGGTAGTGCGAAGCTGGTGACGCTGGCGGAAGCGCGTGCGAAGGCTGCTGAACTCCGCAAGGCTGTAAAGGTCGAGAAACGCGACGTACTGACGGAGCGGAAGGACGAGGAAGCCGCCAAGGTCACTTTCCGCGAAGCCGCTACCCAATATCATTCCGAGAACGAAGCTGGCTGGAAAAGCGATGTCTATGGTCGGCAATGGCTGGCCAGTCTGGAAAACTACGCCTTCCCGAAGCTTGGCGACATGACGACTGGTGGAATCACTGCCGCCGATATCATCTCGGTCCTCACGCCGATCTGGCAGGAAATCCCCGAAACAGCCCGCCAGGTTCGGAATCGGATTTGCGCGGTGCTAGATTACTCCCATGCAAAGGGTTGGCGCTCTTCCGAAGCTCCATCAGGCAATAGCAGCCTCAAGGCAGGGCGAGGGCTGCCGCGACAGATCAAGAAACCGGCAAACCGCAAGGCGATGCCATACGTGGCCGTTCCTCCGTTCCTGACCGCGTTGCGCCGCAAACCATCCTATTCGCGTCTGGCGCTAGACCTTCTCATTCTGACGGGCGTTCGCTCGCAGGAAGTGCGGCTCGCGAAATGGGACGAATTCGATCTGGACCAGCGCCTTTGGACAATCCCAGCCGAACACATGAAGCGCAGCAGGGCGCACATCGTGCCGCTTTCAGAAGCGGCCTTGGCGGTGCTTGTGAAGGCGGACGCAATGCGGCTTGAGGGAGCCGAAGTGGTATTCCCCGGCATGACGGGAAAGGCGATGTCCAACATGACGCTGCTCAAGGTCATGCGCGACATGCAGGAGCCGTTCCACGTCCACGGTTTCCGCTCCAGCTTCACCGACTGGGCGGCGAACGAAGGCTTCCCCAATGCGGTCGTCGAAGCGGCACTGGCGCACAAGACGCCTGACGCTGTACAGGCCGCCTATCGCCGCACCACATACCTTGGCACGCCGGATAATCCCGGTGCGCGCGTGAAGCTGATGGAAGCGTGGGGGAATTATTGCGCGGGTACTGCCGGAGCAAATACGCCGATCAATGAAGGCGGCTAATCTGACGCTGGTCATGCAAACAGCGATTAGCCTTGGTTAGCCCGACAGCCATATTGCTGGGCGAGCATTTTCTTCCCATCGAGCGCAGCAAGCTCTGTCCGCATGGCCCCAAGCATCTGTGTTTCCAAAGTGCCGCTATTGGCTTCCCTCAAGGCATCGATCTGAGTTCGGTATTGGGCGACAGTATTCTCATCTAGCGTGAAAGGACACTCTTCGTATGGCCATTCGTTCTCACCGGTGCCGTATGTCGTTGTGTCTACGAATGAGAGGCGGCTCATGGTTCTCAAACCGCCACTGCAGTTTCGGTCACCTTGATAGAGATCGAGGCCCCGAACCGGACCGTCGAATCCTTCAGCCGCCCACCATCGAGCGCATCCGGCTGGGACATTATCCTCCCAAGTCCAAACTAAGCCGAAGCCCTTCCATTGATAACTGGCATCAGCACGGGATGGCACGTCTTTTGGCTTTGGAATGAGAGGGTCAATGATTGGGACTAACCAACCATATACGAAAATCGGGCCGATTGGCGTCAGCGTAATGAGCAACGTCGGTACGACAATTGCAAACAAGGCGAGAATGCTTTTCCTCATCCGATTGACGATCACAGATTAACTGCGGCAAGTCATCGATATTCGTGGGGTTGAGCAACCTGCAGATCATTTCGTGCTGAGGTTGGCATTCTACACACCAAGCCATTCGAGTCCGTGCGGCAGCTCTTCCGCCGCAAAATCTACCTGAAGGACTCTTCTGCTTTTCGGCGCAGAGGCAGCGTCGGACGCGTGAAGAATTGGCGTTGCGTATAGCCATACATCGCCAGCTTCGGCCAAACAGACCGCTGTTCCGCACCTGTCTACCACTCCCTTGACCCGATCTACGGCTATTCTTCCGTAGGTGTGGGATCCAGGAGCAATGAGCAGTGGTGCATTGCTAGCGGGCACATTGTCGATGTGCGCCCTCACCGTCACCATGCGGGTAAGAAGATCAAATGGCGGTGCAACGTGATTCATACCGCTTTTCAAGGTCCAGGGGCCAAACCCCGGTGCATCTCGCCTTTCTTTGACACAGATTGTTCGGTCTTGGTGCCAAGCGAGTGCCCAATTGCTTATCGTCGATTTGTTGAAGAGAATTGCCCTAACCGGTCGGGAAGAGTTACCCAAAGCGCTTGCGGCTATTGCCCCTATCGGACCTTCTCTCGCAAGAATTGGATCGAGCGCGGGTATCCCATGCAAACGAACGCCCGCCCCATCTGCTGGAACCTCGGCAAGCGCTGATATCACATCGTCAATGCAATGGGAGATCGCGCCTTTGAATAGCTGCGCCCCATAGGCTGCAAATTGAGTTGTCGGACGGTCTTTCAACATCCACTTCGCTAAGCATGAGAAACCCCTTTCGGCAACGCCCGCGATTGAGTTGATACGTCATTGCGCGATCCGAATTGAGCAACTGACCGGCCTTTCTTCCTTCCGCGCCTTTTCGGTGCATCGGCTCAATTTTTCGCGGTTTGCGCTAAGGACACGCTGCGCCTCCGCCAATTCTTCCCAAGCTTCGGGGTTCTGAGACCGGATGAGCCTGATTCCTGCTTCCACAATGGACGGCTCTCCAACAGACTTGCGAGCCATCCGTTCGGGTAGCTGCCAGCTTTCTGGCATGGCGCGGGCGATGGTGCCGGGGAGAATCGACCAAAGCAGGATGCCGACCAAGAATCCCATGCCTGCAAAGCGCCAGGTCTGACGCTTCTGCTCGTCCTCGGCGCGGACTCTTCCGACAATTGCGGCGAGCCGGCCGGTTGCATTGTCCAGATCTTTGCGGCCCTGTCGGAACAGGTCGCTGCTGTCGCACAGCATGTCGAGCGAGGCGCGCTTGATCTGAACCGCAATGTCTTCCGGCGTCAGCTCGATGGCAGGCTTGTTGCCGATTGCGGTTAACGTCTTGGAGACCTGTGCCAGCTGATCGGCCATCTGGCCGAGCGTTGCCGTGTAGTCCGGGATTACGATGTCGGCGCGCTCCCTGGCCATGTTCTGGACCGTATGCCGCACCATGGCCATTTCGCCTTCAAGACGGGCGAAGGCTTCTGTTGCCGGATCGGATTCTTCCGCCGTATCAATTTCCGGTTCTGCCTCCGGGGCGGGAGGTTCCTCCACTTCAAGGTCCAACTGTACTTCTTCGATTTGATCGTCTTCCATCATTCAGCTCCTAAATGCCCATGTCGAAAGCGCGGGTGCGTTCACGGGCGAGGGTTGCGGTGAGTTCTTTGGCGATGCTGCGTTCCGGCTTCGGATCGATGCCAAGTTCGCGGGTCTTGCCGCGCAGCAGGCCTTCGACTTGCGGGTCGCGTTCAAGCGACTTCGCCAGCTCGTTCTGCTTTGCCGATACGCGGACAGCACCGGCGCGGTCGCCCTGCTGTTCAAGCTGCTTGCGCGCCGTGCTGAGTCCCTGCCAATCACTGACAAAGCGCTCGGATCGCAGCGCAGGATCGGTGCGCACTGCGGCCTCTTGGTTCATGGCGCGCATGGCCTCCTGGCTACGCCCGCCAGCGGCCTCTGGGATCAGCTCAGGCCGCCGCTCCAGCGCCTTGGCGAGATCGGTGGCCGCATGGGGCCGAATCGCGTCGAGCGCTTTTCCTGCCTTCTCCAGCGCGTCCTTCTGGTGCGGGAGAACGGGCAAGCCCTGGGCTTGCATCGTTCCGATATCGCCAAGCGCGCGGGCATAGCGTTCGACCGCGCGACGCTGGTCGTTCTGCGTGTTCGACTTTGCCGGAAGCGGTTCGAGCTGACGGGCCTGCGGTCGGAAGTTTCCGAAGATGGATTTGGCCTTCTCCGGCACTTGCCGAACCATCGCCATTACCCGCTCGCGGAAGCTGATTCCGCGCAGTTCGGCGAAAGCCTGCTCGGGCTTGTAGTCGCCCGCCATATCTTTCCCGCGCTCGCGGCTAAGGGTGCGAACAAGTTTGGACTGGTCGGCAAAGTCATCGCGCCCATAATGCAGCGCTAGCCCCTCGCGGTGACGCGACATGGCGACATAGGCGGAATGGCTGTCCATGCCCGGTGTGGCGAGAATATGCGTGCGGTCCACTGTCATGCCTTGCGCCTTGTGGATCGTGGCGGCGTAGCCATGATCGATGTGGGCGTAGTACTTGGTGTCGAAGGCAACTTCCCGCCCATCGTCCGTGCGCACGGCCATGCGCTGCGGGCTGGACATCGCGACCGTGCCGAGCGTCCCGTTCTTCACCCCAAGTTCGCGTTCGTTGCGCAGGAAGATGATGCGGTCCCCCGATGCAAATTTCCGTTCGCCGCGTGCGGCCTTGATCGTGGCATCGGCACCTAGCGCGCCAGCCACGCGCATTTTCTCGCGCGCCATCTGGTTGAGCTCGCGGACCTCGTCATTGGTGTGGGTAAGGATGATCCGTCTTTCGTCTGGGCTGTCCTGCCGCTCGCGATCCCAACGCTCGACAAGCTCTGTCCGTGCGACCTCGCGGGTGTCGGTGGCATAGACCATGCCGCGCTCTTCGTAGGTGCGGATCGCTTCGCCCGTGCGGCCCGTGGCGAGCTGCCTGGTCGTATCCTGCTGCCATGCCGATAGCTGACGGCGAACCTCGCTGATCTCGACCCCGCCGTGGCGCTCGTGGATTGCCCGGAATGCTGCACCTGCCTCGATGGCCTGGAGCTGTTGCTGGTCACCGACTAGGACAAGTTTCGCACTGGACTTTGCGGCATGGGACAGCACGCGCTCCATCTGGCGCGTGCCGACCATACCCGCTTCGTCAATGACGAGCACATCCTTGGCAGTCAGCTGCTCGCACCCTTTGCCCCATTGATGCTCAAGGCTGGCGATGGTGCGCGATGCGATGCCGGAGCCGTTTTCCAGACCCTCGGCGGTAATGCCGGACAGGGCTGCGCCACGCACATTGTAGCCCGCGCTTTCCCATGCCTCGCGCGCCACGCCCAGCATCGCGCTTTTGCCGGTCCCGGCATAGCCAACGATCACGGCAAGGCCACCCTTCTTGGTGACATACTCGAAGGCGGATTTCTGCTCGCCTGACAGCACCAGACCGCGCTTCGCGGCGCTTGCAAACGCGGCGTTCCGCTGCACATCATTTACGGCGTGACCAGCGCGTTGCGCCATCGCGTCGGCAGCGCAATGCAGGCGCTGTTCGGTCTCGATCATCGCCCGCGAAGTGAAGCGGTCTTGCCCGCGTCCATCCTTGCCCAATGCGATCAGCTCGGGCGCCGCGCGCACGGCATTGTAGGCGGCGTCAAACTGCTCCTTCCCGTCGCTATGCCGGTGAACAAAGGCGGCAAGGTCGCGCCTGGTGAAGGTGGCTTGCTGGTGCGTGATCGCATCCAAGGCCAGCGAGGGATTGGCGATTATGCGTTCGCCATTGCGCTGGGCGATGGCGCGGTGTTCCTCAATCCGCTCGGCTTCCAGACCGCGTCCGCCAATGCGCGAGGCGGCGGGACCGATCTTGTCCTGCGGTTCCAGCGCAATGCCCTGCGCTTCCAGGCTGCGATGATCGATCCGCGTATCGATGTCGCGTTCCGCCAGCGCGCGGTTGACATGATCGGCCCAGCGCTCGCGCCACTGCTCGATCAGCGCGGTCTTGTTCCAGTCGCGGACTTTTGCGCCAAAGCCATCCTTGGTAACCTCGCGCATGGTCAGCATGACGTGGGCGTGCGGCTTGGCTTTGCCGTCCTCGCCAATATCCCAATGGACATTGAGATCGGCGATCATGCCTTTTTCGACGAATTCAGCCTTCACGAACTCGCGCGCCAGCCTGATGTTGTCTTTCTTCGACAGTTCGCGGGGCAGGGCGAACTCGACCTCGCGGGCAAGCTGCGCATCCTTGCGCTTCTCCGCAGCTTCGACCGCGTTCCACAAAGTGGCGCGGTCGGCGAGGGCTTCGGGTGCGCCTTTGGGCAGCATCACTTCGGAATGAAGAACGCCTGCCTTGTTGGTGAAATCGTGGGTTCTGTCGATCCGCTCATCGTGCAGTTGCTCGCCCGCACGATAGGCCGCAGCCGCCACGGCACTGCGTCCGCTCGACCTTCCGATGACCTTCGCGCTGAAATGAAAGATTGCCATGTCGGCAATCCAGTTACACCGCAAACGCCACGTCGGCACGACGTATAAGCGCGCCCTCTCATGATAAAATCCTGATCGGGACTAGGCGGTATCACACTGTCCCGGCGACCTTACTGCATTGAGATAGCTCACCGATTATCATGTCTCCATCACACCAACGATGGAGATATCCCATGCGCAAACCCCGCGATTTTGATTCGGAGCTCAAGGCCCTCGCCGACAAGGCCAAGCAGATGAAGGAACGCCGCGTGCGCGACCTCGGCGCGCTGGTCACGGCAACCGGAGCCGACGCACTCGATGCGGATGTGCTGGCGGGCGCGCTGCTCGAGGCTGTCGACAACAACGACAAGGCTATAAGCGAGGGCTGGCGCAAGCGCGGCGCGGCCTTCTTTCAGGGCAAGCAACGCAACACTGCGAGCGGACCTCGGCAGCAGCCGGAAGGCACTCTCCCGCTCGATGGCGGCGCGGCATCGGCTTGAGGCAGCAAAGGCACGAACCGACATGCGCGAATGGCAGGTCAAACGACGCGAACGAACCCGGCAACTGATCGAACTGGGCGGCTTGGTTGCCAAGGCCGATCTGGTAGAGCTGACCGATGATGATCGCGCCGCCCTCTACGGCGCATTCCTCACCGTCGCCGCCAAGCTGCGCGGGCCGGATGGTGCGCAGGCGCTGGTGCTGTTCCGGCGCAAGGGCAAGCGGGCGTTCGAGGCAGAGCAGTCTGACTGAGCGACAAAAGAAAGCGGCTCCGGTCCCTGTGAAATGGAGTTGATTGCTCGCGTCAGCTTTGCGCCCCACATCCAGCCATCGAAGGTTCAACGACGATCGCCTGAAAGCGGACATCGGATCAGTAGGCTCGATCTGGCAGCAACGTCGGACGGTCCGGAACGGCAGGTTTTGGGGAGTGAACGAGGGATAGCTGCCCTTCGTTGCGGCCATGTCCGATGGCAGCTAGCCGAGATCGATTTTACCGGCATTGCGGCTTCGCGCTTGTTTGAATAGGTCTGGCCCGGAATCCACTGGCAGGGAATGAGGCTATGCGAGAACATGAGGTGCGGCGGCAAGTTGTCAGCGAAATGCATTTGCGTCGCTGGCCGCTGTTGCAACTGCCGGTCGCAGTGTTCCAGTGGGTGCTTGAGGTTGGGCCTGGCGAGCGTGAGGCGGAGCGCTCAGTCTTGTCCGCTCTGTGCGGAAGCCAATCGGATGAAGAGAATCCGCGCCACCTGTCAGGTGCACTCTCCGGCGACGTCTCCTTTACATGGGAGCGACAGAGCGAAGGTTCGACGCTGACAGTGTTTTGTCCGGGACGCGCCATCGAAGTTTTGCTCGCCCCCGGACTGGACTCTTCGGTGGGCGAGGCCATTGACTGGGCGGAAACCATGCCGGGCGCAATCATTCGCGCGACATCGATCTGGGTTGGTGGCGACGAAGCCGAAGTCGAAAGGGCATTGCCCGCGGTTGATTTCAACCGCAGCGAGCTTGTGTCGTGCGGCCTCTCCGGGGGAGTGCGTATCTGGTCGGATTTTCGCATTCACCCCGATGGCCGGGGGCGCCTTGTGGTGTCAGCCGGGGAAGTCGACCGGAGTGATCTCACCCGGCAACTGCAGCAATTGCAGGAGCTTGGGAATTACCGCAACAAGGCGCTCTTGGGGCTGCCGGTGGCGCAAGAGGCCTGGCCAAGGCTGGACGCGGCCGAACGCGAATTGGCCGCACTGGCCAAGGCCGTCACTTCCTCGGCGGCCTCTGACGATGATTTGCTGGCGCAATTGTCTGACCTCAGCCTGGAACTTTCGACCATTGCCACGTCAATCGACTATCGCATGAACGCTACCGCAGCCTATTCGCGTCTGGTGGAAGAGAGGCTCGCACAACTTGCTCCGGAACCGATCCGTGGGTTCGCTTCGCTCGTCGACTTCACTGAACGCCGCTTCCTGCCGGCAGCGCGCACCTGCGCCGCCTTGACTGAGCGCGAACGTCAGCTGACACGGCGTGCGCGCCAAATCTCCGAACTGCTGCGCGCCCGCATCGAGACGCGGATCGAGAACCAGAACGCGAAACTGCTTCGATCGATGGAGCGCAGCACGACGATGCAAGTGCGCTTGCAGCAGATCGTCGAGGGCCTCTCCGTAGTGGCCGTGAGTTATTATGCCATCGGCCTGCTAGGGTATGCCATAAAGGGTGCGTCCCATCACTTTGACTGGGTTGATCCGGAAGTTGCGATCGCTTTGCTGGTGCTGCCGGTCCTGGGATGCGTGTGGTTTGCGCTCCATTCGCTCAAAAAGCGGGTTCTGGGCGGCGATTAGCTGCATTCACGCGGAAATTGCGCACGCGACAACGCCTGTGACCAGCCCACAAGCTCATCTCATTGTTAAGTTGGCAGGCGAAATGCAAACTTTCCTTGCACATCGGGCGCGACTGGCGGTAGCAGTTGCGGTCCGCTGCATGTTGGGAGGTGCATTTGGCCGGGGAATTGACGATCCTTGTTGTTTCGCGCGACGATGCGCTGATCAGCGCGGCGCGAGCTGGGCTGAAGGAGCGGGCTGATTACCGGCTGGTCATAGCTGAGGACGGCAAGACCGCGCAGGAGCGGCTCAACGACATCGAAGTACACCTCTTGCTTTGCGATCTCGACACGGTGGACGATGCCCAGGACAACATACTGACACGCGCGCGCGTTTCACATCCGGGGGTTTGTCGAATTGCGGTCTCTTCGCAGAATCGCGACGATGCTGACAGCGAGGCAGTCCGTCGCTCTGCCGCCTATCTCTATCTGTTCAAGCCGCTAACACCTCATCAGATTGCGCTCATGGTAAAGCGCAGCCTGGAAATGAACGAACTTTCGCGACGGCATCGCCTTCTTTCGCGTGAACTGAAGATTTCGGTCGATGACCAGATCTTCGAGGAACGCGTGGATATGTCAGTCAAGGGCGGTTACTCGCAATTCGAGAAGCTCGTTTATGCCAGCGCCAAGATGGCTGATTTGATCGTTGAAGCGCGCAAGGCGGCAGTCACCGATCTGCCAGTCCTCATCGAGGGCGACACCGGGACGGGCAAGGAACTGCTGGCGCGAGCGATCCATTTCAACTCTACACGTGTCGATTCTCCGATCCATGTACAGAATTGCGGCGGTATGCTGGATTCCACGCTCCATTCCGAATTGTTCGGACATGTGCGGGGGGCTTACACCGGAGCCACCGCAGACCGGCTTGGGCTGTTCCGTGCCGCAGATGGCGGAACGGTGTTCCTTGACGAAATTTCAGATGTTTCGCCGAGTTTCCAGGTCAGCCTGCTGCGCTTCCTTCAGAATGGCGAGGTTAAACCGCTAGGGTCGGACAAGTTGTTGCATGCCAATGTCCGGATCATTGCGGCGTCGAACCGGCCGCTTCTGGAAATGGTCGAAAAAGGCGAATTTCGGCGTGACCTGTATTATCGTCTCAAGGGCTTTTCGCTGAGCATCCCGGCGCTGCGGGACAGGCGGGAGGATATTCCTGTTCTTACAGATTTCTTCATCGAGAAATATGCCGGAGTAGTCGGCCGCAGGGTAATTGGCATTACGCAGAGTGCGCTCGACAGGCTGCAGGCTCATCAATACCCAGGCAATGTCCGGGAACTGGAAAGCGAGATCAGGCGCGCGGTGGCGCTGGCTGAAAATGGTGGTTACATTACAGAGCGTAACCTCTCGGCCGTGTTTGATAATCTCGTTGTTGCCCCGGATGTCGGCCAGCAGGCGGAAATGGAAGGCGGCACACTCAAGGAGATGGTCGAGCGTCTGGAGCAACGGGTCGTGGTAGGTGCACTCACCCGTTTTCGCTGGAACCAGAGCAAGGCTGCCGACGCGCTGGGGCTATCCCGCGTGGGCCTGGCCAACAAGATCAAGCGCTACGGTCTGCATGATGGCTGACGGTGGTCTCATGCAGGAGCAGGAGCAGGAACGGGAGTGGCAGTGAAATGGCAGACCGGGACAATGTTGTTCGCTTGCGTTTTTCCCGCATGCCCTATCCGGGGCAAGAGGCGCCACAAGACCTCGGCTCGACAAAGCTGACGCGAACAGCGGGTGCAGGACTTTCTGGTGCGCATGGCCATTGGTGCGGGCGCTGCAAAGGCATCTGGTATTCGGCGTTCGGCGAAGTTGAATGCCCGGTCTGCGGCAACCGGCACGGCTAGCCTGAACGGTTGGCATACGCACCTCCTGCGGCTCCGACTGCAAAGAATGTTTCAAGGAGTGCGTGCAAAGTTTCTTTGCATTTTCTTCGCCGAAAATAAGGGCTTCGCCATACGATATTGAAAATGCTTTAGTATTTTTCTGGCACGAATCATGCTTAATGTCCTCCCATGGCCCGCAGGGGCATTTGGCCGGTCGGGCACTCCGCCGGGAAGTTGGGAGACTGAGAAATGGCGAATCTGTTGTGGCTTCAAGGCGGTGCGTGCTCTGGCAACACCATGTCCTTCCTTAATGCCGAGGAGCCCAGCGCATGCGATCTGGTGACGGATTTTGGCATCAATGTCCTTTGGCATCCCTCGCTTGGCCTCGAGCTGGGTGAGAATGTCAAAGTCATGATGGAAAAGTGCCTTTCCGGCGAAATTCCGCTCGACATTTTCGTGTTCGAAGGCAGCGTCATCAATGCGCCCAACGGTACGGGCGAATGGAATCGCTTCTGCGGTCGTCCGATGAAAGACTGGGTGGCAGATCTTTCTGCCAAGGCGCAATTTGTTGTGGCTATTGGCGATTGCGCCACCTGGGGCGGCATCCCGGCAACGGCTCCCAATCCGTCTGAAAGCGAAGGCTTGCAGTTCCTCAAGCGGGCCAAGGGTGGAGCGCTGGGCGAAGGCTTCACGTCTCAGGCTGGCCTTCCGGTCATCAATATTCCCGGCTGCCCCGCTCACCCTGACTGGGTAACGCAGATCCTTGTCGCCGTTGCCACGGGCCGCGCGGGCGACCTGACGCTGGACGAATTCCATCGGCCAAAGACCTTCTTCTCCAGCTTCACGCAGACGGGCTGCACCCGCAACATGCACTTCGCCTACAAGGTCTCGACCACGGCCTTCGGTCAGCGCAAGGGCTGCCTCTATTACGATCTGGGGTGCCGCGGCCCGATGACTCACAGCCCCTGCAACCGCATTCTGTGGAACCGCGTTTCGTCCAAGACCCGTGCTGGCATGCCCTGCCTTGGCTGTACGGAACCGGAATTCCCCTTCTTCGATCTCGCCCCAGGAACTGTCTTCAAGACCCAGACTGTGATGGGCGTGCCGAAGGATCTTCCGCTAGGGGTTGATCGTACCGGCTACGTCAAGCTCACAGCTGCCGCCAAGGGTGCGGCTCCGGCGTGGGCCGAAGAGGATATCTTCGTCGTCTGATTCATGAGGGTTCATGGCGCGCAGCGAAGCGCGCCGCACACAGAATTTCGGGAGAATTACAATGGCAGCTACACAAACCCTCGACATCTCGCCCGTTGGCCGGGTGGAGGGCGACCTTGATGTCCGTGTCGACATCGAGAACGGGATCGTCACCAATGCATGGACGCAAGCGGAAATGTTCCGCGGCTTCGAGGTCATCCTCAAGAACAAGGATCCACAGGCCGGGCTTGTCGTTACGCCTCGTGCTTGCGGAATCTGCGGTGCCTCGCACCTTTCCTGTGCGGCATGGGCGCTTGACACTGCCTGGGGTACGACCGTTCCGCGCAACGCCATTCTCGCCCGCAACCTCGGGCAAATCGTCGAAACCATCCAGTCGATCCCGCGCCATCATTATGGCCTGTTCATGATCGACTACACCAACCAGAACTATGCGAAGTCCAAGTTCTACGAAGAAGCGGTGAAGCGCTATGCGCCCTTCACAGGGACCTCCTATGAAGCGGGTGTGACCATTTCGGGCCGCCCGGTAGAAATCTATGCCCTGCTTGGCGGGCAGTGGCCGCATTCTTCCTTCATGGTTCCCGGCGGCGTGATGTGCGCCCCGACTCTGACCGACGTGACCCGCGCATGGTCGATCCTGGAGCATTTCCGCCGCAACTGGATCGAACCGCTGTTCCTTGGATGCTCGATGGAGCGCTATGAGGAAATCAGGACTTATGACGACCTGATGGCGTGGCTGGACGAAAAGCCCGAGCATGCCAATTCGGACCTTGGCATGTTCATCCGCATGTCGCTCGATATCGGGCTCGACAAATATGGCAAGGGCCACGGCAAGTTCATCTCCTGGGGCTATCTCCCCCATGAAGACCGTTACAACAATCCGACGATTGAAGGTCGCAATGGCGCGGTCATCATGAAGTCGGGCGTGTTCGATGGTGCCAGCGACACTTTCAAGCTCATGGATCAGGGCAACACCCGTGAGGACATGCAGCATGCCTGGTACGATGAAGGTGACGGCCTCCATCCGTTCGACCGGACAACCAATCCGGTAGCCAAGAACGACATCGACACAGACGGAAAGTACAGCTGGTCAACCGCTGTCCGCCACAGCGACAACGGACGTCTTGAAGCAGGGCCGCTGGCTCGCCAGCTGATAGCAGGTGGCGATCACGGCGAGAGTTGGCAGCACAGTGATGGCCTGGTGCTCGACATGTATCGCAAGCTGGGCGGCGCTTCGATCTACCTGCGTCACTTCGCCCGTCTGCACGAACTGTGCAAACTCTATCGGGAATCCGAGCGAATTCTGCGCGAGTTCCGCCTCAATGACGAGTGGTACATCAAGCCGACCGAGCGCGATGGCCAGGGATGGGGCGCGACCGAGGCTGCGCGCGGTGCCTTGTGCCACTGGATCGACGTGCGCGATGGCAAAATCCACAACTACCAGATCATTGCTCCGACCACCTGGAACGTTGGTCCGCGGGCGAGCAATGGCGAGTTGGGGCCGATCGAGGAGGCACTCATCGGCACCCCGATTGCAAATACTTCCGATCCGGTTGAAGTCGGGCATGTTTGCCGTTCCTACGACAGCTGCCTGGTTTGCACGGTCCACGCACACGATGCGAAAACGGGCGAGGAACTGGCCCGCTTCCGCACAGCTTGATATCGGGTCGCCGGGTGGGAGGACGCTGCAAGATGTCTCCCACCCGAGGCTGCGAATAGAATAACAACCCGTTGGGAGAATGCGCCGGAATGACTGGCGACAACACCGAATTGCAGCGCCAGCGCGAATGGCTCTTGTCCCGGTATGGCGTGGTGCCTTCGGAGGCCGATCATGCGACACTTCTGCGCATGATCGAGGATTATCTCAACGAAGGGCTGGAAACGCAGGTAGAGCCATTCCCCGAAACGGACCGCGAATTTTCAGGTATTCTTGATGAGTTAAGGGCGCTCGACCCGGATGATCTAAGGGCCAAGCTCGACATTTCCGGCTGGTTGCTTCGCCCATACGGGGCAGACGAGATGCGCTGTCAGGAATGCATGTATTATCTGGTCCACAGGCGCTGGTGTGACCTGCCGGAGCTAAGCTTGCCCGCCGAGCCCGAATGGTGGTGCCGCCTCTGGCGCATTTGAAGGAGTTGCGCATGGCCACTGATGCAGACGAAACCCTACGGCAGGAAATCGCGGGTCTTCTGGCTGGCGGCCTTGAAACCGAAGTCTTCCCCAGAGCCGAAGACTCTGCGCAGGTCAACGCGATCGTGTCCCGCCTGCAATCGGAAGGCAAGGATCTTGCTTCCAAGCTTGTGGTTGCTGGCTTTACAGATCACACCATCACGGCTGATGAACTGGAACAGCCCTGCGAAACCTGCATGTATTACCTTATCAAGCGCCGCTTCTGTGATCTGCCTGAACTTATGCTGCCGGTTGAACCCGAGTGGTCGTGCCGCCTGTGGCGAATTTAGACGCACCTGCCACTGCGATCATTGGCTGCGGCAATATCAATCGCGGTGATGACGGGGCTGGTCCGGCCGTCATCGCCCGGCTTGCTGCTGAAGATTTGCCGTCTGATGTAGAGCTGCTGGATGCCGGCACTGATGGGATGGCAGTGATGTACCGTGCGCGCGGGGCGCAGCAGCTTATCGTGATCGATGCAAGGGAGCCCGAAGGCAAGCCGGGGGCTATCTACGAGGTTCCCGGCGATGTGCTGGCGGCAGAACCGGTCCATGGCGTGGGTCTTCACGCGTTCCGTTGGGACAACGCCCTGTTTGTGGGACGCAAGATCTTTGGCGATGACTTCCCTTCTGATGTGCAAGTCTATCTGATCGAAGCGCAGACGCTGGACTATGCCACCGAGCTTTCCGGGCCGGTAGTTGCAGCGGTCGAGAAGGTGGCGGCCAAGATCGCGGCGCGGCTCGTCATCGCCCCCGAGGCTTAAGTCATGGAGCACACCATCTCCGTCGCGCGCGGGACGATCCGGTTTCCCGCAGGCCTGGTCGCTACCTATTTCTCGGGCATCGATGCAGTTGCGGTGCTGATCGATGGCGCGACCTTGCGGATTTTGCCGGTCTTTCACGCGGCGGCCGGAGGAGCGCTGTTGAAACAACGCAATGCTCAAGGCGATCGGGTGGTTGGCGCTTTCGATGTGTTCGAGGCGCATGGCCTCGCCGACTTCGAGGCGCAGGACGTCCCCGTAAGATGGTCAAGCGGAGACGCGGCGCTTCTTGCGGACCTTCCCGTAACTGATAACTAAGTTTACATAACGAAAAACTGATAGACAATTCATCCGGCGCTCGTTTTAAGAGCTGCAAGGCCCGAATCCGATCAAGGGGAGGCCGGGGAGAGTCGGGATGGTTGCGCTCAGTCGCACAGAGGATCAGCTGGCGGCCGCCTTGAAGGTGGTGGAGGAAAGTGACGCTTCGGTTATCGAGAAAGCCGAAATGCTCATGGAAATTGCCATGGGTCTTCAACAGCGGCCGAAGGAAGCCGACGACCTGCTGGCAGCCATCGAACTCTATGAACAGGCAATCCATCAGTGCGGAGACCAGGATGCACTGCTGACTGCCCGGATTCGTGCGCGAATGGCCACGGCGTTGATGGCAATACCCTCCGAAATTGCCGCACCGATCGAACAGGCTCGTGACCTGCTGAAACAGGCAATATCGGTTTTGGCAGAGGGCGGCAGCGGCGAAGAGCTGGCTGAAGCGGAAATGAACCTTGGCCTCGCCCTGCAGACGCTTGCAGGCGCAGGCATGGCGCGAATTACAGATGCAATATCCGCCTATCAGCGATCGCTGCGGACGTTCAACAAGCTGCGTCATCCACGCGAATATGCCATTCTGAACAACAATCTGGCGACCGCCTTCCTCTCCGTTCCGATTACGAGCGATAGCGGCAAGATCAGCGAAGCGCTGGCGGTGCAATCATTTGAAGAAGGACTTTCGGCGGTCAATCTGATCGATCAGCCGATGGAATATGCAATGCTTCAGAACAATCTGGGCAATGCGCTGCAATATGCATCATCGAGCCACCGGGTCGAGAACGGTTTCCGCGCGCTGGAAGCCTATGACGAGGCGTTGAAGGTGCGCCAGCGGGACAACACTCCGCTTGAATATGCCAACACCATAGCGAACAAGGCCAATTGCCTTTGCAACCTCCCTGACGATCCGCAAGACGGAGAAGCGGGCAATCCACGCAACATCGCGCAGGCGATCAAGCTTCTGCGCGAAGCGCGCGAAATATTTGCCGCTGCCGGAGCGCAGGACCGGGCCGAGAGCGCGGCGCAAACAATCATCGAACTTGAAATGGCAGTGCGCGGCGAACCCTCGCGCGCCAACGGCGGATTTTAGAGAACAATGGAGGTGAATTTGCTCGTAATTTTACTGCTGGCCCTGGTGGCCGGAATAGCAGGGGCTCTTGTCGGCGGCGCGCTCTCGGGCCTGAAGATTGGCGGGGCTGCGCTGGGCAAGCAACTGGCAGCCCAACTGGGCGGGCTATACGGCCTGCTCGCCGGAGTTCCCGGTGTAGTCATGGGACTCGCCGTGCTGTTTTTCATGCAATCGGCCTGAGGGAGACTACCATGTTTGATATGGTTTTCAGTTCAACCAAGTTGTTTTTTCAGGGCAAGCTGTTCCAGGATACGGCCCTCGCCATCCGTCTACTTGTGACCGGGGCTGCCGCAGCTACCGTTGCAACTGTATTGGTTGGCATGGTTGCACCACTTTGGGTAGCGGCGATTGCCGGGGGCCTGGTGGGCGGCTTGCTTCAGCCTTACCTCTACCGGAACATCAAGTACGCCTGATCCGATGTCAGAGGCGGATCCCCAGCGGCCCGAGCCAACGCTTTCCCGCCTGCTGGGGGATCTGACCGCGCTGGAAGCGCTGGCAGAGAACTGGGAAGAAGGTGCACGTAATGGTGCGCAGGCACGGGCAGCGGCGCTTGATGCGCTCAATGCCGAAGCCTTCCGTCGCCTGATCCGTTCGCTGCGTGAGCTGCCCGGCGCAGCCGAGGCCTTGCGTCAGGCGGCGGCGGACGAGGTGGTCTATTGCGTGCTCCGCCGCCATGGCATCCTCAAAGCCAGCCTGTTCGAGCGGGTCGATGCCGCGCTTGCCACGGTGCGCCCGACGCTGGCCGGCCATGGCGGCGATGCCGAACTGGTCGAAGTATCTGGCGACAAGGCAGTGGTGCGTTTTCTGGGGGCCTGTGATGGATGTCCCGCTTCGGCGCTGACTTTCTATGCCGGGGTAAAGAAAGCAATCACAGAGCAAGTGCCCGAAATCCGCGAAGTCAAGCAGGCCAAGGGGCTGGGCGGCGGCGGTGGTGATACGGTGCATTTCACTTCTCCCTTCGCCGCGCATGAGCATGAAGGCTGGCTCCATGCTCTGCAACTAACTGAATTGCCCGACGGGACGACTTCTGTCCTGGAGCTGGAAGGGCGTTCGCTGCTGCTTTCGCGATTCGGGGACAAGGTTACCTGTTTCGAGAACGCCTGTGCGCATCTTGGCACGCCGATGGACCAGGCGGAAATTGCCGATGGCTTCATCACCTGCCCGCATCATGGTTTCCGTTATGCGCTCGAAAGCGGTGAATGCCTGACGGCACCAGAAGTGCAATTGCAACCCCATGCCGTACGCGTCCGAGGGGATGCCATCGAACTGAGGCTGACGCGATGAAAGTATCGCTCGCGCCCTCCTTCCGTCCGGTCAAAGCCGAAGGGACGCAAATCGCGGGGGCACCGCTGCTGGAAGAAGGCGGGCCGCGCGTGGTACTCGGCTGGTCGCCGGGCGACGTTGCAACGCCGCTATCTCCCGCCGCTGCAAGCCTGTTCGGGCCGCGCGGTGTCTGCCTGCATCCTGATGGAACATTGTGGGTCGCGGATACCGGGCATCATCGGCTGCTGGGATGGCGAAAGATCCCACAATCGGACAATGAGCCTGCCGATATTCTGATCGGCCAACCGAGTTTCTGCCGCGAAGGCCGCAACGCCAAGGGGCCTCCCGGTCCTGCTACGCTCAATGTGCCGACTGGCCTGTGCGCATGGCGCGGCGGATTGGCCGTGGCTGATGCCTGGAACCACCGCGTGCTGATCTGGCGCGAAGTGCCAACAGGCAATGGCCAGCCAGCCGATCTGGTGCTGGGTCAGGAGGATAGTGAATCCGTTCTGGCCAATCGCGGCGCTGACCGTCCAACCTCGGCCAGCCTGCACTGGCCCTATGGCGTGGCCGAAGTGGCCGGCAGACTGGTCGTATGCGACAGCGGCAACCGCCGCCTGCTCGTTTGGAGCGATCCTTCAGAAACCGGCCAGCCAGCCGATCTGGTGCTGGGCCAGCATGACTTCTCTACGCGCGACGAGAACGCGGGCGGCGAAGTCACGGCGATGTCGATGCGGTGGCCGCATGGAGCCTGCTGGTGGAATGGCCATCTCGCGCTGGCAGACAGCGGCAACAACCGTGTGATGCTGTGGCGTGGATTTCCAGAGCACAATGGCTCGCCTTGCGACGCAATTCTGGGACAGCGGGACACCGCACATTGCGATCACAATATGTCCTCCTACTATCCCAGCGCGGCCAGTGTGAACATGCCCTATGCGACGGTTGAAGCCGGTGGCCAGCTGATTGTGGCCGATACCGCGAACTCGCGTCTGCTCGGCTGGGCAGACAGCGCCACCGGCATTGCGGCGAACCAGCTTTGTGGTCAGCCGGACTTCGCCAGCAAGGGCGACAATCGCTGGGGCATGCCCGAACGAGACAGCCTGTGCTGGCCCTATGGCCTGTCAGCGCTGGGTGATCTGGTGGCGGTTGCCGATAGCGGCAACAATCGCGTCCTTTTGTGGAATCTGGCGCGGTGACCGGCGAACGCCTTTTGGTACGCGGCCAGGTGCAGGGCGTAGGCTTCCGGCCCACTGTATGGCGGGTTGCACGCGAGCTTGAGCTAACCGGTGATGTGCGCAACACCAGCAGCGGGGTTGAAATTCGCCTTTGGGGCGAAGCGGTGTCGCGCTTTGAAAGCGAACTGCGCGCGGCGCTGCCTGCATTGGCGCGGATTGATGCGATAGAACGCGTGGCAATTGATGCTGTGCGGCCCGAGAGCTTCGTTATCGGTGCATCGGAAGGTGACGGCATGCGCGGGGCTGTAACGCCCGATGCGGCAATCTGCTCCGCCTGCCTTGAAGAAGTGCGCGATCCTTTCGAGCGTCGCTATCGCTACCCCTTTACCAATTGTACCGAATGCGGGCCGCGTTTCTCGATTATCGAGACCGGCCCCTATGATCGTGCCCGCACGACCATGAGAGGTTTCGCGATGTGCCCGGAATGCGGAGAGCAATATTCCGATCCGACAGACCGGCGCTTCCATGCCCAACCTATCGCGTGCCATGTTTGCGGACCGCGCGCATGGATCGAGCGCCTTGGCCCCGGTACTGTTAATCACGAAGCCTTTTCGATGATGGACGACGTGGATGCCGCAGGCGGCATGTTGATGAACGGGCATATCGTCGCCATCAAGGGGCTTGGCGGCTTTCATCTCGCCTGTGATGCCACCCGCGCGGAGGTGGTGGCCGATCTGCGTATGCGAAAACGGCGCAGGGGCAAGGCCTTTGCCCTGATGGCGCGCGATCTGGACGTTATCCGCCGTTATGCCGAATTCTCGGATCAGGAAGCCGAACTGCTGGCATCGCCTGAAGCGCCGATCGTGTTGCTGCGCGCATCGGGGGAGCCGCTGGCTGAAGCGGTGGCGCCGGGGCTGGACCGGATCGGCTTCATGCTGCCTCACACCCCGCTGCATCACCTGCTGTTGCGGCGGATGAAGCGCCCGGTGGTGATGACTTCGGGCAATCTCTCAGGCCGCCCGCAATGTACCTCTAACGAGCAGGCCCGTGCCGAACTGGAAGGCATTGCCGAATTTGCGCTGATGCACGACCGGCACATTGCCAACCGGATCGACGACAGCGTTACGCGGGTCGATCTGGGCCGGGTCCGGCTGCTGCGCCGCGCGCGCGGCTACGCCCCCAGAGCTATCGACTTGCCCACCGGCTTTCCGCGCGACCTCTCGCTGCTGGCCATGGGTGCGGAGCTCAAGAACAGCTTCTGTCTGGTGCGCGATGGCGAAGCTGTGCTGAGCCAGCACATGGGCGATCTGGAGGATGCGGCCACCGAAGATGATGTGCGCCGCAACCTCGATCTTTATACCCAGCTCTACGACCATCAGCCAGCGGCAATCGCGGTGGACGCGCATCCCGAATATCTTTCGACCAAGCATGGGCGCGAAATCGCGGATGGACGACCGGTGATCGCGGTACAGCATCACCACGCCCATATCGCCGCCTGTCTGGCCGAAAACGGCCGCTCGCTCGATGCCGCCCCTGCACTGGGAATTGCGCTTGACGGTCTGGGCCTGGGTGATGACGGCACGATCTGGGGCGGTGAGTTCCTGATCTGCGATTATCGCGGATACCGTCGTGCCGGGATGCTCAAGCCGGTCGCACTACCGGGTGGGACTGCGGCGATCCGCGAACCCTGGCGCAATGCCTATGCCCATTTGATGGCGCAGATGGGCTGGGCCGAATTCGCGATGAATTTCGCTGACCTGCCATTGTTTGCCCGCCTTTCCGCCATGCCGCGATCCACGATCGATGCGATGATCGCCAGCGGCACCAATAGCCCACTTTCTTCCTCATGCGGGCGGTTGTTCGATGCCGCAGCGGCGATCTGCGGTCTCGCCTGGGATCGGCAGGAATATGAAGGACAGGCAGCCATGTTGCTGGAAGCAGCAATCGATCCGGCGGCGCTGAATGAGCCGGACGATCTGGCCTATCCTTTTTCCATTCCGTTGCTGGGCGGGCGTGGGCTTCCCTATGTTGAACCGCTCGCCGTGTGGCGGGCGATGCTGGGTGACCTGCTGCTGAATACGCCGGTTGGGGTGATGTGCGCGCGGTTCCATCGCGGCCTCGCACGGTCTGTTGTGGCCATGGCGCAGCGCCTGACCGCAGACGATGGCCCTGATACTGTGGCCCTGTCTGGCGGCTGTTTCCAGAACGCCACGCTGTTCCGCCTGGTCCATGAAGGATTGGAACAGCTGGGGCTCAACGTCCTCAGCCACTCGAGAGTGCCCGCCAATGATGGCGGTCTGGCTTTGGGGCAGGCCGCTGTGGCCATGGCCCATTTGCACGAAGCGACCGCGGAAACCGAAAATGGGAGAGAAGTATGTGCTTAGGTATTCCGGGGCAGATCGTGGAGATCACCGATGCCGGGCGCAAGCTGGGCGTGGCCAATGTCTCCGGCGTGCGGCGCCCGGTCAACCTCGCCTGCGTTATTGGCGAAGGCAGTGTCGAAGACCTGATCGGCACATGGGTGCTGATCCATGTCGGATTTGCCATGAGCAAGATTGACGAGGATCAGGCGGCCGAAACACTGCGCATCCTGACCGAGCTGGGAGAGGCGCAGCAGGAACTTGCAGCCATGCGCGACGGCGATCGCGCGTTGGGAGACGCGCAGTGGTGACCACTGGCCCTGCCTTGAATGCGCTTTATCCGCATATGCGCAGAGGTGGCGAACAGCTCCGTGCCTCGGCGCAAAGCCTGCGCCATTCGGTTGAAAGCAAGGCTCGGGACCACACTGAGGTGTTCGGCAAGTTTTTTGCAGAACAGGCAGACGAACTGGTCGCCGCCGCGACCACGCTGGCCGCAAGCTATCGCCAGGGCGGACGCCTGCTGGCCATGGGCAATGGCGGATCGAGCTGTGATGCCGCGCATGTCGCGGTGGAGTTTCTCCATCCAGTGACCGCCGGAAGGCCGGCGCTGGGTGCGATCAACCTCGCGGCCGATGTCGCGATGCTGACGGCAGTCGGTAATGATGTCGGACAGGACCATGTGTTCGTGCGTCCGCTGATTGCCCACGGGCGGCACGGTGATTGCCTGATCGGCTTTTCGACCAGCGGCAATTCCGCAAACCTCATCCGGGCTTTTGCCAAGGCGCGGGAGATGGGCATTGCCACGATCGGCCTGGCGGGTGGTGACGGGGGCGAGATGGCCCGCGCCGGACTGGATCATCTGCTGGTGGTCCCAACAGGCTCGATCCACCGGGTGCAGGAATGCCACCTCGCGGCCTATCACATCCTCTGGGACCTGACCCACACGCTGCTAGCCAATGACCGGGCCGCACCGCTGGAGGCAGGCGCATGAAGTATGTCGACGAATTCCGCGATCCGGTTCGCGCCGGTGTCCTGCTCAAGGAAATCGAGGCCCTGACTGCACAGATCATGGCCGGGCGCGATCGCCCGGTCGTCATCATGGAAGTGTGCGGCGGCCACACGCATTCGATCTTCCGATACGGCATCGAGAAGATGCTTCCGCCGGAAATCGAGTTTGCCCATGGGCCGGGCTGTCCGGTTTGCGTGTTGCCGATGGGCCGGGTCGATGATTGCGTGGAACTGGCTATGAAGCCGGAGGTGATCTTCACTACGTTTGGTGATGCCATGCGCGTGCCGGGATCGCGGCTCAGCCTGCTAGGCGCAAAGGCCGAAGGGGCCGATGTGCGGATGGTCTATTCACCACTCGATGCCCTCGCGCTGGCCCGTGCGAACCCGGACCGCGAAGTGGTTTTCTTCGGCCTCGGCTTCGAGACGACGATGCCCTCCACAGCCCTGACAATCCTGCAGGCCCAGGCAGAAGGGATCGGCAATTTCTCGCTGTTCTGCAACCACATCACCATCATCCCCACGATCAAGGCGATCCTCGATTCACCCGATATGGGGATCGATGGCTTTCTCGGGCCGGGCCATGTCTCGATGGTCATCGGCACTGATCCCTATGACTTCATCGCACGCGACTACCACCGTCCGCTGGTGGTCGCCGGCTTCGAACCGCTCGACGTATTGCATTCGGTTTGGATGGTGCTTCGGCAGATGGCCGAAGGCCGGGCGGAGATCGAAAACCAGTATGACCGGATTGTGCCACGCCATGGCAATGAAGCTTCGCTGGGCTGCGGTTACGGAAGTATTCGAACTGCGGGAATTCTTCGAATGGCGCGGGCTGGGCTCGATTGACCATTCTGGCGTCCAGATTCGCGAGGCCTATGCGGCCTGGGATGCTGAGCGAAAATTTGCCGTTGCATCGCCTAGCATTCCGGATCCCAAGGCTTGCCAGTGCGGCGAAGTGCTGAAAGGCGCGATCAAGCCATGGCAGTGCAAGCTGTTCGGTCGGTCGTGCACACCGGAAACACCGATGGGTGCCCTGATGGTTTCGTCTGAAGGAGCATGTGCCGCCTATTATCAGTATGGCGGGATCGATGCGGTGCCGGAGCCAGCGCAATGAACGCTGTAACTCCCACTGGCAACGGACGGCTGCGAGCGGAGCGGGTGACGCTGGCGCATGGCGGTGGCGGCAAGGCCATGCGGGATCTGATCGAGGATGTGTTTACCTCGGTTTTCGAACCCGACGGGTTGGAAGACCAGGCGCGGTTGAGCCACGAAATGTTGGCCGTGGAGGGTGCCCGGCTGGCCTTCACCACGGACAGTTTCGTAGTGCAGCCGCTCGAGTTCCCCGGTGGCGATATCGGCAAGATTGCGGTTTGCGGCACAGTTAACGACCTTACCGTCGGCGGCGCGCAACCGCTGTGGCTGTCGGCGGCCTTTATCATTGAGGAAGGCACCGAAGTCGCCTTGCTACGCCGCGTGGCAGCGGCCATGCGTAGGGCGGCCGACGAGGCCGGTGTGCGGATCGTGACCGGCGATACCAAGGTGGTTGAGCGCGGTGCTGCCGATACGCTTTTCGTCACCACTTCCGGAGTGGGAGTCATCCCTGCTGGACGCGAACTTGCCGCGGAGAAAGTTCGCGCGGGCGATGTCGCGCTGGTCAACGGTGTATTGGGTGATCATGGCGCCGCCATTCTGGCCGCGCGTGGAGACATGGCTTTCGAGGCGGATATTCGTTCGGATTGCCGCCCGCTCAATCACCTGATGGAAGCGGTGATCGAAGCCGCACCGGGTGTGCGCTGTGCGCGGGATGCCACCAGAGGAGGCCTGGCCAGCGCACTCAACGAAATATCGCAAGCCTCGGCCATCGGGATCGAGATCGACGAGGCCAGATTGCCAATGAGGGCCGAGGTCAAGGGCGTGTGCGAACTGCTCGGGCTTGATCCACTCTATCTCGCCAATGAAGGGGCGCTGGTGCTGTTCGTTCCAGAGGAGCAGGCGGAAGCTGCGCTGGCAGCCATGCGCTCAACCGAGGCAGGGCGCGATGCAGCCATTATCGGGCGCGCGGCAGAGATGCGCAGCCCGCGCGTGGTCATGCATAGCCTGTTCGGCGGAAGCCGGATCGTCGACATGCTGGTCGGCGAGCAACTGCCGCGTATCTGCTGAGGGAGAAGACCTGCCATGCAACTCTCGTTGATCGCCCTGGGTTTCCTTGCCGGAATGGGCCATGCGCTCGAACCCGATCACCTCGCCGCAGTCGGTGCCATGGCCACGGGACGGAATTCGCGCCGGTCGATGGTGCTGCGGGGTGCTGCGTGGGGGCTAGGGCATACGCTCACCCTGCTCGCGATCTGTTCTGCAGTGATCCTGCTGGGCATGGCATTGACAGGCCGCACGGCAGCCCTTCTGGAGAGCGCCGTTGGCTTCATGCTGATTCTGCTGGGGGGTGATGTACTTTGGCGGATGCGCAAGGCACGGGTGCATTTCCACCTGCACGATCATTCCGATGGCGAACGTCATTTTCATGCTCACAGCCATCTTGGCGAACGGGCGCCCCATGATGCGAGCCGCCACGAACACTCTCACCCCCACAAGTTTCCCTTGAAAGCGCTGGCTGTCGGGCTGGTGCATGGCGCGGCAGGATCGGCTGCCCTGCTTACCCTGGCAGTCGCTTCGGTTGGTGATCCTCTGCTGGCGGTTATCTATGTCCTGCTGTTCGGAGTTGGCTCAATTGCAGGAATGGCTGCGCTCAGCTTTATCGCCTCCTGGCCGCTTGGCTATGCAGAGCGTGTTGCCTTGCGACTTCATCGAGCGCTGAATCTGTCGTTGGCTGTGCTGGCACTTGGCCTGGGATTGCACACGATCTACGCCAACCTGTCTGGCGTGTTGGGGGCGGCCTGATGCACGAGCTGTCTCTTGCCCGGAATATTGTCGCCATTGTTGGTGATCACGCGCAGGGTCGGCGGGTGTCGCGTGTGCGCCTGGCAGTCGGCCCCTATGCCTGCGTAGAGCGCGAGGCGATCCGATTTTCATTCGAGGTGGCGAGCGAAGGTACGCTGCTCGAGAAGGCTGCACTCGAATTTCTGGAAGGCGAGACCGACCAGTTCATCATCAAGGATTTCGATATGGAGGAAATGGCCTGATGTGCGGCACCTGCGGATGCACCGATCCTGACAACGAGATCGCGATGATTGACCCGGAAACCGGAAAGCGAGTGCTGCTTCGCAGCGGCGATGACCATTCCCACGATCATGACCACTCCCACGATCATGACCACTCCCACGATCACACTCATTCACACGATCATGATCATTCACACGGGCACCATCATCACCACCATCATGATCACGGGCATGACCATCACCACCACGGCGAACAAGCGGCGCGTGTATCACTGGAAACCGCCGTGCTTGACCGGAATGATCGCCAGGCGGCTCGCAACCGGGGCTGGTTCGAAGGGCGCGGTGTTGTCGCGCTCAATCTCGTCAGTTCGCCAGGGGCTGGCAAGACGACCTTGCTCGAAACCACGATCCGGGCGCTGGAAGGAAGTCTGCCGATTGCCGTTATCGAGGGTGATCAACAGACGGCCAATGACGCCACGCGCATTCGCGAAGCGGGGGCCCGTGCAATCCAGATCAACACTGGGGCCGGCTGTCACCTCGAAGCCGATATGGTTGCCCGCGCTGTTGAAGAACTCGCACCGAAATCCGGCTCGTTGCTGCTGATCGAGAATGTCGGCAATCTTGTTTGTCCGGCGATGTTCGATCTGGGTGAACGGATGAAGGTCGCCGTTATCTCCACCCCGGAGGGCGAGGACAAGCCACTCAAATACCCGCACATGTTCCGCGCAGCAGAGCTGGTGTTGATCAACAAGATCGACCTCGCCCCGCATGTTGGATTCGACGAGGCCGCATGCCGTGCAAACATCTCCGCAGTAAACCCCAATGCGCTCGTCTTGCTGGTTTCCGCCCGCACCGGTGAAGGGATGGACGCGTGGTACGATTTTCTGCGAGCAATGGCGTCAGCAGCCGCAGATGGCGGGTGCCTCATTTAGGCGGGACTGCCCACGGGATTAAGATCGTCATCTTGCCCTATCGAGGAATGGCGTCTTTCTTTAGTTTTAGCGCACAGACCGGACGGTCCGAAACCGGCCCAGATTCGGCCATTTCGGGTGGCCAGGTTAGGCAGGAAATGAATTTCTCGCTTTATGCAAACTCGAAATCGGCAACGGTCGCCATTGCGGCGGATTCTGAATTCGATTCGCGCGAAATCCGGCACCGGTGGCACAGGAATCCGTCGTCGCATGCGCTCATTCGCGCAAGGCTGGCTCAATATCAGGCCAACGCAGAATAATGTTCAGAACTGAAGCTGGCGATGTCGTTTATCCTACAAAGTCTTTAACCGTCCAGAATCCTTTCAAGTAACTCAAATCGCTAAGGATGCGTCTGAATTTCCGCTCGTTCGACCTCTTGCGTTACGTCGAAAAGTTCTCACTATGTTCCGTAGAGGGGCTGCCAATGTCAAAGTGAGAACGCCCAATGTCCAATACCGAACGCATTATCCGACTGAAGACCGTGCTCGACCGAACCGGTCTCTCCCGCTCCACCATCTATCGCAAGATCGCAGAGGGCACTTTCCCGACGCAGGTGAAAATTAGTGTCCACGGCGCGGGCTGGCATGAGTCTGCTATAAATCGCTGGATCGCCGATCCCGTTCACTACCGCGAAGAAGATCTGGCTGAATGAGCGGTCAACGAACAGTCGAGCCGATCTGCGTCCGGGTCAATGATGCCGCACGCATGATCGGCGTCGGGCGCACAAAGCTCTACGAACTGATCTCCAGTGGCGAGCTCGAAACCATCAAGATTGGCAAGGCAACGCGCATCACGACAGCCAGTTTGCATAGGTTGGTGGAGCGGCATCGGGCATTGAACTGACCAGGCCGCTAACTCGCAATTGGACAGCGTCAGACCGTACCATTATGTTGCGATCAGGCGCAGCACGAACCACCCATTTATTCAGCTTTCCGGTCAAAACGCTGAACAGAACCACCGTTAAATGAACGAAAATGTGGGGGAGAGTGTGGGGGAAGGCCTGCGTTTGTTCCAAGAACAGGATTGATATCAAAAGGTTATTTTTTCGGTTCGATTCAAGCCCTGCCACCACCGTTGCCCTGGGGCGAGCACAGGATCGCCATCATTCCTGTTTTGGCCTCTTTGGCTTTCGCGGTATTTCGCCCTGGCTCGCAAGCGTTGCCCTCCCTTTGGGCGCGTACTTCATCGGTTGATCGGCGCGCGCGGGAACGTGGCTTGTCCCTGCCGGTGCCAGCGCCTAGGGAGGGACCATGTCCGGAGAGATTCTTGATAACCGCGGTCGCGGTGTTGCCGGATGGTCCTGGCCGTCCATCCATCCCGAAGGGCGCAAGTTCGCGCTGATCGCCGCTGCGGCCAGTGCGGGCGCCGCGTTCATGGCGTGGGAAACGATTGCCTGGCCGCTGGGCGCGCTGGTGATCGGTATCCTGGCGTTCTTCCGCGATCCAGTGCGTGTTACCCCGCGCGATGACCGCTTTGTCGTTGCCCCGGCGGACGGCCTGATTACGCTGATCCAGAAGGTGCCGCCACCGCGCGAACTGTGCGCCGATGACGGTAGCGGGACAAGCGGGATGCGCGATGCCCCGGTCACGCGCGTTTCGATCTTCATGTCGGTGTTCGACGTGCATATCAACCGTTCGCCCATTGCGGGCACGATCCGGCGCGTTGTCTATATTCCCGGCAAGTTCCTCAACGCCGATCTCGACAAGGCGAGCGAGGAGAACGAACGCCAGCATTTCCTTGTCGAGCGTACCGATGGCGTCCAGATCGGCTTCACTCAGATTGCGGGTCTTGTCGCGCGCCGTATCGTGCCGTTCGTGAAGGGTGGGGATATCGTGGCTTCGGGGCAGCGGGTTGGCCTGATCCGTTTCGGCAGCCGCGTCGATGTCTATCTGCCCGCCGGGACGGAGCCGACCGTGCTCATGGGCCAGCGCACCGTGGCCGGTGAAACGGTTCTGGCGGTGATCGGCGATGCGCCGATGATCGAAGGCGTGGCGCAGTAGACATATTTTCGTGATCGAACGCGCATGAGGACCGGGCGATGATGGGCGATTTCCAGGATGATGGTCCGACCGGCGATGACTTCGGTCGCCAGCGGCTGCCGCGCGGGCTGACCCTGCGCGCGCTGGTGCCCAACGCGATCACGTCGGGTGCGCTGTGCTGCGGCCTTACCGGCATCCGCTTTGCCATTGGCGGCGATTTCAAGTCGGCTGTGCTCGCCGTGATCCTTGCCGGAATGCTCGATGGGATCGACGGGCGGGTGGCACGGCTGATGAAGGCGCAATCGCGCTTCGGGGCCGAGCTGGACAGCCTTTCGGATGCGATATCGTTCGGTGTTGCCCCGGCGCTTATCCTCTATCTGTGGTCGTTGCAGGCGGTGCCGCGGTTCGGCTGGCTGGCGGCGCTTGCGCTGGCCGTGTGCTGTGCCCTGCGTCTGGCGCGGTTCAATGCGCGGATTGACATGGCTGACCAGCCTCACAAGAGCGCCGGGTTCCTGACCGGGGTTCCCGCGCCAGTCGGGGCAGGGCTAGCCTTCCTGCCGATCTACCTATGGATCGCCAGCGGACGGGAAGAGTTCCGTGAACCGGTTGCCATAGCCCTGTGGATCACGCTGATTGCGTTCCTGATGATTTCCAACCTGGCTACGATGAGCTGGGCCTCGCTGCGTCCGCGCCGGGCCATCCGGCTTGAGGTGATTGCGGTGTTCGGCCTCATCTTTGCCGCGCTGCTGACCGAACCGTGGCTGACGCTGGTTGGCATATGCGCCGTTTATCTGGCGCTGGTCCCCGTGGGGCTGGTGCGGTACACCCGGTTCAAGCGGCAGCGCGCTGCTGCAGATCGCAACGACCCGCTTCAACCCGCCTGACCGCGCGCCGTGCCACCCGGCGCGGCTTGCATGCGCCGACAGTTCCAAGCGGCGCGGCGGCGGTCAATCGTACCGAAAAAGTGCGATGATCCTGCAGTGCGCGATAGTCACGCAGCAGCGCGGCAATCTGTGCGCCGCGCCCGCGCATGGTCATGGCCAGAGCCAGCCCGCAATACGCGGCGGCGGCGATGAAGATCACTGTGCACATCAGAGCCAGCATTGGACCGTTCCCTTGCTATTCCCGTCAGGCCCGCCGTCTGGAAAAAAGTGCGGCGGACCTGTGGAAAACCTGTGGATTGCGATATGGTTCCGGGCGGAACATTTCGTGATTCGTTTGCCTGCCCTTATGTTCTCTTTTTGTTCCATATCGTCAAGCGCCTATTTTTGCCGACTTGCCGTCTGTCCGTGGCGGACGCGGTAAAACGCGCCGTCTGGCGTAAATCGGTGCTGGATTTCCTCCGAAAGCTGATCTAAGGGCGCGCTCGCCGAAGGATTTTGCGGGCATGGTGCCTGCGGACGAACACGGCAATCCACACGGGAAGCATATTCACCGGTGCCGACAGCGGGATCTCCGCGCGGTTCTGAGCTTCCCGGAGGCAGTAACCGGAAAGGAATTACCCATGGCGGCACCTGTCGTCACGATGCATCAGCTTATCGAAGCCGGGGCCCACTTCGGCCACCAGACCCACCGCTGGAACCCGCGGATGAAGCCGTATATCTTCGGCGCCCGCAACGGCATCCATATCCTCGACCTTTCGCAGACGGTGCCGCTTTTCGCCCGCGCGCTGGAGTTCATCTCGGCAACGGTGCAGGCCGGCGGCAAGGTTCTGTTCGTCGGCACCAAGCGCCAGGCGCAGGAGCAGATTGCCCAGGCTGCGCGCGCTTCGGGTCAGCACTATGTCAACCACCGCTGGCTGGGCGGCATGCTCACCAACTGGAAGACGATTTCGGGCTCGATCAAGCGTTTCAAGGCGCTGGAAGAGCAGCTTGCAGGTGACACCACCGGCCTGACCAAGAAGGAAGTCCTTCAGCTCACGCGCGAACGCGACAAGTTCGAACTCTCGCTCGGCGGCATCCGCGACATGGGCGGCATCCCGGACGTGATGTTCGTGATCGATGCCAACAAGGAAGAACTGGCGATCAAGGAAGCCAACGTGCTGGGTATCCCGGTCGTGGCCATTCTCGATTCCAACGTTTCGCCCGATGGCATCGCCTTCCCGGTTCCGGCCAACGATGACGCCAGCCGCGCCATCCGCCTGTACTGCGAAGCCGTGGCTGCTGCGGCGACCCGCGGTGGCCGCGATGCGGCGATTGCTTCGGGTGCCGACCTTGGCGCCATGGCAGAACCGCTGGCCGAAGAAGCCACCGAGGCCTGATCCGGATTTTCGCGTGACGGCCCGCCTTGCCGGGTGGGCCGTCACCGAACTGACCCGGAGGTGATTTACGGGCCGCGGCACTTGCTGCGGCTTTCCCCGTTTTTCAAGAATGAAGGATCAACGCAATGGCCTATACCGCCGCTGACGTGAAGAACCTGCGCGAGCGCACCGGCGCCGGCATGATGGATTGCAAGAAGGCGCTCACCGAGAACGCCGGCGACATGGATCAGGCGATGGATTGGCTGCGGACCAAGGGTCTCGCCGCCGCTGCCAAGAAGTCCAGCCGCACCGCGGCCGAGGGCCTGGTCGGCGTCGCCGTGTCGGGCACCAAGGGTGCTGCGGTCGAAGTGAACTCGGAAACCGATTTCGTCGCCAAGAACGACCAGTTCCAGGACTTTGTCCGCAAGGTGACCGAAGTGGCGCTCGCTACCGGCGCCAGCGAAGTCGATGCGCTCAAGGCCGCAGCCTATCCCGGTGGCGGCACCGTTGCCGACGTGCTGACCAACAATGTTGCTACCATCGGTGAAAACCAGCAACTGCGCCGCATCAAGCACGTTTCGGTGTCGAATGGCGTCGTCGTGCCTTACATGCACAATGCCGCAGCGCCCAACCTCGGCAAGATCGGCGTGCTCGTTGCGCTGGAATCCGACGCTGCCGCCGAAACGCTCGAAGCCCTTGGCAAGCAGATCGCCATGCATATCGCTGCAGCGTTCCCGCAGGCGCTGACCGCTGATGGCCTGGATGCCGAACTGATCGCCCGCGAACGCAAGATCGCGGCGGAAAAGGCGGCCGAAAGCGGCAAGCCCGCCGAAGTGCAGGCCAAGATGGTCGATGGCGCGGTGGCCAAGTATGCCAAGGAAAACGCGCTGCTTTCGCAGATCTTCGTGATGGACAACAAGTCGACCATCCAGCAGGTCGTCGATGCCGCGGGCAAGGACGCGGGCACCAAGATCGTGCTCAAGGACTACGTCCGCTTCCAGCTCGGTGAAGGCATCGAGAAGGAAGAAACCGACTTCGCCGCCGAAGTGGCTGCGGCAGCCGGTATCAAGTAATCCCTCAGGATACCGATCCCCGCATGGCGGGTCGCGCGTGCCGTGGCCTGTCCGTGCGGGGATTGTTGTGTCCGATTGGATCGCACGCCCTTGGCATGGCCCCCGACCGGGCTATAAGGGCCGCGCTTTACCCTCCCTTGACGAGTGCATCTGTCTCATGAGCCTTCCTGCCTTCAAGCGCATCCTCCTGAAGCTTTCGGGCGAAGTGCTGATGGGGGAACAGGCCTTCGGGATCGACACGGATTATGTCGCCCGGCTGGCGCAGGAAGTGAAGGACGCGCGCGACAGCGGGCTTGAGATCTGCCTGGTGATCGGCGGTGGCAACATCTTTCGCGGCATGGCGGGGGCGGCCAAGGGAATGGACCGCGCGCAGGCCGACTATATGGGCATGCTCGCCACGGTGATGAACGCGCTGGCGATGCAGAACGCGCTGGAACAGCTTGGCGTGCCGACGCGGGTCCAGTCTGCCGTGCAGATGGACCAGGTGTGCGAGCCGGTGATCCGGCGCCGCGCCGAACGCCACCTTGAAAAGGGGCGTATCGTGATCTTTGCCGCGGGCGTTGGCGCTCCCTATTTCACCACGGATTCCGGTGCCGCGCTGCGTGCTGCCGAAATGCGCTGCGATGCCCTGTTCAAGGGCACGAGCGTCGATGGTGTCTATGATGCCGATCCCAAGAAGGATTCATCGGCAAAGCGTTATGATACCGTGGATTATGACACGGTGCTGGCAAACAATCTCAAGGTCATGGACGCCAGCGCGGTGGCGCTGTGCCGTGACAACAGCATTCCGATCGTTGTCTTTTCGATCCGCGAGCAGGGCAATCTTGCCCGTGTGCTGGTGGGCGAGGGGACCCAGACGATTGTCCAGAAGGGAGCCTGAACCATGGCCAAGTATGACAAGGCCGATCTCGAACGCCGGATGAAGGGCGCTGTGGAATCGCTCAAGAGCGACCTGTCCGGCCTGCGCACCGGCCGCGCCAACACCGCGCTGCTCGATCCCGTTATGGTCGAGGTTTACGGCAGCCACATGCCGCTAAGCCAGGTGGCCACGGTATCGACGCCCGAACCGCGCCTGCTTTCGGTGCAGGTATGGGACAAGTCGAACATCGGCCCGGTGGAAAAGGCTATCCGCTCGGCGGGGCTGGGGCTGAACCCGATCAGCGATGGCAACAACCTGCGCCTGCCGATCCCCGACCTGACCGAGGAACGCCGCAAGGAACTGGCCAAGCTGGCCAGCAAATACGCTGAAAATGCGCGCATCGCGATCCGCAACGTGCGCCGCGACGGCATGGACGCGCTCAAGGCTGACGAGAACAAGAAGGAGATTTCGGAAGACGAGCGCAAGCGCGCCGAAACCGATCTCCAGAAGCTGACCGATGAAGTCATCAAGCTGGCCGACGAGGCCGCTGCCGCCAAGGAAAAGGAAATCCTGGGCAAGTGACCTCGGCTCCGGTCCCGGACGGTTCGGCGCAGACCGGCGGCGGTCCGGCCTGCGGCGTGCGCCATGTCGCCATCATCATGGATGGCAATGGCCGCTGGGCCAGCAAACGCATGATGCCGCGCGCACTCGGCCACAAGCGCGGCGTGAACACGGTCCGCGAAATTGCCCGCGCCGCGCGCGATCTGGGGCTGGAAGCCCTGACGCTCTATGCCTTTTCATCGGAAAACTGGAAGCGCCCGGCCGACGAGATCGCAGACCTGATGGGGCTGCTCAGGGGGTTCATCCGCAACGATCTCGAAGAGTTCATCGCCAACAACACGCGGCTGAAGATCATCGGCGAATATCAGGTGCTTGCCCCTGATATCGTCGACATGATCGACGATGCCGTGGCGCGGACGGCAGCCAGCACCGGAACCACCGTGGCGATAGCGTTGAACTACGGTTCGCAGCAGGAAATCGCGCGTGCCGCCGCCCGTGCCGCTGCCAAGGGGCCGATCACGCCCGAAACGATCGAGGCCGAACTCGATACGGCAGACATGCCGCCGCTCGACCTGCTGATCCGCACATCGGGCGAAATCCGGCTGTCCAATTTCCTGCTCTGGCAGGCGGCCTATGCCGAAATGTGGTTTACCGACGTGTTGTGGCCCGATTTCACGGCCGCCCATCTGCGTGAGGCGCTCGCCCAGTTTGCCGAACGCGAAAGGCGCTTCGGTGGACGTTGACCCGCCCCTGAACAGCGCCGCTCCGGCGGCGGCAAAGCCTTCGGATCTGCGGATTCGCGTGGCGTCGGCGGCGGTCATGCTGGCGATTGCAGGCGGTGCGCTGTGGCTGGGCGGGATGGCGCTCGATCTTCTGGTCGCTCTCCTTGCTCTGGGCGTGTTTGCCGAATACGTGATGCTCGCCAGCAAGTACGCCGAAACCCCGGCGCGCCTCGCTTCGATCGTGATTTGCGGCGCCATCTACATCGGCTGGGCGGCGCTCGCGCTGGCCGTGATGCCCGAACCGCTGATGCTGGCCACGATTGGCCTGGTGATCTGCACCGATACGGGCGCGTATTTTACCGGGCGTGCCATTGGCGGCCCGAAGATTGCACCTTCCATCAGCCCATCCAAGACATGGGCCGGGCTGGCAGGCGGCATGGCTGCTGCCGGCATATGGGCCGCGCTGGTGGTGTTTTCCGCGGGATATCTGCTGTCCGGGCTTGGTCCTATGGGGCCGAGCGTTGCCGCGGCGTTGCAAGTGGCCAATATCGGAGTGGCCGCGCTGGCAGGGGCGACGCTGGCGGTTTTTGCCCAGGCGGGCGACTTCTACGAATCGTGGATGAAGCGGCGTGCAGGCGTAAAGGATTCGTCGCGCCTGATTCCCGGCCATGGCGGACTTTTCGACCGGATGGATGGCATGCTGCCGGTGGCGATCATCACCGGGACGGGCTGGGCCGTGTCGCAGGCAGCCGCGCAGGCAGGGTTCTAGGGCGATGGCACGCACGATTTCCGTGTTGGGCGCAACCGGGTCGATCGGCGCATCGACGCTGGATCTGGTGCGGCGGCAACCGGGGCAGTGGCGGGTGGTTGCGCTGACCGCCAACGGCAGCGCCGTGGATCTGGCGCGGCTGGCATGCGAGTTTTCCGCCGAAATCGCTGTCGTGGCCGATGAGGCGGCGCTGCCGGACTTGCGCGATGCATTGGCCGGATCGGGTATCGC
>Ga0209815_1000060_pt1 | contig 75848 bp, 74 predicted proteins | sample CoawatmetaG00DNA_FD_187507 | JGI IMG/M metagenome (GOLD analysis project Ga0209815, IMG submission 187507) | Marine microbial communities from the West Antarctic Peninsula - Coastal water metaG002-DNA (SPAdes) (version 2) | ecosystem: Environmental > Aquatic > Marine > Coastal ...
TTTTTGCGCAGTAAATTACAAACGTCTACGCGTTTAATAAAAAACACAATAGTGGAAATTCTACTCATTAATGACTCGATAACCTTAAATCTTTTACTACTCCTGACGCCAAAGATATCCAGACCGAGCGCTATATATTAGCTGATAATAAGACACTTGCACTGAACTGAGCAAATTCAGTTGAGCTCTATACAATGCAGACCAAAAAAACCCCCCGCACTTACGTACGAGGGATTGATTTTTGGTGGAGCCTAGCGGGATCGAACCGCTGACCTCAACACTGCCAGTGTTGCGCTCTCCCAGCTGAGCTAAGGCCCCAAAAAGGAAAGCGCATGATAGGGATGAGCCCAGATCAAGTCAAGGAAAAATGCCCAACCCACATCGCTTTCAGCTCAATTGCTGATAGGCTTTTTCCATCTTCTTTAGTTTCTTTTTACCAACGCCGCCTAGTACATCGATAGCATGGCGTAATCTCGCCCTGGACATATCTGCACCTAACAAGTTCATCGAGTCCATAACCGATATAGAGGCGCTACTGCCCGCTATTGCGATAAACAGCGGCGCTAAAAATGGCTTTAGCTTAATATTCATACCTTCAGCGACACTTTTTAGTGCCTCAAAAATAGTATCACGCTGCCAATTCTGTATAGCCTCTAGCCGCCACAGTGAGTACTGCAACACTTCCATCAAGGGTTCTTCATCGATACCGGCCGACTGTAGCTGTTCCGCGGTAATAGGCAGCATGCCCGATAACAGGTAGTTACCCAAGGGCGCTATGTCTGAGAATGTCTCCATGCGCTGTTTGGCAAATGGCAAAAAAGCCATCAAAGTATCACGATTAAGTGCCCATTCTTGGAGTCTGTCAGCAAGCTGCTCGTCAGTTAACTCCTCCCGAATCCACATCCCATTAAGCCAGCTTAGCTTTTCAACATCAAACACTGGACCGCCTAGAGAAACACGCTGGATATCAAACACTTCAAGCATCTCAGGTAGCGTAAATTTTTCGCGCTCATCAGGCATGGACCAACCCATGCGCCCTAGGTAATTAAGCAAAGCCTCAGGCAAATAGCCCATGCGCTGGTAAAACAAAATGCTGGTGGGATTTTTGCGCTTGGACAGTTTACTTTTGTCCACATTGCGGAGTAGTGGCAGATGGCAGAAAACAGGCGTATTCCAACCGAAATATTGATACAGCAATATATGTTTGGGTGCTGAATTAATCCATTCTTCGCCACGAATAACGTGACTGATCTCCATGAGATGATCATCTACCACGTTGGCCAGGTGATAGGTTGGCATACCATCCGCTTTCAATAAAACCTGAAGATCTATCTGCGCCCAATCTATGCTGATCTCACCGCGCAACATGTCATTAAAAGTGCACTGCCCTTCTCGGGGTACTTTCATGCGCACGACATGCGATTCGCCACCGTCGGCGCGCGACGCTGACTCTGCCGGATCTAGATGCATACAATGACCGTCATAACCAAGCGCTTGTTTATTCTCCATTTGCTGCTGACGAAGTGCATCTAAACGCTCTGATGAACAAAAACATCGGAACGCATGACCCTTCTTCAATAGTTGATTAGCGTGTTCTCGATAGATTTCTGAGCGCTCACTTTGCCGATATGGACCCTTGGGTCCGCCGTTATCCGGGCCTTCATCCCACTCTAGCCCAAGCCAGTGAAGAGCATCTAAGATCGCTTTTTCAGATTCTGGTGTTGATCGGACTTGGTCGGTATCTTCGATACGTAATAAAAACTCACCACCCTGACTATGCGCGAACGCCATGTTAAAAAGCGCCACATAGGCTGTTCCAACGTGTGGATCGCCTGTGGGGGATGGGGCTATTCGTGTACGAACCGTCATGCTGTATTCCAACTTATTATCTATTTATAGTAGCTTCAAAATTGACGCCACTTTGTGTCTATTTTAAATCACAAACTACCAGTTGTCGCGACGAGATCGCAATGCAACGAAAACTTCTTTGTCAGAACGATCCGAGCAGTCAACCGCAGAGCGAATCACGGCATTATCCAAACGGAAAAAAGCATTAAGTTGTCGTTCATCACCAATCGTTGTAGTCAAGGGCTCTATCGTTGGATCAGCCGCTACGGCACGCACTAGCCACGCTTGGGCGTCAGTATTATTTGGCTCCATACTTAGTGTGAACCGTAAATTGTTCTCTAAATACTCATGCCCAGGATAAACAGTGACATTGTCATTAAGACTATGAAACTGCTCAACAATAGTTTGATACATGACTTCCGCATCACCGCCATTGGTGCAGTTGCCCACACCAGCATTAAATAGAGTATCACCGGTAAATACCGCTTTAGGCTGCCCCTGTTCTAAAACCAAAAAACAAAGATGGGCAAATGTGTGTCCTGGTGTATTTAACACTTGCAACTGCACACTCGGCTCAAGGTCAATGATCTCGCCGGTTGATAGCACTCGCGTTAATCCCGGTATTTTGCCCTGTCCATTTTCATGCGCCCAAACTTCGCAGCCATGCTCAGTAACAAGTGCTTCGTTCCCCTGAGTATGATCCCAGTGTTCATGGGTATTAATAATAGCTGTTAAGCGAAGGTTTTTTTCCGCCAAAAGGCTGTTAACAACAACCTCCTCCCACGGATCAATGACCATGGCAGAGTGATCGTCAAGCTCAATAAGATAGGTGAAGTTACGCAAAAAACTTTGTGAATATATCTGATGGATCTTCATTGTGTAACCCTAGTCTCTGATTCAAGAATGAAGCGTGATCATCATACCTGTAGGTCCAAATTTCAAGTTATTCATAATACTAACGCCTAGTTACCCTAATCTTATCAGGTTTACACCTCTCATTAGTTCTTGAACAAAGCCAACGGGCTGTTTAATCTTGCCTTTCTATTTTCATATGGGTATCCCTCGATGATTCATGCCAAACGATTACTTTTACTGCTACTTATTTGCTCATTCGCCGCTCAAGCCGAGTGGACAAATCGGTATCCGAAGGTCGATGGTCAAAGACACCATATCTACCTTGAAAGCTATGAGCTGCCTATATTGTCCTCAGGACCGAAATATCCAGCACCCTCTCCCGATGGAAAGTCTATTGCCTTTGCTTCCCATGGGTGGATTTGGGTCATGGATATAAACACCCAAATGGCTAAGCGTGTGACCAACGGAGAGTCTATCGACGGTCGACCACGCTGGTCTGGGGATAGCAAGCACTTGGCATTTGTGCGCGATAGCAGCACAGATTCATCGATTGTCATCATAGAGCTGGGCACTGACAAGACTGTCGAGATAAACACACCAACGATTGAACTGGATCCAGAATTCGCGGCTGACGGCAAATCAATTTACCTAAGCTCGGGAAAAAGCGGCTTACTCAACATATGGAGATATAACCTCAAGGATGGTGCGATGACCATGATCACCGACCTGGATGGTCATTCACGAAACCCAAGATTATCGAGCGATGGCAGAACCCTCTTTTTCAGTCACCTAGATTGGCCGGAACGACAGATCCGATCATTGAGTCTTGAGTCCGGTAAGGAGACTATTCTAAAAACCGACAGTATTGGCGGTCAGTTTAGTTTTGACATGCATCCTACAAAAGACGTCGTGGGCTATACCTGGCCGGTTAATGATGACCTAAACCTGATGCTAGCTGACGTAGCTATATTCAACTCTATTATCAATCTCACACCGGGAAGCACCTATGTTCAAGACCCAGCATGGAGTGCCGATGGCAGCTCTATCTATTACTCAGAACCTGACTCACACCAGCAATTTAAATTGATGCAGGTATCCGCAGTAGGAGGGTCAAGTAAAGAGATACAGATTAAGAATTGGGACTGGGGCCAAAAAACCGCCAAATTAACAATAACCACACGCTTAAATCATAAAACTACACCGGTTAGACTCTCTGTTAAGGGGCCAAATGGACATCCTATTGTAAACCCCAATGCGGCGACTTACTTTGACTCCCAGAATGGACTGCATTACTTCTACAGTGACGGCTCTGTGGATCTTGAGGTACCCGAGGGCAATATTTATATTACTGCTGTACATGGAATGACAGGGCTCCCTGCTGAGCGCATGGTCAGCGTTACCGGTGACAGTAAAATCGTTATTCCGGTCGAAGAAGTGTGGAATGCAAAAAAGGCAGGCTATCGATCTGCTGACTTTCATCTGCATCTAAATTATGACGGCCCCTATCGCCAGGTCACCAAAGACATAGAGCCTTTGATCGCCGGAGAAAACTTAGACCTTGCTACACCGCAAGCTGCCAATCTTCATAACCGCCTGATGGACAGAGAGTTCTTAGGTGAGACGCTGCGCGCGCGAAGTGGTTCTCTTATAAAGTTTGCTCAAGAAGTGAGATCCCACTTTCACGGCCATATTGGTGTAGTTGGACCCTCTGAATTTTACTTTCCATGGTTCTGGGGTCCGGGCTATCCAACGCTCAATAATGGCAACCTATCTAATGCCAGTGTCTTTGAATTTGTAGAATCTTTTAAAGATAGTATTGGTACCTATGTCCACCCCGTTGTCTATAACGTAAATCCCTTTGATCATAAAAAAGCCTCTAGTATTCCCCTAGAGTTCATCCCGGATAGTATTCTATCAAGACATGTTGGTCTTGAACTAGTTTGTGCGTGGAGCGATGAACTTGGTACTGCAGAACTATGGTACCGGCTTCTAAATATTGGACGCCCTGTCATTGCGATGGCAGGAACAGATATGTTTGTGGACTTTCATCGGACGCCAGCAATCGGTACGGCGCGTGTTTATGCTGAACAAAGCCAAAATAAATTGCAATGGACCTCTTATATTAACGCCGTCAAGCAAGGTCGAACCTTCGTCACAAACGCGCCGGTACTTTTGCTTGAACTCGACGGAAAAATAAAGCCGGGTGATGTGATTTTAAGTGGTAAGCAATCATTCTCATTGCAAGCTTCTTCCGCGATTGCTGTTGATAATATCGAATTGGTAGTAAATGGGGAGATAGTTTGGTCTGGAGGTAGCATTGATGCGGGAGATTCACAGACCTTTAACGGTCAAATTGACCTTCCTGAGGGTGGCTGGGTCGCCGCACGCGCCCATGGGGGTGAAGCCTCTTGGCCATTAATGGACAGCTATCCGTTCGGGCACACATCACCCATTTGGATTAATAGCAAAGGGAGCACCGAGCCCGCTGCTAAAACTAAGGCAACGAGAGAATTGCGTCGTGCGTTAAATCATATCGAAGAGCGAGCTCGACTAGCGTATAAAGGCGAAAATATATCCGCCTTACTGACACGAATAGATGATGCTCGAGAGGCTATTAGTGACTAGTAGCGCTACATTTTGGCCAAAAAAAAGGGTTCCCTCGGCGGGCCTTTTTTGGCCGAATGACTATGGGAAATCTGAATTAATCCGATCATAGCATTACCTATATAAACGTCAAAGCAACAAAATACAGCTCTGGAAACTATTCTTATTCGTAAGCTTATTTATCACTAGTAACCACTCTAGATTTTGGATTAATCGCCACCAATCCACAGAAAACCATCAGAAAGACAGAGCTAGCGATCATTGCCATATCCAAACTATATTCAATAACGAAGCCCATAATCGCGTCAGCAATAGGTAACAGCCCCATAGACATGAGCATAAGTACACTCATCACCCTACCCAATAAATACTCAGGCGTGATTTTTTGTAACCATGTCGTGAAGTGCACGTAAAAATACGCTTCAAAAATCCCAGATACAAAAAACAATAACATTGCCCACCAGTAGGCGTCATAAAAAATAATTAATGCCAAGGTGGAGCCACTAAATACATAGGCTATGAACATCATAGGAATCAAGTTAGTGTCCTTTGGTCCTTTCATATAACCGCTGGCAACAGCGCCTATCAGTGCACCAGCGCCAAAGGCGGCTGTAACTAATCCATAAACATAGGCGCCTTCTACGAAACGCTCTTTCGCCCATACTGGAATACCAACAAACACCATGGGCATAAAGAAGAAATGTATCACTCCCATTCCTATAAAACCAAAGCGCACCGCTGGAATTGAAGCGACCCATTTTACCGCTTCACCAATTTCTTCATACAGCGAACCTTTGTCCTCCGAGGACGCAGCCGCTTCGAGTGGCCGGACCTTAACAAAAAGTAGTGTTACAAAAGATACGGCGAAGGTTAGTCCGTCGACAAAGAAAGCACGCGCTAAACCCTGTCTATCTACCTCATAACTATTGATAGCGCCAGCGTTGACATCTTGATGGCTGACTGAAGACACTTCACCTGCGATGATAAAGGCGGCAATAACGGGACCAAGGGTCATACCCAAGTGAAGAGTGGTCTGAAGAATTGCGTTACCGGCTTGAAGGTCATCCCTAGAAACAAGGCTTGGGATGATTGAGGTACTCGCAGGGTAGAAAAAAGCATCCGCCACACCAAAAGCGAAAGCCAGGATAAACACCGTCGTTACCTGCACCGCATCGTTATAAATCATATAGGCAAGAGACATTACCAAGATCATTCTAAGCGCATTAGTAGCGAGGATAACTAAACGAGGGCTCGTTCGGTCAACTAGAGCGCCGCCGGCAAGCATCAAAATAGCACGAGGGATTCCTTGGACTGCAAAAACAAGCCCCGTTAAAATAGCACTATTAGTCATTTGTAAGACAAGCCAAGGAAAGGCTATTAGGCTGATATGGTCGCCAATAACAGACGCCATTTCACCAAACCAGAATAATGAAAAGTTTCTATTTTTAAACAGACTGAACATTTACGCGACACTCAATGACTTCGCGCACAGTTTATAGACTAACCGCCATGAAGTTAAATGAATTGATGTAATAAAGAATATGCCTATCAATATACAGAAGAGAGTTTCCATCTTTCATCTGAGTTACTTCATGCATATCCCATAATTTGTCGTACAGTGTTTTGGGGATCATCTCTCTCATTCTTTTGTACTTTTTTGATCACCCAATGAACTCAATCGAACCAACAAATCCGATAGTGAAATAACATCAGCATACTTCGTATCAAGATCATAGAGACTCGCTTCATGCACTGCCAAATTTCTATCACCACAAGCTTCCCTAGGAATCAACACCGGGTAATTATGTTGCAAACCATCAACCGCCGTTGCTCTCACACAGCCACTTGTTGTTAAGCCTGTGACCACTAATGAATCAGCCCCACAGCACACAAGTTGATTAGCTAAATCAGTAGTAAAAAAAGAGCTCGCCCACTGTTTTTCGATTAAGGGTTCGCTTGCGCGTCGCTCAAGTGCAGGATCAATCTTGACCCAATGAGACCCTGGTTTTAGGCAGTCTAGCGCAGGTAGTTTTTGCCGAAACACGCTCGCCTGTTTTTGATTGTGGTAAACAACAGATGTAAAAAAAATGGGCAGGCTTTGCCGACGAAATTCGTCGAGCAAATCCTTATTTGCGGACACTACTTCAGGACAAGCTGTCCCTAGAGCACAGCTAGGATCTGTAAAACCATTCACCACATCCACAACGATGAGCGCTGGCTTGGAACCCAAACTTAAAGACCTCGATTCTAGAGCCATAATCCTTTCTCAACTAAGACTTTACAGTTTTGAAGGTGGGCGTAATCGGTGGCTCTAAGTGAGTTTCCTCAAGACTACGAGCCTTGATCTCCTCGATTGTGCCACCAAAGTTAAACAGTGGAATATCATCTCCGCGTTCTTTAACCAATTTTGCTCTTAATTTTTTGGTACCCGCTGCATCCATTGAGCCGTCTGCGGAAATGACTACGCCATAACGTTGTGCACCATCAGCGGTCACTAAACGACGATTTACATCTTGATGTACCAATTCTGGATCGCGCGCAAAAGGATCGCCCCAACCAGCCCCACCCCAAGTGTTGAAGTAGAGTAAATCGCCTGTTTTGACTTTGACTCCCTCTACCTTAGCTGGCAACCACTCTACAGACCCGTCTACTCTAACTACCCTTTTGGTTGATCTTAAGCCCGTTTCGCCACCTAAAACACCCCATGGGTAAGTAAGCCATCGATCATCATGAATGCCGATCTCTCCGTCACATAAAAAACGGTAAGCGACACTTAAACCATTTCCACCTCGGTGCAAACCAGCGCCACCCGAATCTGGAATCATTTCGTAGCGTTCAATCCGCAGTGGATAGTAAGATTCAATAAATTCATTGGGCACATTAGTGAATCCAGGCCACAAGCTATGTCCATCTGGGCCATCACCAATCGGGCGTCCGGGAATGCCACCAAAACCAATTTGAAATAACTGGAACCACTCATCTCCCTTACCTGGGCGGGTATCGTAGCCCGAGAAAAATAAGTGCGGTGAATCAGAAAATCCAGCAGCATTTAGCATCATCTCCGGTGCACCCATACCCAGTAAGGCGCCAAGCACATCAAAGATGCGTCCCAGGGCGTGAGTCCTTCCAGATAAAGCAGCAGGATAATTAGGCTTCAACAGAGTCCCTTGTGGAATACGAACATCAACCAAGTCATAGAAACCATCATTGAATACAATTTGAGGATCAACAACATTTATAGTGAAAGAACCGAAGAACATTTTGAACATATCTTCGTTTAAGAAGAAATTAATAGAGCTCTGCGCTTGAGGATCAGTCCCAGAAAAATCAAAGATCGCTTTTTCGCCCTCTCGCCACATAGTGCACTTAATTTTATAGGGGCCCATTCCCATTCCGTCGTCACAAAGATAATCTTCAAAAACTCTTGGTTCTTCTGGTATGAACATACCAATAATATGTTTCATCGCATCATAATTACGCTGTAACATAATATCCATGGTCGAATATAAAACATCATCACCGAATCGCACAGCAAGTTCCACGCAACGTTTAGCTGCAGTATTACAGGCTGCGACCAACGCATTTAAATCGAAACGGTTCCACTGTGGAGTCCGAACATTGTGTAAGATCAATTCAAGCAAATCGCTCTGCAGAACACCTTTCTTATATAGTTTTATTGGAGGAATTCTCACACCCTCCTGAAAAATAGTTGTGGCCTCAATCGGAATCGAGCCAGGCACCATGCCACCGTTATCTGACATATGGCCAAACATTGCTGACCAAGCCAGATGTCGGCCGTCTTTGAACACCGGAACCAACACCACCCAATCAGGCAGATGCGACACTGCCGCATTACACATGTAGGGGTCATTGGTTAAAATAATGTCCCCTTCTTCAATTTCCTCATCATAGGCTTCAAGAAAAGGACCTATAAAGGAGCCAAACTGGCCAACAATCATTTTTCCCTCTTTACTCGCTATCATCGGGAAACAATCGCCTTGCTCCCGAATGCCCGGAGACATGGCCGTTCGAAAAACAACGGCATCCATCTCCTCCCTTGCATTGCGCAACGCATTTTCAATAACATCAACAGTTACGCCATCAACAGGGACCTGTTCTAAAGGGTTTGTATTAGTTTCCAATAATCTTGCAGTCATAATTACTTACCCCTCTTAACAGGATTAATAAGCAGATTTCCAACGCTATCTACTTCAGCAAAAAAGCCCGGCAGTACAACCGTAGTTGAGTCCATCTCGCTAACAATTACTGGGCCTGGAACTTCAAAACCAGTGCTAAGTTTAGTCCGGTCATAAATTTCTACCTTATGCCACTCACCTTCATAATAGAAGCGACTATCCGCAATTTTACACTGAGGTAAAGTCAGTCCAGTTTTGCCAACCTGGTGCTCAGCAATGGCCTTTGCCTTAGCTTTTGCAACGGCACGTATCATTAAAATTTCGTGCCCATCACCCAATTTAAAGGTAAATAACTGTTCGTGTTCTGCGTCAAATTGATCTGTAAGTAGCGCCACGCCCTTCTCGCTGAGTTCCGCCTCAGTAAAGTTAATCGTGATTTGGAATGCCTGACCGGCATAGCGTAAGTCAGCTTGATAAGAAATTTCATGTTCGGATGCAGGGATATTATCGACAATTAAGGCCTCTCCTGCGCGAGTCTGTAACTCCAGTAAATCTGCAGCTAACTTTTCATCGCTAAGATCATCAGCCATGGTCAAATAAGTTCGAGCCGCTTCATCTTGCACCTGTGTCGTAGCATCACCATAGGCACACAGAACACCGGGACCTGGGGGAATAATAACCGGCCATGCATCGGTCAATATGCCAAGTGCATTCGCATGTAGTGGTCCCGCGCCGCCAAATCCTACAAAAGCAAAGTCTCTTGGATCATAGCCCTGCTCAACAGAAACTAATCGTAAGGCTCCAAACATCGACTCATTTACAATTTTAATAATTCCTTCCGCAGCCTCCATGAGATCGATACCCATAGCATCTGCGACAGACTGAACCGCGACCACGGAGGCTTCTCGGTTTATCTCCATCTTACCGCCTAATTGCACGTCCGACGGCAGATATCCAAGTACCACGTTAGCATCACAAACCGTGGGTAGCTCACCGCCTTTCATATAGCATGCAGGACCAGGGACAGCCCCCGCAGACTCCGGGCCAACCCGCAGAGCTTTCGTTAGCTCAGGCACAAACGCTATGGACCCTCCACCAGCACCAACAGTCCTAACGTCGACAGAAGGAGCTCGAACGCGAACATCGGCCACAATGGTTTCGCGACGAACCCTAGCTCTAGCATTTTGAATAAGCGCTACATCCGTAGAAGTCCCTCCCATATCACAGGTCAAAATATCGTTATATCCCGCACGCTGGCAAAAATAAATCGCTCCGGATACTCCGCCCGCAGGCCCAGACATCAACATGTTTACTGGAGACTCAGCCGCCGCTCTCGCTGACGACAATCCTCCATCCGAACGGAGGATAGACAATTGTGTGTCGGAGCCCATTTTATTGTCGAGAACGTTCTGTAGATTGCTCACATAACTTGCAACCTCAGGACGTACATAGGAATTTACAACGGTCGTTTCTGTCCGCTCGTATTCCTGCATCTCAGGGACTACATCGCTTGAAATAGAAATTGGAGTATCTGTGAAAATTTCTTTGGCAATTTCCATCGCTCGTTTTTCGTGAGTACTGTTGGTATAAGAATTAATAAAACAGATTGTTAAAGCTTCTACCTCTCCTTTACTGTGCAGAGTTTTTAAATCATTTCGCAATTGCGCTTCATCCAATATTTGAACCACAACCCCATCAGCGCCGATTCTCTCTTTGGCACCAATCGTTAGCTCTAGTGGAGCTAACAAAGGTCTTTTAATAAAGCTAACCCAACCGCCTAATCCTCCGGAACAGAAAGAGCGAGCGACCTGTAATGTATCCTCATAACCTGAGGTAGTCACCAAACCGACTTTAGCGCCTTTGCCAGTTAACACAGCATTAGTAGCTACCGTGGTACCGTGCATCACACGGTTAACATCCTTAGGGTTAATGCCAGATTCATCACAGATCTGCGCAACACCATTCAAAACACCGATTGATGAATCGTCGGGTGTAGAAGGTACTTTTGCAGTGTGGGTCTCACCCGTTTCTTCGTTAATCAGCAGGAGGTCAGTAAATGTTCCTCCAACGTCTACTCCTAGTCTGTAGCTCATACCCATCTCCGAACTATTTTTATAGTTATTTAAGTTATCACTTGTATCTTTTAGCGTTCTATCATGCTACTTCTAATCTTTTTTCTCAACCTTGCAGAGCAAGGGCCCAAATTCTAGTTATCACCTGCTATGCCCAGCTGTCTATTATTCAAGCTTCCCTTTCAGGTTAAAAAAACAGTCTTAAAACAGGCTTCTTATCTCTTTTCTGATCTGGCTATTTATCCTATAAACCCTTTTTTTCTCATATCACCAATTTCTGATTCTGTATAATTTGAGAAGCCAGAAAAGGTCACTAACTACTTCAGATGAATTAAGAATACTCATAATAGAAATTCACTTTATTTTTTTAAGCAGTCTACTGCCAGTTGACAAATAGCTTACGCATATTCGCTGCTAATTTTTGAGCATAGCTTGTACTTCCCGGTCTTCCTTTTTACCTATCGCCTTTGAAGAGATGATAGCCGGAACAGCAGCGCTGAGCCTAAAAAAGCTTTTCAATAACAGGCATGTAGTCATATTGATCACCCTCTGTTCGCGCTTTAATCAGGTTTTGGAAATACTCCGGCCTTCGATAGCATACTTGGTACAGAGGCCTGCAGAGGGCCTTCTAGCCACTTGGCAGTCTCAATAACTTTATCGATATCAATGTTAGTTCTCATACCCATTCTATGAATCATATACAGCAAATCTTCTGTTGCGACATTCCCCGTGGCTGCAGGCGCAAAAGGGCAACCGCCAACTCCACCGCAGCTGGCATCGAAACTTCTAACGCCTTCTTGGATCGCAACATACGTATTGGCGACCGCTGTGTTTCTTGTATTATGAAAGTGGCAGCGCAACTTTATATCAAGATTCAGCCGATTAATCCCTGTTAACAAACGACTCACATCGGACGGGCTAGCCACACCGATTGTGTCAGCTAATGCAATCTCTTTGTAACCTATATCCGCCAGGCGCTCGACCAAATTGATCACCTGACTCTGCGGTATTTCCCCCTCAAACGGGCAACCGAATGCAGCGGCGACAGTAACACCGTTAGCAATATTTGTTGTTTCAGCCTGTTTACATATATTGGTAACATTTTGCATGGTCTGATCAAGACTAGCGCCTTGATTTCGCATACTAAACGTCTCGGAAGCAACCACCACACAATTGATCTCATCGATACCTGTGGCAACCGCTCTCTCATAACCGCGCATATTTAAAACAAGGCCAATGAATCTTAAGCCGTCTTGTTGAGGCAAACCCTTAACAACCAGCTCTGCGTCAGCCATTTGAGGTACACGCTTTGGGTTAACGAAGCTAACAGCCTCCATTCGCCTAATCCCTGAATCGACTAATCTTTGAATAAGCTCTAGCTTGGCGCTAGTGTCCAAAACTACTGGCTGGCTTTGGAGTCCGTCTCTTGGACTCACATCAACTATTTCTACAAAATCAGACATCGTATTTCTCTGTTATGTGGAGAATAAAAAGCAGGCGATCATTATGTTTTATCGACCTACTGTATCAAACTTGGAGTCAAAATAAAGCCGGAGCAACTTCAGCTGCCCTGGCCAGAATTGCTTATAGTTAAGAAGTGTTTAGAACTTGAGGGAAGCTTTTACATTGATCGCTCTCTTGTTAATGAGCGATATCGCAGAGTTTAGAGGCCTTGCACGCACGATTCGACCATGGGGCCAATTAATTAAAGACCAGAGACATCTACAAAATTGAGATGATCTAAATTTGTAGATGACGATAGATTTTTTCTATACGAAGCCGAAAAACAAGAAAAAACAATAAAGAGATGCTACTCAGCAACTAAAGATCTATTGTGATGCGGAGGATCTGATACCAAAAAACTAGAAGAAAAGTTTGGTCTGCATGCCATGAAGCGCAGAGGATTAATTGATACTAAGAGAAGCGAATCAAAACAAGACACCGCAGGGTTTAAAAGCGTGCGATTGGTCGACGTTTATAAACAATCAATACCACGCACCCTCGATTAATCAATGATGTAGACAGACATGTAGACGAAGCGACATAGGATATTGACCACTACCGCGTCTAGGTATCGTAAAAATGGTGGGCCGTCCGCGACTCGAACGCGGGACCAATTGGTTAAAAGCCAACTGCTCTACCAACTGAGCTAACGGCCCTCAGAGGAGGTGCGTATCATACTGACCAGATGATAAAATTCAAGCGTTATTTTGATATCTTGTAGGGTCTTTTGCTCCTGCCTCTACAAAGCCTTGTGCACGCAGTCGACAACTGTCACATTTACCACAGGCAACACCCTCAAAATCAGCCTGATAACATGAAACTGTCTGACCATAATCTACTCCAAGCTCTAATCCCGCTTGAATAATTTGGGCTTTACTCATGTCAATAAGGGGTGCCTCAATGGATAACTTATTTCCCTCTACCCCCGCTCGAGTAGCAAGATTAGCCATAGCTTCAAAACTGGCAATATATTCAGGCCTACAATCTGGATAACCTGAATAATCGACGGCGTTAACGCCAACAAATATCTTGCTAGCCTCAATCACTTCAGCCCAGCCCAACGCGATTGATAAAAAGACAGTATTTCTGGCGGGCACATAGGTTACCGGAATACCTGTCGTTTCTTGCTCCGGTACTGCTATTTCAACGTCGGTAAGTGCCGACCCACCGATTGATTTTAAGTCAAGTTTGATAACCTTGTGCTCGACCACCGACATAGATTCAGACACTCGAACCGCAGCATCAAGTTCTGAGCGGTGTCGCTGCCCATAATCAAAACTCAACGTGTAGCACTGGTAACCTTGCTGAACAGCCATCGCTAAAACAGTAGACGAATCTAAACCACCGGAGACTAAAATAACGGCCTTATCAGACATTGACGGACAACCTTTTACTGGAGGTTTTTATCTAAGAAATTACGGGCTTTAGCGGCCGCGCCACCTGGACTTTGAGCCACTTGTTCGAGCAGATTTCTAGCACGGTCGACCTCACCCAACTGAAAATATATCTTACCTAACTTAAATCTGGAATCCATTGCTTTTGGATGATCCGCATGACGTTCAACAATGTTAGTGAACGCTTGCCTTGCAAACTCTGTTTCACCTTGCAATAGATATATTTCACCCAACCAATAATGAGCATTCGCAGCGAACGGGCTTCCAGGATAAGTCTCTAAATGCATCTTTAGGGAAACCGCAGCCCCTTCAATATCTCTCTCCTTAAGAAGCTTTTTTGACGCTGCATTATAGTCGGCTTTGACCAATGACTGATCATCAACAAGATCTGAGGTTACACCTGCGGGGGATGTGCTTACATCCATCCCAGTACTTGCTCCAGAAGAGGCTAAACCGGCTTGTGCATCCTCTGAGTCAAGAATAGCACCAGGGCTGGTGAACCGATCAGAAACTGCAGAGTCATTTATGTTACTTTCAAGACCTAAACGACGATCAAGATCAAGATAGTCGTCAAGTTGGCGCTGTTTCACCTGCTGTAGGTCATAGGAGAGCTCTTCTACTAACCCCCGCAACATTCTGACCTCTTCTTGCAGGTTCTGCATAATGTCATAGCGGCTACTCGCTAACTCCACCACTGGATTAGACATGTACTCCGTAACGACGCTCTCACCGTTAGACGCAGATGTTTTAACCGCATCTACAATCGGAACAAGATCTTGAGTAATACCAAAGGAAGATATACTCAAAAGGAGGACGCATAGTCTTGGGCCTAATTTCATTTCAGCTCACTAGTGGCTAATGTTCATGGAAAAATCAGCGGCTGAAGTCATTCAACTCCAGCCACCCGATAGAATGGCTGTACAACAGCCAATAACGCTAGCTCTACTTGAGTTCAACTCTACGATTCATGCTCCAAGCTCCGGCATTGCTACCAAAAGAAGCCGCTCGCTCTTCACCATAGCTAACCACTTCGATCATACTGCCCGAAACACCTTGCAGAATCATGAAGTCTTTAACTGCGTTAGCTCTACGCTCACCTAGAGCCATATTGTATTCGCGCGTACCACGCTCATCAGCGTGACCTTCTAGACGCACTGCTCGTGGATTACTCATCAAAAATTGAGCATTCTCAATCAACGCCGCTCGAGAGTCGTCGCTGAGCACTGCTTTATCGAACGCAAAGTAAAACACAGTATCCGCAGAATTAACCGACTCAGCGGCGGCTTCAGCCATTGCTGCTGCTTTCTCTGCCTCCATCTCCATCTCCATCTCTAGAGACGCAGTTTGAACAGTAGTATCTTCAATCGTAGATGTAGTTTCATCAACCGGAGCCGTACTACAGCCGGCTAGTAATGCTGACAAACATAAAATGGGAAGACCGAATTTATTTGCAGAAATATTCATTTATTGCTCCTTAATAAAATTGTAAGTGATTGTATCATGTTAACTAAAGCGTTCATCTCAAGAACGGCGACCAAGCTGGTTCTCTTACGTCACCAGATTTAGCGGGTAAAAAATATTTAACCCCCGCATCTAACGACACAGCAGACAAAATTCCTCTATCGCCCTGCTTTGTCGCATAAATTACCATTGCCCCGTTGGGTGCCACTGTCGGGGATTCGTCCAAACGAGTCTCCGTCAGCTCTAACATTCGGCCAGTGACCAAATCAAGTGTTGCGATATGAAAAACACCAGATGCGCGATGGACCACGACCAAAGTACGCCCATCAGGCGCCAGGCTTGGTCGAGCATTATAGTTACCTTGGAATGTTATTCGTTGCACCGCCTTAGTTGCAACCGTTAATTTATAAATTTGTGGAGTACCACCCCTATCTGAGGTAAATAATAGGCTTTTTCCATCCGGAGTCCAAGTTGGCTCGGTATCAATAGCGAAATGGCGAGTCATTCGCGCAAACTTACTTGACTCAAGATCCAAGATATAAATCTCAGGATTTCCATCTTTGGACAGGACTAAAGCTAACTTTTTACCATCTGGCGACCATGATGGCGCGCCATTAAGCCCTCGGAAATTAGTCAATTGCTTTCGAGCGGCCGTAGTTAAGCTCTGTCGGAAAATTGCCGGCCTACCAGTCTCAAAAGAAACATAAGCTAATTCATCGCCCAAAGGAGACCACGCCGGAGACATTATCGGCTCAGAGGATTTAAGCATTATCTTCTCTCTAGCACCATCAGAGTCTGACACATTTAATCGATACACTAGGCGGCCGTCTTTTTGTTTTGCTGTGACATAGGCCAGACGTGTACTGAAAGCGCCTCTAATACCCGTTATTTCTTCATAGATCTTATCGCTCGCCAAGTGCGCGAGATCCCTGAGTTGCCCCTCTACCCCTTTAACGCTGTGCTTAAAGACCGTCTTTTGAGCGTTTACATTGAGCAAACTAAAACTCAACTCAAGAGCGCCCTCTGTGAGTAACGAGACTGAACCCACAATTAAATATTCACTACCCAGTAACCGCCAGTCTCTAAAATAAACATCCGCAGGTTCAGAGGGAAATGCGAGCATATTGGCGCGAGGAATTGTTTTGAAAAGACCACTTCTTTGCAAATCTGACTCGACAATTGCACTAATATCTTCAGCTAGTTGAACACCGGACATTATCATCGGCGACACGGCAACCACAGTAGGTTGATCATTACCCTGGGTAACGCGAATCACTAACTCACTCCACGCAGCCAATGGATACATAATTAGTGTGAGGCATAGCAGAACAACAGAATAAGGATTCCGCAACGATACTGTTTTGTGTGCCATCTTATCTCCGTTATTTTATAACCTAAGGTCTTGCGGACTAAATGAAACATCGACTTCTCGAAACTTCTTTTCAAATAGACTAGGCGACATTTGCTGCAATTCAACAAATGGTGCCGCTTTGAACGCCGCCTGCTCTACCGAGCGATCAAAGGCCGAATCACCACTGGACTTTAATACGGTCACTCCAACAACACGGCCAGTAGGCACCAACTGCAATCTAATCAAAGTTTCCATACCTCTCCTAGCGCTTGGGGGCCGACTCCAATTCTCCGACAGACGTTGCTGAATAAGCTGTCGATAACTGTTTGCTTCTTTCTCTCCTTCCTGCACATTAATCAAAACTTGCTCATCCGCAAGAGCCTGTGCAAATTCTGCCGCCACTTGCTCACGCTGCAACTCAGCCAAGCGCTCACGTTCAAGCCTTTCACGCTTTAATTTATCTAACCGCTCCTCTTCACGCTCAAGCTCAGTCTGCGCTCGCTTTAATTCATCAGCTTTTTTTTGTTCAGCCTTGGCCAACTCTAAGCGACGCTGCTTTTCACGCTTCTTGATTGCACTGTTACTTTTAATCTTTTTTGGTTTGCTCACTATCTTTTTCTTTGGCGCTAATTGGACGAGCTTCGCATTAATGTATTGCGGTTGTATTATTATGGATTTGGTATCCTGGCTACTTGGGATCATCAGTACACTCAATACTAACGCATGGACACAAAGACTGCCGATAACGCCAATGCCATAACTGAGAGACTTATTCATACTACTGCTGAGCAGGCTCAGTAACCAACCCAACCGATATTGCTCCGGCAAGCTGTAATTCACTCATTAGAATTACCACAGTACCGTAGTCCACCGACGCATCACCCCAAACAAGAATCGGTGTCTGAGGCTGTTGGCTCAGGATTTTTGTCACACTCTCTTTAACGCGGCCCAATGACTGTATTTCATTGTTTCCTTTGACATCAATCCAGTAAGTGCCGTCCGCTTTTATAGAGACGATAAACGGCTCTTGGTCTTTACTATCCATCGGTGCAGAATTAGCCGTCGGTAGCTCAACTTTTACCCCCTGCATCAGCAGCGGCGCCGTGATCATGAATATAACCATTAGAACTAAGGTGACATCGATGTAGGGGACTACATTGATCTCAGCTACCAATTTACGTTTCGGTTTTCTTCGCTTCACAAACCCTAAACTCCAAAATCCAATCTATCTCGAGTAAACCTGTCGATGTAAAATGCTGGAGAACTCATCTGAAAAGGTCTCATAGCTTGTGTTAATCCCCTCAACCTTTGCCGCATAGCGATTGTAAGCTATTACAGCCGGTATGGCCGCAAATAGGCCCATCGCTGTGGGTATTAATGCCTCCGAAATACCCGGCGCGACAGCAGCCAAGGTTGCCTGCTGCATCATACCCAACCCTCTTACTGTGTCCATAATTCCCCACACGGTACCCAACAAACCAATATAAGGACTGACCGAGGCAACATTGGCAAGAAAAGGTAAATTAACGCCCAACTTTTCGTCCTCTCGAGATAATGCAACTCGCATTGCTCTATCGGTACCTTCCATCACCGCATCAGGATCAACTTTATCCGACTGCGACAATCGATTAAATTCTCTAAAACCTGCCCTAAACACATTTTCAATACCATCCGATGTACCTATGTCCTTGGCCTTCTGAGTCAACTCTTGATAATACTCAGCTAAATCAACACCCGACCAAAACGTATCCTCGAACGCTCTAAAATTATTTTGTGCTTGGCTGAGAAAAATTCCTCGCTGAACAATCATAATCCAAGACATTACAGACGCAATGAATAAGATTCCCATAACCGCTTGCACTAGCACGCTAGCATTTATAACTAACGCGAGAATGGACAGATTTTCTTCATTCACTGGTTTACACTCCGATTTCCGGCCATAAGGCCATTTAATTTTTGAACCATTAGCGCTGGCATTGCCGCTGGCTTCTTGGTCAATGCATTTAAGCAGGCCAATTTGACGTGCCCTTCACACAAAAGTGTATCGCCTCTGTAAACATTTTGGCTCATTGACAGAGTCACTTTTTTAACCGCCTCTACAGTTGCAGCCACACTAATTTCATCATCTAATACCGCAGAGCTATGATATTTAATTTGCACCTCATGCACTACCAACTGCAATCCATCAAAAAGAGCGGGCTTACCATAACCCAAGCTACGCATTAGCTCAGTCCTAGCGCGCTCCATAAATTTAAGGTAATTAGCGTAGTAGACAATGCCACCGGCGTCTGTGTCTTCAATATAGACACGCATCGGCACAGAAAATTCAGTCATCCATGACATCCATTTGTTGCTGTATACGTTTTGGACTTTTAAGACCAAAGTGCTCATAGGCCATCCGTGTCGCCATGCGGCCTCTTGATGTTCTCATCAAATAACCCTGCTGAATCAAGTATGGTTCAAGCACGTCTTCGATCGTTCCTCGCTCCTCACTTAGAGCTGCCGCCAAACTGTCCACTCCGACTGGGCCACCGTCAAACTTTTCCATCAAGGTCAATAGTAAACGACGGTCCTGATGATCAAAGCCACTCTGATCGACATTGAGCATATTAAGTGCCGCATCTGCGGTCTGCTGAGTAATTGATCCATCACCTTTAACTTCAGCATAGTCTCTGACTCGCCGCAGCAGCCTATTTGCTATTCGAGGTGTTCCTCGAGCTCGGCAGGCAATTTCTTGCGCACCCTGCTCGTCGATTTTCACATTAAGAATATTACTTGCTCGCCGTACAATACTTGCTAGATCTTCCACCGAATAGAACTCTAATCGCTGAACAATACCGAATCTGTCTCGAAGAGGGGATGTTAAAAGCCCAGCCCGCGTAGTGGCTCCCACCAAGGTGAAGGGCGGCAGGTCCAGTTTTATAGAGCGTGCAGCGGGGCCCTCGCCTATAACGATATCTAGCTGGTAGTCTTCCAAGGCTGGGTAGAGAATCTCCTCTACAACCGGGCTAAGTCGATGAATCTCATCAATAAACAAAACATCACCCGATTCAAGATTTGTTAGCAATGCAGCGAGATCTCCAGCTTTTTCCAACACTGGACCCGAAGTGGTTTTAAGATCGACCTTCATCTCATTAGCAATAATATGCGCTAACGTCGTTTTCCCTAATCCAGGAGGTCCAAACACCAAAGTGTGGTCAAGAGGCTCTGCACGACGACGTGCGGCTTCGATAAAGATTTCAAGTTGCTGCTTAACAACAGGCTGACCGACGTATTCCTCTAGGGTTACAGGGCGCAACGCTCTATCAAAGCGCTCTTCAGATGCAGAGATGTCAGGAGAAATTAAGCGATCAGGCTCTATCATTGGATAAGGTCTCGAATTTGTCTTCTAGCATACATTGGTGGTGTTAAACTTTCACTAAACAACAAAATTAAACAGGTAACATTTATAAATTCCGACATTTATTTAGATACCATCGACTTTAAAGCTCCTCTAATCAATTGCTCCGCCGTCGTTACTTGATCACTCTCGGTACGACTGATCATTTTAGCGGCATCCTGGGGCTTGTATCCCAACGCTATCAATGCGCTCTCTGCCTCTTGCTGTATATCCGGTCGTTTAACTGCAACACTTTCATTGGTAGTTACGTCAATGTGATCGATTCGATCTCTCATTTCAATCACTAGTCTCTCTGCGGTCTTTTTACCTACCCCGGGAAGTTTTACCAAGGTTGCAACATCATTGGTGCGTATCGCGTGAGCAAATTCACCCGCTGTCATTCCAGACAGAATACCCAGGGCCATTTTTGGACCCACTCCATTAACTTTAATGAGGGTACGAAACAAGCTTCGCTCTGGTAACGACGAAAATCCGAACAGTAATTGGGCATCATCTCGAACGACAAAATGCGTATGTAAGGTGACTCCCCCGCCAACCTCCGGGAGTTCAAAAAACGTGCCCAAAGAAACCAGCACCTCATAGCCAACGCCCTGCACATCGACCAGTACGTCCGGTGCAATTTTACTAACGATTATTCCTGTAATTTGTCCAATCATATGCCGTTAATCTCTTTAAATTTTTGGTGTAAGCTACCTTTACTTATGTCTACCACGAGAAAAACCTGTGGTTGTATTCCCCAACGCTGCTTTAGTCTGCATGCTATGGGCATGACAAATGGCTACGGCCAGTGCGTCTGCCGCATCTTCAGAGGGTGACTGAGATAATTTTAATAGCTGCTTGATCATTATTTGGACCTGGTTCTTATCGGCAGCCCCAGTGCCTACAACTGCCTGCTTGACGCTTCTTGCGGAATACTCGCCAACCGGAAGCCCCGCATTAACGCCAGCCACAATAGCCGCCCCCCTTGCTTGCCCTAACTTCAGCGCCGCACGAGGATCCTTTGCAAAAAATACCTCTTCAATACCCATATGCTCAGGATGATACTGTTGAATGATTTCACTGACACCATCAAATATTATTTTCAACCGGTCAGGCAATGACTTTTCTGGTAGTCGAATAATACCACTGGAGATGTAGGCAATTTTACTTCCAGCAACATCAATCACACCATATCCGGTGCGTCTCGAGCCTGGATCTATTCCCAAAATTCTAATCATTTTTCTTCTTGAGTAACTACATAGTGAGAGTGTTGCAACCACACTGGGCTGAGTCAACAAATAAAAAAGCCCTCTGAACAGAATTCAGAGGGCTTTTTCTGAAACTAAGATTATAACCGTGTCGGTTAGTCCTCAGATTTCGCAGCAGGCTTGGCCTTTGCTTTAGGTGCAGCTTTAGCTTTGGGTGCCGGTTTAGCCTTTGGTGCGGCTTTAGCTTTAGGTGCAGCTTTAGCTTTAGGTGCAGCTTTAGCTTTAGGTGCAACTTCTTCTGTAGCCGGAGCTTCTTCAGCAACGGGGGCTTCTTCAACCGCTGGGGCTTCTTCAACCACTGGAGCTTCTTCAACCACTGGAGCTTCTTCAGCAACGGGGGCTTCTTCAACCGCTGGGGCTTCTTCAGCAACGGGAGCTTCTTCAACCACTGGAGCTTCTTCAACCACGGGAGCTTCTTCAACCACTGGCGCTTCCTCGACAACTGGAGTCTCTTCAATCACAGCTGCTGCTTCAACAACTGGGGCTTCTTCAACCACTGGTGCTGCGGGCATAACTGCCTTGATTAAGCCTTCAGCCAATAAAATTTTAACTTTCTCTTCTCCATTGACCCAATTTTTGTCAGCATCTTTTACCGCATAACGGCCGGATCCTTTCTGATATACAACGTATTCTTTTGTCTTTTTTATAACTTTCATCGGTATTACCTCGTTTAATGATTACTCGTTTGAGTATTAATTATCGCCCCACTAGCGCGACGTGTTTTTACTGACCACTTACTTCAGACTACTTATTACTTACTTCAGACTACTTTTTAAAACTTTTAAAAGAGCATCAGTGATGAACGGCCAAATCATTACCGTCCATTATTTCTTACCCACTAAAAAACGCCTTGCCATTAATGCTAATACGCTAAATTCCCTACTAATCTTCCTTCTTACGCAAGCGAATATTTAGATCTCGCAATTGTGCCGTATCGACATTGCTTGGTGCGTCAGTTAGTAAGCAGGCCGCAGACTGCGTCTTGGGAAATGCCATCACATCACGAATGGAGTCTGCACCAACCATCAACATAATCAGACGATCTAGACCAAAAGCGACTCCCCCATGTGGTGGCGCACCAAACTTCAATGCATCGAGCAAGAAACCGAACTTTTCGCGCTGCTCCTCAGCATCAATGCCTAATATATCAAACACGACTGCTTGCATATGCTGATCATGAATTCGTATAGAACCTCCGCCTAATTCGACGCCATTGAGCACCATGTCATAAGCACGAGATAACGCGTTAGCTGGATCTGACTTTAGGTCCTCAATCGAACATGAGGGCGCAGTAAACGGATGGTGGAGCGGCGTCAAGCCTCCTGATTCAGTCGTGTCAAACATAGGGAAGTCAATGACCCACATCGGCGCCCATTCACAGGTGAAAAGGTCGAGATCTGCCCCAACTTTGCAGCGCAAAGCACCAAGTGCCTCAGAAACAATTGCGGACGTATCCGCACCAAAAAACACTATATCGCCATCAGAGACATCTAGGCGTTGCATAACAGCCAATGTGACTTCTTCGCCAAGAAACTTAATTATCGGAGACTGTAGACCTTCAATACCATTTTCCAGGGCATTAACTTTTATCCACGCAAGACCCTTGGCACCATAAATACTGACAAATTTGGTGTAATCGTCAATTTGCTTTCTAGAGATTGTCGCGCCACCAGGCACTTTAAGCGCGGTAACTCTGCAAGCAGGATCATTGGCAGGCCCTGCAAATACTTTGAAATCAATATCTTTAAGCAAATCTTTAATGTCTACCAACTCAAGAGGGATTCGCAGATCAGGTTTATCTGATCCGTAACGCGTCATTGCCTCACTGTAGGTCATTCTCGGAAAGGCTTCGAAATGAACATCCATATGCTCAGCAAACAGCTTGGTCATCATTGTCTCAGTAGTAGACATAATGTCTTCTTCTTCAATAAACGATGCTTCAATATCGATTTGAGTAAACTCTGGTTGACGATCAGCGCGTAGGTCTTCATCTCTAAAACATTTTGCAATCTGGTAGTAACGATCAAATCCAGCCACCATAAGCATCTGCTTAAATAGCTGAGGAGACTGAGGCATGGCAAAAAACTGACCGGGATGAGTCCGTGAGGGTATCAAGTAGTCTCGAGCACCCTCAGGGGTTGCGCGCGTCATGATAGGTGTTTCAATATCTAAGAAACCGTCTTCAACCAGGTAGTTACGAATCGATGATGTGATTTTAGAGCGAAAACGCAAACTATTTTGCATTTCGGTTCGCCGTAAATCCATGTAACGATATTTAAGACGCACATCTTCGCCGACCGTAACAAAGTCATCTAACTGAAAAGGAGGCGTTTGAGCAGTATTGAGAATTTCTAGCTGAATACCATAAACTTCAATTTCACCGGTCGACATGCCTGGGTTGACGGTAGCTTCACTGCGCGCACGCACTTTACCCGTCACCTTGAGAACGAACTCTGATCTGACACTGTCAGCCAGTTTAAAGAACTCGGCACCATCAGAATCGAAGACTACCTGCACAATACCTTCACGATCGCGCAAATCTAGAAAGATAACGCCACCATGGTCGCGACGGCGGTCGACCCAGCCCGTCAAAGTGACTTCGCTATCGATATGAGAGCTTCTCACTAACCCACAATAAATTGATCGATCCATTAGTTTATTATTCCCAGTGTAAAAATTATTGCGAACCCGAGGTTCCGCTAGAGGCTGTGCCAGATGTCGCCGAAGCACTATTTATTGGCTTTTTTGCCAAACTATCAGACGATCCAGCACTATCAGCTGAAGCCGCATTGGTTACATTTTTCATTTTGCCTTTTTTAAAATCAGTTTCATACCATCCACTCCCACTAAGGCGGAATCCAGCCGCAGAAACAAGTTTCTTTAGGGCTGATTCTTGACATGCGGGACAATCCAATAGAGGATCATCACTCATCTTTTGCAGTTTCTCCATCTCATGTCCACAAGACTGGCAGCGATATTCATAAATGGGCAAACTTAAACTCCTAATACTTTTACCCCCCACATTTTAGCGGCGAGCTCATCGGACTGTGTTTCAAAGGCGGGGCAGTATACATCAGCCTCTGCTCTGTGAGAATGCCCGAATCAACACTGTTTTAACCAATTAATTTAAATTATTTGGCAATATTCTGTCAGACATCAAAAATTAGGCTATAAATACAGGTAGATAAGGATTTTTCCTAAGCAAGTCATGTTTCACTTAACTCATTATTTTAAGGGACTAAACGATGCCTACATCACTGAACAAAACCTCTGCAGCATTTGCCAAAGACATGTCACCGATTACCGAACGCTTTCACAAGAATGATATACTTAACGAACTTTCAGCGAACACTGACCTGAGTAAGGTCGATGTCAGTGCCGTTTTGGATGAGCTTGCCACGCTTATTGAGCGACATATTATTGATGGTGCCGTGGGGGAATTTATCCTAGCAGGACTTTTCAAGGTCACTACTACCCAAAAAGCAGCAAAAGAGCCGCGCGTAGGTGTAAACCCTTTTACAGGTCAATCAATCCAGTTTTCCGCCAAGCCTTCGCGCACCTCAGTTAAGATTCACGCCCTCAAGGGTCTGAAGGATATGGCGCTTTAGACTCATTATAATTTTCAGAAGTCTTATTGAAGAATATTGCTTCCGAGTTCTAACTGCAAACGTTGTTTAAAGACCTCTAAAGCCTCGTTGGCATAAGCACTCGGTGATATTTCCCCCCAAACGGGCTTGGGCCAACATAGGTCCGTTTGGAACCGGCAGATATGATGCATGTGAAGCTGCGGAACCATATTGCCTATAGTCGCAACATTGAGCTTATCCGGCTTAAATATTTCAACCAGCGCACTCGCAAGAAGACAAGACTCTTCAAGCAGAGTTTGTCTGTCAGCGAGACTCAATTGGTATATCTCTTTAACCTCTGATCTTTTTGGCACTAAGATTACCCAAGGGTAATTCGCATCTTTACTAATCAGTACTAGGCTCAGTGAAAACTCACCGATAAGCACTGTATCTTTTTGAAGTACAGGGTGTAATTGAAACATTTTTTGTCCTTAGACTGCTTTCTTGTATACCAAAACGGTTATGGTCAGTAAAATGGTACCATTAGTCACCTATTAAAGTTTAAGAGAAATCATGCGCGCTAGCCGATATCTAATCACTACTAAAAAAGACTCTCCAGCCGATGCCGAGGTGATCAGTCACAAATTGATGCTTCGAGCAGGCATGATCAGAAAGGTTGCCTCAGGTCTGTACTCATGGCTACCGCTCGGACTCAAGGTATTCCGTAAGGTTGAGAATATCGTCAGAGAAGAGATGGATAGGTCTGGTGCGCTTGAATTAATGATGCCCGTCGTGCAACCCGCTGATCTGTGGAAAGAATCCCAACGTTGGAGTCAATTTGGTCCCGAGCTTTTGCGTATTAAAGACCGCCACGATCGTGAGTTTTGCTTGGGCCCAACTCACGAAGAAGTGATTACCGACATTATTCGTAGTGAAATTAGCAGCTACAAGCAACTGCCCGCTAACTTCTATCAAATACAAACCAAGTTTCGTGATGAACGTCGGCCTCGTTTTGGGGTGATGCGGACACGTGAGTTTTGCATGAAAGATGCCTATTCATTTCACAGTAATGCTGAATCTTTGCAAGAAACCTACGATCTCATGCACAAAACGTATTCAGAAATTTTCCAGCGGACCGGCCTGGTATTTAGAGCAGTCCTTGCCGACACCGGGAGTATTGGTGGCAGTCATTCCCATGAGTTTCACGTTCTTGCTGATTCCGGAGAAGATGCCATTGTTTTTTCTAATGGCAGCGACTACGCAGCGAATATTGAAAAAGCGGAGGCCTTGCCTCCTGCACAAAATAATGCAGCGGGTACGGCGCTAATGACTGAAATTGCCACACCCGGAGTTCATACAATTAGTGATTTAAGTGCATTCTTAGCTGTTGGTGCCAATCAAACGGTAAAATCACTCATTGTTAGTGCCGAGAATGATGATGGTGCGATTCAGCTGTTTGGTTTGATGTTGCGTGGTGATCATGAGCTAAATGAAGTGAAAGCCCAGCGTGTTCTTGGTATTAGTGGCGAACTCAGTTTTGCCACAGAACAGCAAATTGAAACCGCATTGCAATGCACTCCAGGCTCTATAGGGCCGGTTAACTTAGGCTTAACCATGTTTGTCGACCCTAGTGCCGCAGTGCTTACCGACTTCGTTTGCGGAGCGAACAAGAACGACTACCATTTAACCGGCGTAAACTGGGATCGTGACTGTGTTGACTTCTCCATAGCTGACATTCGCAATGTTGTCGCTGGAGATGCTAGCCCTGACGGAAAAGGGACTCTAGAAATTAAACGTGGTATTGAAGTGGGACACATATTTCAATTAGGTACAAAATACAGCGAATCGATGAAAGCCACCGTTCTTGACGAAAATGGCAAAGAGCAATTCATGAGTATGGGTTGCTATGGTATCGGAGTGAGTCGTATTGTCGCTGCCGCCATCGAGCAAAATAATGATGACAATGGTATTATTTGGCCTGAATCCATTGCCCCTTTTCAAATTGCTATCGTACCGATCAACATGCACAAATCTGAACCTGTTAAATTAGCCTGTGAATCTCTGTATGACGAGCTCACCGCGCTGGGTTACGACGTTTTATTTATGGATGAAGCAAAAGCGAGATTAGGTGGCATGTTGGCGGATATAGAGTTAATTGGTATTCCCCATCGTTTGGTCATTGGTGATCGCGGCCTGGGTGATGGAAAGATTGAGTACCGTCATCGGCGTCAGACTGAAAATCAGTACATCGACACAGATGATGTAGTCCGTTTCTTATCAGACAATGCTCTCGTAAAGGGCTAAACCACAAGGACAAGGATTGATGTCAACAAGGCTGTCACCTGAACGCTTGCGTTTGCAAATTCGTCAGGGAAACCATACCGGCATGACGTCTGGCCTTTGCCAAGGTTATGTGCAATGTAATCTGGTTATATTACCGATGGCATGGGCTGCTGACTTCACTCAATTCTGTCTCGCCAACCCAAAACCCTGCCCCTTAATAGCCACATCTAAACCGGGTGAATTTAAACTTCCAGAATTGGGCCTAGATGTCGACGTTAGAACAGATATCTCCAGTTACCGAGTTTTTGAAGATGGTCTGCTGACCGACGAACTCTCTGACATTAGATCACTTTGGCGTGATGATTTAGTGGTCTTTTTACTGGGTTGTTCATTTTCCTTCGAAGAGGCGATTCTTGCAGAAGGTCTAGATGTACGGAATATAAGTGAGGGTCGCAACGTGCCAATGTATAGAACCAATATCGATTGTGAACCCGCCGGTCCTTTTAGTGGCAAGATGGTCGTCAGCATGCGACCTTTTAATGAAGCCGACGCCGCTCGAGCGACGGATATTAGTGCGCGTTTCCCGCGCGTACATGGTGCACCTGTTCACTATGGCAGCCCTGAGCTCATCGGCATTACGGACATCAACAACCCGGACTACGGCGAAGCAGTAACCATTAATAGCGATGAAGAACCTTTGTTTTGGGCCTGTGGTGTGACACCTCAAGTAGCCTTAGAACAAGCCAAGCCACCCTTCTGTATAACTCATAGCCCAGGTTGTATGCTGGTGACTGACGTGCTCAACAGTAACTTTGAAAGCAAATAGCGGCACTGAGAACCGTTTGATTTAGGATATGACCCTATTATTCATCTGTGATCTTGGCGCTACAAAATAAGATCACTGTCGGTACTCACCCAAGCTACCCTGATCGAGATAGCGACTCTGTAAACTGGTTGATTTAAACTATGGATATGACTTTACTACTCAATTGTGACCTTGGTGAAAGCGCCTGTATCGACAGCCATAACGTCGACAGTGAAGTAATGCCGTTTATAGATCAAGCAAGTATCGCCTGTGGCCAACATGCCGGCGACGCAGATGTCATGGCACATACCTTAAACCTCGCAGGAAAAAATAAGGTCTGCGTAGGTGCACACCCGAGCTATCCCGATCGAGAGAACTTTGGTCGTCTATCGATGGATATGCCGCATCATAAGCTAATTTCGCTGATCAAAGAGCAAATAGCAACACTGACCACTATCGCCACAGCACAAGGTATAACTGTCAGCTATGTCAAACCACATGGTGCGCTCTACAACAACATGATGGCAAATGGCCATATTCGTAGTGCGGTAATGCAGGCGATCAGTGACTGCCCCCAACCTCTTGCATTTATGCTTCAAGCGACTCCAGATGCAGATCAACATACTCATGAAGCTGAAGCCTTTGGCCTATCGCTTATTTTTGAAGTATTTGCTGACCGCTGTTATGCCGACAATGGCGCTCTACTAAGCCGGAGCCTGCCAGGAGCCGTGCACAGCCGTGAAAAAATGCTAAAACAGGTCACTCAGCTCTGTAATGAGGGTTCTATTACTACCGTCAGCGGCCATCGATTAGCTCTGCAAGCAGATTCTATTTGTGTCCATGGTGACAATGCTGAAGGCGTCGCCGCGATACGTGAAATACGTCAAATTCTTGCCGCGCAAAAGTCTCATGTCTAAAAATACTCTGACCGTCACCGTGGCCGGTGAAAATTCGTTGATCGCCTACCTATCGACGAAAACAGACCCAATGATTGCAGCAAAGATTCAGCGCATGACTGAAGCACTTCGGGTTAATTTGAAATCATGCCTGATTGACCTTATTCCTTCATATGCCTCTATTTTAGTGATTTACAATCCGCTCCTGACAGACCACTTTGCCGTCAGTAAAAGTATTTATGCAGCAGCGCAATTGGCAGATAAGGCTGATGAGGGTGCGTTTGATACATCGGGCGGTGCTTTGGTGAAATTGCCGGTCTACTATGACGTCGAATCCGGCCCAGATTTAGCTGGACTCGCGGTGAATGCTGGCTTAACCGTTGAGCAAGTCATTGCCATTCATCAATCTGTTGAATATCGTGTTTACGCTATCGGCTTTGCACCCGGCTTTGCTTATCTTGGCGAAGTTGACGAGCGAATTGCAGCATCGCGATTAGCTACGCCGCGCCAAAAAGTCCCCAAGGGAGCAGTCGCTATTGCCGACCGTCAAACTGCCGTTTATCCAGCCGTTTCACCCGGTGGATGGAACCTTATTGGCCTGTGCCCCACCCTAATGTTTGATCCTAGCAAAGAACCCAGCATGCCCGTAAAAACAGGCGATCGAGTTGTGTTTGAAGCGATCAGTAGGGAAGAATTTATTGATTTAGGTGGCCAATTAAATGACTTTGAGGGGCAACAATGAAAGGCCTCAAGGTAATTCAGCCCGGTATCTTAAGCTTGATTCAGGATACTGGGCGCATTGGTCAGCATCACAACGGCTTGACCGTCGGCGGCCCCATGGACCGCAATGCATTTGAATGGGCAAATCGACTCTGCACAAACCCCTTAAATACGCCAGTCGTAGAGGTTACCATCGGTGGCTTAGTTTTTGAATCAACGGTGAGGAGCTACTTTGCTGTAACCGGCGCGTCCGTCCCCGTAAGTATCAACAAAAAGTCTGTTGCTGGCTGGAAAGTTCATGCAATCAACCCGGGCGATCGCATAGAGATAGGTTTTACCTTGATTGGCACTCGTTGCTATTTATCAGTGCCCGGTGGCTTTTCCATTGCGTCCGTATTTGGCAGCTGCTCCACCGTGGGCAGAGAGTCGATGGGTGGTTTAGATGGCAATGGTGGTCAATTGCGTAGTGGCGATTTACTGCCTTGCGTAGACACTGAACTAACCCCACCATTTTATCTACCTAGCGGAGAGCAACCTAAGCATTTACATAAAGCGCCCTTAAAAACTCGACTTAGAGTGGTGCTTGGCTATCAACACGCATATTTTAGTCGCCAACAAAAGCACCTGTTTTTTAATTCAGACTTTCAGATATCAGATCTTAATGACCGCATGGGTTTTCGACTAATGGGGCCATCTATCGCGCCTTCTGTGAACGGTATTTTATCTGAAGGTATCTGTCATGGGGCCATTCAAGTGCCAGCAGATGGTCAACCCATTATTCTACTCAATGACCGACAGACCATAGGCGGCTACCCTAAAATTGGCTCTGTATTGTCTCTTGATCTAAATAAGTTAGTCCAGTTGCCGGCCCAAAGTGTGGTTACCTTTGAGCCTATATCTATTGAGGATGCTCATAATCTTTTGCAGCTCTCCCATATTGATTCTCAGCGCATTCAGCCGGAGATTGATACTGAACTTCTCTCCGTTGAGGTAGAGCAACTATTAGTCGCTCTCAATCCGCGCGGTATGAAAACAGTGAGCCCGGCAATCCAAAGTGGCTCCTATTTGCGCGCCGCCCAGACTATTTATGGCTCAACCGGAACGATACTGATTGGTACGGGGTTCCCCGTCAATGGTAGCTTTGAGACCGATGGTCCAGTGGGGGCCATTGCTCTTTACGATGCTATAAAGGCCTTGGGCGGCAATCCTGTAATAATTTGTGATGCACCCCTATCAATCGCTCTAAAAGATGACTATCAGGTTCATGAGATCGACATCAATGGTGATCAAGCCGAGAGTATTCTTGCACAATATAATCCGTCATTAATTATTTCAATTGAACGACCCGGCCAAGCGGTTGATGGACGGTACTACAACATGCGCGGTATCGATATTTCAGAGCATTGCGCTAACTTTGATAGCTTCATAATCAATGCCTCCTGCCCTACTATTGCTATAGGCGATGGTGGTAATGAAATTGGTATGGGTAATATTGCCGATACCCTTAGTCAATTGGATATTCGAGCGTCTATGACCTGTTGCGATGAATTACTGGTAGCCGACGTGTCCAACTGGGCTGCTCATGGGCTTATTGCGCTACTCTCTGTCATGGCGGGCAAAGACCTGCTGGCGGATTGGAATAATAATGCCGTGCTCACCTATTTGTCTGACGCCGGCAGTGTCGACGGCGTGACTGGAGAGAACACCTTGACCGAAGATGGGATGGAGTCAACAGTCAGCGAGCGATTGATTGATCGGTTGAGAGGTCTAACTGGCTTCGCTACTGACCTTTAGAATTGGTCCAAAACACTAGGGTAACTCAGTCACCAATTTACGGTCTTGATAAAAAGTTCTTTCCACGTCCACTCGGGATCATACAAATCGCCCACCTGTTCGTATAACAATACTATCCCGTAACCTTACCACCATGGTGTTAGAGCGCACCGATGTTTAACCCTGTACTATTCAGAGTCGTTATCGGGTCGGTAGGACCTATCGAATTTATTTTGTTTAAAACGTTACTGACTGCTAACATCGACTAACCTGCTGTTGTAAGGCCGTGAAAAAAACACCTACAACGTTGAACGCACTTGATTTAAAGGATTGATTAATTAATGAGTATTGCCTTTCTTAACGACGCTTACATGCCAATCACCGAAGCCAAAATTTCACCCATGGACAGAGGGTTTTTGTTTGGTGACGGCATTTATGAAGTAATTCCCTCTTATGAAGGAAAACTACTTGGCTTCAACGGCCACATAACACGTATGCAAGAGGGTCTGGCCGGCATTGGCTTGGGTTTACAGTGGACGCATGAAGACTGGGAAGCACTCTGCACCAAACTTGCGTCTGAAAATGGTAGTGGTAATTTAGGCATCTATCTGCAAGTTAGTCGCGGCGCAGATAGCAAGCGTTATCATGCTTTCCCTCAAGATGTTGCACCGACTATATTTGGTTTTACCTTCGATATACCCGCGTCGCCGGTCGCCAACAAAGAAACGGCCAAGCGCTATACCGTGTCAACTAGTCAAGATCTGCGCTGGCAGCGTTGCCATATTAAATCTACTGCTCTGCTGGGTAATGTGTTGCATTTTCAGGAAGGTTATTCCCAGGGAAATGACGAGACACTGCTTTACAATGACAAAAATGAACTCACTGAGGCAAGCGCCTGCAATGCCTTTATTGTGAAAGACTCAGTGGTTATAACACCACCACTAGACAACCAACTTCTACCCGGTATTACCCGTAATATGCTCGTTGATATACTGCGTGAGGACGGCTCCATACGCGTCGAAGAACGGCCTGTGACAATGGACGAGGTTCGCACGGCTGATGAAGTCTGGATCACCAGCTCAACTAAAGAGATAGGTGCTGTGGTTAGTGTGGATGGCGTACCTGTTGGTGACGGCCAAATTGGTGATATATGGCTAGCAGCTCAGACACTGTTCACTCAGCACAAGTATGACTATTAAAAAGCGAAACGATTATGTCTAGACCAACCGTAGCCATTATTAATCGACAAGCACTGCGCGATAATTTAGCGCTCGCAGACTCATTGGCGCCGGCGTCTAAATCAATACCCATGGTTAAGGCTAATGCCTACGGCCATGGTGCCTTGGAAGTATGTAAAGCCTTACAAAATGCGCCCGCCTTTGGCGTCGCGTGCATTGAAGAGGCTGTGGCGCTGAGATCTGCAGGCATTGAACAGCCAATATTATTACTCGAAGGTACTTTCTCTGCGGATGAAGTCGCCGTCGCAGCAGATCATAACTTTTGGTTAATGGTTGAAAACGAACCTCAAAAACAGGCTATTTTGACATCGACAGCGGAAAAGAAGGTGACCGTCTGGTTGGGCATCGATACCGGTATGCATCGCCTTGGTTTTCAGCCCGAGGATATTGACCAGCACTACCAGCAGCTCAGAGCCTCCGACAAGGTGGCAGAAACCATTGTTTTAGCCTCGCACTTTGCCTGCGCAGACGATCTTCAAAGTACGGCGACCCCCGAACAAATAGAGTGTTTTGACCGCTGTGTCACGACAGATGATATTAGCGCTGATGACAATGTGCAGTTTTCACTTGCCAACTCAGCAGCTATTTTGGGCTGGCCAGAGTCCTATCGTCACTGGCATCGTCCGGGCTATATGATCTATGGTAATTCACCTTTTTCGGTGGCCCAGAACAATGCCGACCAACTCACACCCGTAATGACATTTCAATCTGCAATCATATCGCTGCGTCAGATAAATACCGGTGAATCCGTTGGCTATACTGGGAACTGGACAGCTCAACGTTCATCCACTATCGCCACCGTTACGGTAGGCTACGGTGATGGCTACCCACGACAAGCGCCTAATGGAACACCCGTCCTCATTAATGGCGTACGCTGCCCTATCGTAGGTAGAGTATCTATGGATATGATTACTGTGGATGTTAGCGAGTTAAGCAGCGTTGCAATTGGGGATAAAGCCATCCTATGGGGTACCGACTTACCAGTAAATGAAGTGGCTGATTACTGCGACACTATAGGTTACGAACTTCTGACCCGAATGCCTTCTAGAGTGCCCCGCAAGTATATAAACTAGACGTTAATTTGCAGGGCTGTTTCAGACTTAACATCTTGTATCACCACATAGGTATGCGTTTGGCTGATATCACTAATTGACGCCAACTTCTCACCTAAAAACCGCTGATAATGCGCCATATCTGCAACACGGATTTTAATCAAGTAGTCAAAACCACCGGCTACCATCTGGCACTCCTGAACCTCAGGGAGATCTAGCATCTGCTGATTAAAACGCTTAAAAGCCTCCGTGGTTGAACTGACTAATTGAATTTCAATATAGGCGCAAAGTGCCGCATTAGCTTTCACCGGATCAACCAATGCCACATAGTCCGTAATAAAACCATCCTTCTCAAGTCGCCTAACACGCTCTAAGCAGGGCGTCGGCGTAAGATTAACCTGGCGGGCCAACTCAACATTGGCAATCCGGGCATTTTTTTGCAGTACATTTAAAATACGCCGATCAATACGATCTAACTCAGTAACTGTTTTCATACATCTCCCCTACTTCTCAACCATTAGACACTTATCCCACGAAGAAGTGTAACTTATCGTCTATATTACAGAAAAGATAAATCACCCATAAAAAAGTAATTAACCCTATTATCTACTGCCTAAAGCTCTAATTTAGAGCTAAATGTTAATGTAAATAGGCCATCATGCAGCATATAAATAAATGGTGACCTAATGCAAAATACGCTGGACATGTCGACGCTACGACAAGAAATACAGTCAATCACTTATACTGATGAACACACGATGATCACCCAAATGTTGCAGGCTAATCCTCTATCGCAGCGCGCCAGAGACGCTATTTTGGAAGCCTCACAAGCATTGGTCATGAACTGCCGAAAGAATCCAGATACGGGGGGCACGCTAGACGCTTTTTTATTAGAATTTGGATTATCTAATGCCGAAGGTGTTGCTCTAATGTGCTTGGCAGAAGCGCTCTTAAGGGTACCGGATAGTCTGACTGCGGACCGTTTGATTGCCGAAAAACTCAAGGACGGAAACTGGATCGATCATCGCGGTCAATCGGAATCATTGTTCGTCAATGCTTCAACTTGGGGTCTAATGCTAACGGGGAAGCTGGTTAGCCTTGATACTGACATCACCGAAGAAACCGACAGCTGGGTTAAAAAACTCACAGTGCGCATGGGTGAACCCCTGATTCGCACTGCAGTGATGCAAGCTATGCGCATTATGGGCGGCCAGTACGTACTTGGTAGAACCATCGAAGAAGGACTAAAAAAAGGGAAGCAGCAAAACGGTCGTCATACACGATTCTCCTTTGACATGCTGGGTGAAGGCGCCAGAACTGAAGCCGACGCGCTTGTCTATTTCAGCGCATATAGTGCCGCTATTGATCAAATTGGTGCCGCCACCCCAAAAACTCTGGTCGACGTGAAAAGTACCGATGGTATATCGGTTAAGTTGTCAGCCCTGCACTGCCGGTATTATTTCTCGCAACATCAAAGCGTCATGGAGGAATTGTTGCCGCGCATTAAACAACTCTGCGTTCAGGCTAAAGCCTACAACATTGGTTTATCTATTGATGCTGAAGAGGCTTATCGATTAGAGCTGTCATTGGATATATTTGAAGCCTTAGCCACTGATCCAGATCTTGAAGGCTGGCAGGGATTAGGCTTTGTACTACAAGCCTACCAAAAACGAGCACCTGGCACGGCCAAATGGCTCATTGCTTTAGCACAAAAAACTAACCGCAGAATAATGGTTCGCCTAGTCAAGGGCGCCTACTGGGATGCTGAAATTAAGCACGCCCAAGAACTGGGTCTAGAGAGCTATCCAGTGTTTACCCGCAAAGCCCACACTGACCTCTGCTATCAATACTGTGCCGAATTACTCATCGGTGGCGGCGACTCAATATTCGCTCAATTTGCCACCCATAATGCCTATACCGCCACGATGATTTTAGAGCTAGGGTGCGACCAAAATTTTGAATTTCAGCGCCTGCACGGTATGGGGCATGGGTTATATAAGCAACTTAAAAAAGAAACCACAGCCCGCCAGATACCGGTACGTATTTACGCTCCTATTGGCAATCATCGAGACTTGCTCCCCTATCTAGTGCGACGCCTACTTGAGAACGGCGCGAATAGCTCCTTCGTCAATCGCTTTTTAGACAAAAAAACGCCTGTTGATGAGTTAGTCCGCGATACTCGCAAAGAGGTCATGCAGGTCGTCCTTTATCAGCACAGCAAAATTCCGGTGCCCAAGCAGCTTTTTGAAATTGCCAATGAAGCGCGCTTAAATTCAATGGGTATGGACCTTGACTCACCGCAAGACACCGCAGACCTGATAAGGGTGGTTGCTCGCACTTCTAAAGATCTTATGGTCGGGCACTCCATCATTGAGGGTAATCCCTCAGGTACAGGCTTACAGGAACACTTCAACCCCGCCAATAATGCCGAGCTTATTGGGCACTACAGCAGCGCGGACCAAGAGGCTATTTTAAAGGCCTTAGATTCAGCAGATCTGGCACAGCCCAACTGGGAGCAACTAGGCCATTCTCAGCGCGCAGACTTACTTGATAAGGTGGCGCTGTGCATGGAGCAAAATTGTGCAGAGATGATGAGCATACTTGCCCGTGAAGCTGGGCGTACGCTTAATGATGGTCTATCTGAAGTACGCGAAGCCATCGACTTTTGCCGCTACTATGCTCTACAGGCTCGCAAGCTTGGCGAGGCCCAGGAAGAGGATTATCAGGGACGCGGTGTGTTCTTGTGCATCAGCCCATGGAACTTTCCCCTCGCTATATTCACTGGTCAAATTGCTGCGGCACTAGCGACAGGTAACAGTGTTATTGCCAAACCTGCCATGCAGACCCCGATTATTTCCAGCTACACAGTAAAGCTTTTTCATCGTGCCGGTGTGCCTGGTAATGTGTTGCATTTATTATTGGGGAGCGGTTCCAAAATAGGTAAGTTACTGGTGCAGGATCCCCGTATTGCTGGGATCGCCTTCACCGGTTCAACAGCCACTGCAATGATCATAAATCGTCAGCTGGCTGAAAGACCCGATAGCCCAGTTCCGTTTATTGCAGAAACTGGTGGTCAAAACTGCATGATTGTTGACTCTACCGCCCTACCCGAACAGGTCGTTGATGATGTCATTACCTCCGCTTTTCTCAGTGCAGGCCAGCGTTGTTCTGCCTTGCGAGTGCTGTTTTTACAGCAAGACATCGCCGAGAATGTACTGACCATGCTTTCCGGTGCTATGGCCTCTATGCATGCTGGCGACCCAAGGCTACTAAGCAGTGATTTGGGGCCTGTCATAGACCGAGGAGCACAAGCTGAATTGAATACCCATATCCAGCGTATGCATCGTGAAGCGACGTTCATCGCCAAGGTTGAACTTGATCAAAGTTGCCAACAGGGTAGTTTTATTGCTCCTCACGTATTCGAACTCAACTCCATAAACCAACTTGAAGATGAAGTCTTTGGGCCAGTACTTCATGTCATTCGCTTCGCGGCGAAAGATCTGCACGGCGTTATTGCTCAAATTAATGCCACCGGATATGGCCTTACCCTCGGTATTCATAGCCGCATCGAGGCATTTGCTGAGACCGTCTTCCGCAATACTATTGCTGGCAATACCTACATCAACCGCAATATGGTGGGGGCTGTTGTAGGCGTAAATCCCTTTGGTGGTAGAGGACTGTCTGGCACCGGACCCAAAGCCGGAGGCCCTAATTACCTACTGCAGTTTTCAAACTGCGCGCCGCAACTACCCAACGTCTCGCGTGACTTTGAATTAAATCAGCTGCCCTCAGCACCCACCACCGAGGAATCTGCGATGGTCGGCAGAGCTCACACAGCAATGGCAACTTGGCACAAACACGCCATTGAACAGCGTATTAGCATGACATTTAGAGCAACCGCCGTAATGGCCGATACCGCTGTTGATGTTATCCTAAGGGCAAAGTTAGCCGCTCCCTTACTTTTACCGGGGCCAACCGGAGAAAAAAACCAATTGAGCCTGGTCGCCCGCGGTGTGATGTTGGTTATTGTGCAAGACAGCGACACAGCGCAGGGCACAGTCAAACAAATTGGCAGCGCCCTGCTTTGCGGATGCCCCGTTATTATTGCAGCGCAAGACAATCACATTAGCGCCATACACGATATTCAGCATACGTTTAACGCGGTTGGTCTTCCTGACGGACTGTTACAAACTGTTGATTTTGATCGCATTGGTGCCCTAACTCAGCACCCTGACATAGCCGGAGTGGTGGCCAATAGCAAAAACGCCAACAGCCAGTCACTGCGACAGCTAATTGCTCAACGTGATGGCAGTATTATTCCGCTAATAGAATGGCCCAAGAGCAACAAAGGCTATAACTATCACTGGCTGTTAGGCTTCTTGAGTGAGCGAACTCGCACAGAGAACTTGGTGGCACGTGGTGGTAATACGCATCTGTTTAACTTGGCAGAATAGTCATTAGGTAAACTGCCACTCAGTACGGCCGGCAAAGCTGTCGGAATTGTTGGTGAAGCGAACCGAGGATGGATCTGCGCGGTAAAACACGCTTTTGGAAAAAGCCGCGCCGATCAATTGCTCTTGCTTGGTTACTGGGTTATCAATGAGAGTTTTAATATCGGGAAAGCGATCAAAATAAGCCCCTTCGGCCTTAGCGGACTCTAAGTCATCAAGCGCAGACACTGTAACTTGGAGCTGGGCTCCCTTAATTGATTGCCAGTGGCCGGTATAATCTGAGTAGATTGATGCCGCAATAGGCTCGCTTTCAACCAACGCCTTACTGTGCCTGCTGTTGGCCGAGGACAAAAAGTACAGACAAAAGGGTTGCTTAGACACATCTGCCACATACAGCACAGGTGCAGACCATGGGCCCTGCAGATCATTGGTTGCAAGGGTTAGTACCGATTCCGCCTGCAAAAACGCATACAGCTTAGAGAAGTCTTTAGACATTACCCTGCCAGCGCTGCATGTTGCCTGTTTCGATATCAAACAGATCTAAGGTGCGTGCAACGGTATGATTGATAATATCATCCACGGTTTTAGGTTCAGAATAAAAAGCCGGAGATGGTGGGCAAATAATCGCGCCCATTTGACTGGCTTTTAACATCAACTCGCAATGGCCGGTATGCAACGGCGACTCGCGGGGAACAATGACTAGTCTACGGCGTTCTTTTAGCATAACATCGGCCGCACGAATAATTAAGTTCTCTGCATAGGAGTTGGCAATGCCCGACAAGGTTTTCATGGAGCAAGGCACCACAATCATGCCTGCGGTTTTGTAGGAGCCACTGGCAATACTTGCACCAATATTTTTGTTATTGTGAACCTCATTGGCCAACGCCTCTACATCAGCTACCGGCCAATCCGTTTCAATACCAATGTTCATTCGTGCGGCTTGACTCATAATGAGATGGGTTTCGACATCTGGATTTTTTGCCAGTGCTTCGAGCATTCTGATGCCATAAATAACACCGCTCGAACCCGACATACCAATCACTAAACGTTTCATTTAGACATTTCCTTTAGAGTGTTTTCACAACGGCAATGACGCTACGCTCGCCAACATTCTGCACTGTTTAGGGCACATTTGATAGTACGGGTCAGATCTCTTGCTGTACCACTTAGACGCTCACCCATATGCCAGTTAGCTCAACGCCACTAACAATAGCCTAGGTAGGCTAATTGATTATGTCTGCCGTGTTCAAGAACCACCGCTTATCAAAAAACCGGCAGACATAATACTGAGCTTTATTTGGGTAATACAATAAGACCTTCGTTGGGATTCATTTTACCCACCACCACATCGGCATAAACCGCAGTGAAGGCGTCAAAGTCGGTGATAGTCTCAACGCTCATCCAATCCTTACTCTGCTGCATTCGCGCCATCATAAAGGCGCCAGTACGTTGATTAAACCCGTCTTGACCCCAGTCACCAATGCGCTTTTGCACATGTGACGGAGCAAAGAAAAAGCTACTGCGTTCTCTATTAATCTTGGCTGCAAGAGGATCCTTATCACTGAGTGTCTCCCAGTGAGTCATACCAACACTGACACAATTGAGCATATTGTCACCCAATGGCCCATGTATGGCGCCCAACACTGCTCTATTACCAGCCATATCAACTATTACAGAGGTTTTACTCGCATCAATAGCGTCTAACTCGTCGTAACAGATAATCTCATCATAACAACGTAGTGACTTCACAAAGTCATAGTTGGGTCTGGACGTAATGCCCACCACAGTTGGTGCACTTTCGTCATCGGCTAATCCTTGGGCCATACCAATTGCGGTTTTACTGGAGGCACTGAGAACAAGTATCTGTTCAGCACCATGATAGCCTTCGTCTTGAAGGGCATCGCACAAACAAAATGAGGTCACGTGCAAAGGATTTAACAGAGCGCGAACATTATCACTGGACGCATCGTAGTTAGCCTCACCCGACATTAACAGGTAGTTGTTGTAAACCGCTGGCAGCTCTGCACGATGCGGTGCACCATCCATAAAACGCTGCGCAGATACTTTAATTGGCGACATAACAAGAAAATCAGCGGGTGGAAAATAGCCATAAATACGCTCACCGACCGTCAACCCGTCACATTTAGACGATGTAATCTCCGCGAAGCCCCAAACAGGCAAACAACCCCAGTTCCCGCTTTCATTGGCAGTGGCGGGAAAGAACTTCCAATAGCCTATAGTATCGCCCGCGGCCCCATAGGTGACATTGTTTGCGGTAAAGGCAAAGCGCTCAACACTAACCAGAATGTCGCCATCTTTTAGGTCAGCTAAGGCTTGAACCTTGTCTGTATTAACGAGGCGTGACTTGGTTAGGTCGGTTTTAAAGGTTTGAAATTCACTCATTGTCAGCTCCTTGAGCTAGCTCTACATTAAATTGTTGTAACTTGGTGATCGCAGGCATGGCATTATTTTGAATACGCTGCATAATTTTCATTTTTTGTTGGTCATCTTTATCAACGCTACTGATTAGCTTAGTAAAACCATCGAGCCGATTTTCTCGAATCCAATGACGCAGCGACTTATCTTGCGACCAATTAAATTGGTTCATCATCATGGCCAATGTCATAGGAATGTAATCAACATCGCTGTTTGGCGGCGGAACTAACGCGCAGAGACGATTTTTTTCAACCTCAGTCTCATAATTCGCCTCAACAAAGGCGGCCATTGAAGCACTGAATGCTGGCTGATAGGCCCGTGTCATCTGCGGTGTAATACAGTTTCCAGAAAATATAGGCAGTGGTTCTTTATGACCAAAAGATCGCTCCAAACTGGCTGAACAATCAACATGAATGTGCCCTGTTGTCGTTGGAATCTCACCCTCCGATAATATAATGCGGTTCGACTCAATGGCTCTGACTTGCCCCTTACGCACCACATTTTTAATGCGCTGTAATTGCACAATCTCAGCCTTACTAATCGTCGCGGCGTGAAACATGCTAGGTCGCACATCGTCATCTAATCGTACCAAATAACCGCCTTTTTCAAGGCGTTCAAACATATCTTCGATAGAACTGGCACCACCAATTGCCTCATACTGCTCGGCAATAGATCCTACAGACTTGTGGAAAAATCCCTCTGTGGGCTGTGTATTAGCTCGGTCTAATAACCATGCGTCACGTGGCCTAATCCAAGTAATATCATCGGGGTCAACGCCAGCACCCAGCAACCATAAACAGGCATCTATACTAGTCTTACCACCACCAACAATCACATAACCGGCGGGCTTTTCGCAGACACTTGTTAGGTTGTTGATCGGCATGAAGTGGACGTCTGCCGCAATAGTGAAATTAGGTGTGTGAGTTGAGGGTACCGCTATAGTCATAAACGTTGCATCGACTAACTTATCATAAATCACAGTATGCTTTTCACCGGTCAACTTAGATGTAAACTGGCCATCCCCCTCATAGTCGCACATGGGAAAGTATTGCACCCTGCCACTGGCTAAAAACCGCGACCGCATAACATCATCGAAATAAGCACATATCTCATCTCCGGTTGCAAGATCGCCCATTCCTTGGTTCAAACCAACACGATCAATCTCTCCACGGCTTAGCTCTTTTGAACTAACCCCAAAAAAAGCGGAGGGTTGATGGAGAGTAACAAAGGGATATGCCATATTCCAGTGACCGCCTGGCTTGGCGTAGCGGTCTACAATAATTATGTTTGCATCGGTCTCGGTAAACAGCGTGTCGGCAAAGGCCATACCTACCAATCCACTGCCAATAATTAGATAATCCGTCTTTAGTACTTCGCCCACTCTTCAGCCCTTTATTTCGTTTATTACAATTGCGAATACTCACCATAAAACTTAGGCGTTTGCCGCGTCGATTAATAACGCATGATACCGACAAATCCACTCATAAATCCATATTTGCGCTACTATTAGACCCAGAGGGAAACATTCATGCGCTACACACTTTTTTCGACACCGCTATTAACACCACTACTACGTATTTTTTCTAAAATTATACTCAAAGTCATTCGCTGGCGAGTCGATGGCACGCTTCCAAAAGATCATAAAAAATATGTCCTTATTGTTGCACCGCATACCTCAAACTGGGACTTTATACTCTTTGTTCTTGCGGTATCAGTATTGCGTCTACAACCTAGCGTTCTTATTAAAGACAGCCTCTTTGTAGGACCTCTGGGGTGGTTCTTACGCTATTGCGGTGCAATACCGGTTAATCGTAAGCAAGCAGGGTCTTTAGTGACTTACATATCGAGTATTTACGCAGCTCAAGACGAATTTGTTTTAATCATTACGCCAGAGGGAACACGCAGCCCAAATACAAACTGGAAGCGCGGCTTCCATCATGTGGCCACTACCGCAGGCGTTCCTATCTTAGTGGTCTATGTCGACAGCACCCGGCGAGTTATTGGCGTTGAAGGGCTTATGGAACCCAGTGACGATATTGATTCTGACATGCAGACTTTAAAGACATTTTTTGACACCAAAAAAGGACTTAAGCCACAAAATTATGCCTCTTAGTGCAGCCTGATTCTGATACTATTTAGTGGCTTCACCCAACAAACAGGAACATGTTCATCGACGATCTACTATTAAATTGGCTAAACGCTCATAAACAAAATGCTTGGGTAATCATTCCTTTGTTAGCCTTCTTAGAAGCCTGCCCAGGGATTGGGTTGTTTGTATCGGGCGTTATTTTGTTGAGTATTAGCACGCTGCTATATACCGAACAGATCCTTACATTGGCACAAATATTACCGCTCGCCTTTGCCGGAGCGTGTTTATCAGATCATCTAGGCTTTTACTTTGGACGCTGGTTTGGTCCTCGCTTTCACAGCACCAAATTTGCCGAAAAAAGAATCGATAAAATACAAAAAGGAGAGGCGTTTATTGCCAAGTACGGTGCGTTCTCAATTATTGCCGGACGCTTACTCACGGCGGTCAGAAGTCTAGTGCCCATGATGATTGGCATTAGTGGGACCAGCCGCATAAAATTTTCTCTCGTCGATATAACGGCTTGTAGCCTCTGGACCAGCGGCCTTGGGTTATTAATTATTGGGTTAGACAGTACGTTTACTTAGAACCTAACGGCTACTATTGAAGCTTAACCGCGGTGCCAAATGCTAGAATTTCACAAGAGCCATCCATGATCGCGCTAGTGGTGAAGCGGATGCCTACGACGGCATCAGCGCCCTTCTGTTGGGCGCTTTCAACCAACCTAGTAATTGCTATATCGCGGGCCTCATTGAGCATTTCGGTATAACCGCGTATTTCACCACCGACAATGCTTTTTAAGCCCGCCATGATGTCGCGGCCAATATGCTTTGCCTGCACGACGTTGCCGGTGACAACACCCATGCTCTGTATAATGTCTCTTCCGGGAATTGTTTCTGTAGTTGAGTAAATCATCCGTAGCGTCCTTGGCCTGAGCCTTTAGATGTAAATTAAAAGATAGAGATAAAACACAATAGATGCAACCGCAATAACATCAAAAACTCTACTGAGCGGACAAAAAAACCCGCTTTCGCGGGCTTTTTATAGTCAACCTTGAGTGTGAACACTAGTCCATAGACAGAATGACTTTACCCTTTGCTCGGCGCTCCGCAATGGAACCAAACGCAGAGCTATGATCATCAAGAGAATAAACTTCAGTCACCAGTGGCGTAAATTGGCCGCCATCAATCATCTCAACTAGCTCTCTAAAATTTTGTTGCGACGATAATGGATCGCGGGCAGACCATGCTCCCCAAAAAACACCGACCATTGATGCACCTTTTAGTAGCGCCAAATTGAGTGGCATTTTGGGAATCGGGCCAGAGGCAAAACCAATCACCAAGAACCGGCCATCCCATGCAATAGCACGGAATGCCTGCTCAGAAAAATCGCCGCCAACAGGGTCATAAATAACGTCTGCACCCTTGCCTTTGGTAAGCTCTTTAACCTTTTCTTTAAGGTTTTCAGTCGCATAATTAATACGCAAGTCAGCTCCTGCTTCACAGGCGAAGTCGAGTTTTTCTTCAGTACTAGCCGCTGCAATTACTGTGGCGCCCATTGCTTTTGCGATTTGAATAGTAGCAATACCCACACCACCGGCCGCTCCCAGTACCAGGACAGTTTCACCAGGCTTAAGTTGTGCCTTTTGTTTAAGTGCATAGTAAGACGTACCATAAGTCACCGCAAAACCGGCGGCTTGCTCAAAGGACATGCTGTCGCCTTTTGGAAACGTCGTATATTCAGAGGTAACCGCCTGGCTAGCAAAGCCACCAATTTGTACCATACCCACCACTTCATCGCCTACTTTGCGAGTCTTAACGCCCTCACCGAGCTTGGTGACAACACCAGATACTTCTGTACCCGGAATAAATGGTAGCGGTGGCTTAAATTGATATTTACCCTCCACTGTCAAAATATCAGGGAAGTTGACCCCTGCAGCTTTGACCTCAATCAATACTTCCCCGGCTCCCGGCTCAAGATCATCGCGTGTCTCAAGGCTCAAATCTTTAGTTGATCCGAACTCACTACATATTAGTGCTCTCATAATCTCATCCTAGAAATTTAGTTATTGTATTCACGCAGCTCACGTCGACCAATTACCATACGATGCACAGCATCAGGGCCATCAGCAAAGCGAAGCGTGCGCTGGGCGCCATACCAACCGGCTAATGGTGTGTCATCAGAGATGCCTATACCGCCATGCATCTGCATAGCTTCATCAATAATTTTGAGTGCCATGTTTGGCGCAGCCACTTTGATCATAGAGATAAACGGCTGAGCGGCGTCGGTACCCATGTTGTCCATGAGCCATGCCGCCTTTAGACATAACAATCGCGTCATTTCGATGTTAATGCGGGCATCGGCAATAATGTCTACGTTACCGCCAAGTTTAGCCAGCGGACGACCAAAGGCTTCGCGACTCACTGCGCGTTCACAGAGTAATTTAAGCGCCGCTTCAGCAAGCCCAATGGAACGCATGCAATGATGAATTCGACCCGGCCCGAGACGCCCTTGGGCAACCTCAAAACCACGACCCATGCCTAAGATCATGTTCTCTTTGGGGACACGTACGTCAGTGAAGCGCATATGCATGTGGCCATGAGGTGCATCATCAACATTCATCACGGTCATTGGTCGGAGATTTTTAACGCCAGGAGTCTCAAAGGGAACCAATACTTGAGAATGCTGAGCATGACGTGGGCCACCTGGGTTGGTATTGCACATAACAATAAGAATCTTGCAACGCGGGTCACCAGCGCCTGAAATCCATATTTTTTCCCCATTAAGAACCCATTCGTCGCCGTCAGCGACACAGCTCATGGCAATATTAGTGGCGTCAGAGGAGGCTACTGATGGCTCGGTCATCGCATAGGCAGAACGAATTTCCCCATTAAGTAAAGGTGTAAGCCATTTCTCTTTTTGCTCTTCAGTACAGTAGCGCGCTAAAACCTCCATATTGCCGGTGTCTGGTGCAGCGCAGTTAAAGACTTCCGGGGCTAAAAATGAACGTCCAGTCTGTTCCGCTATATAGGCATATTCAACAGTGTTGAGGCCATAGCCACCTTCCCAATGCGTTAGGAAAAAATTCCAAAGGTTTTTGGCTTTAGCTTTACTCTTGAGGGTTTCAAGAATTTCAGTCTGACGGTCGGTAAATGTCCAACGATCACCTTTGGCAATTTCTTGGTGATATTCCATTTCAAGTGGAATAATTTCAATATCGATAAAGTTTTTTACTTCTTCGAGTATTGGTTTAACCTTGTCGCTAATACCTAAATCCATTTTCTTTTCCTTATAATTTTAGTAATCCGAAACTGCCGGTAGTGTAAACCAAAAAAGGTTACCTTATCGGCAACCCCCCTTTTTTCCTTTTAGTATCCGCTGACCAGTGCGAAGCGATTTGCATGATAGTTATAACCACCCAAGAGCATCTGGGCGGGTCTAGCACGTTTAATAAAAAATCCAATTTCATATTCATCAGTCATTCCGATACCACCATGGATCTGAATAGCTTCATTGGTAGATAATTCTGCTACTTCGCACAGTTTAGCCTTAGCAATGCTGGCAAGTGCAGAGCTTTTTACATCACCCTCATCAAGCGACTGCATAACCTTTAAAACTACTGATTTGCACATCTCAATTTCGCTCCACCAGTGGGCAGCTCGATGTTGTAATGCCTGAAAGGAACCAATGAGAGCCCCAAATTGCTTACGCTCTTTCATGTAGTGAAGAGTACGATCAAAACTTTCTTGCGCGATGCCAAGTAGTTCTGCAGAAATATGAGCGTTGCCTGCATCTAAGGTTGCTGACAGCGCAGCAAAGCCTTTGTCCTGCTCTCCAAGTAATGCATCTATTGACACTTCAACATTGGTGAAGGTGATAATGGCAGCATTGCGGCCATCCAGCATCTGAGTTCTTTTTACGTTGACGCCATCTGCCGTTCGATCTACCAAAAACAGGCTAATACCTTTCATGTCACCTGGACTACCGGAAGTGCGAGTTGCAACAATTAATTTATCTGCGGTGCTGCCATCAACGACAAACCGTTTCTCGCCATTTAGAACATAGCCACCGTCTTTTGATACAGCTGACATTGCAGTCTGAACCGGGTCATGATGGATTGTTTCATCAACCGCAAGTGCCATAGTTAACTCACCACCGGCAATTGCCTCAAGCAGTTCGCTCTTCTGTACTTCGCTACCAGCGACATTGATTGCGGTAACGCCAAGAATTGCGGTTGATAACAATGGAGACGCTGTTAACGTACGACCACTTTGTTCCACAATTTGCGCCATACCAACATGGCCGAACGCCAAACCACCATATTCTTCAGGCACCAAGATTGCGGCCCAACCCATGTTGGCCATTTGACTCCATAGCGTGTCTGAATAACCTTTGTCGCTACCAGCGTCGCGCTGCGCACGCAGCTCTGAAACTGGAGCATGCTCAGCCAAAAAGCCTTGCGCTGACTCTTTGAGCATTTCTTGTTCTTCGTTTAATACAAGTGCCATGATAATTACCTCTAAAGTCTGTTAACCCAAGCCAAGAATATTTTTGGCGATAATGTTCAGTTGAACTTCTGAGGTTCCACCTTCAATTGAATTGCCTTTTGTTCGCAATAACGTTTTTGCCGTCCAGCCGTCATTAGAGACATCGCCTTCCCACACCAAATCATCGCTGCCACCAATTTTCAACAAGGTTTCAAAACGACGTTTGTTGAGTTCGGTACCATAATATTTAAGCATGGCTGAAGTAGCTCCAATGCCTTGGCCCGCCTTAGCCTCGTCAGTTACTCTTTCAGCAGTAAAAGCAAACGCCGCAGCATCTATCTCCCATCTAGCGACATCGGTACGCATGAAAAGGTCATTTAAACGACCTTCTGTGGTGCCCATGGTCTGCGCAGCAATAGCGCCGAGCGTTTTCGATCCAGAACCGCTTAGACCCATACCGCCAATCATCTCACGTTCATGGGTTAGTAAATATTTCGCAATAGTCCAACCTTGATTGACATCACCCACCACTTGATCTTTTTCAACACGAACGTCATCAAGGAAAGTCTCGCAAAAAGGCGAGCTTCCAGAGATAAGCTTAATAGGCTTTGGGGTTACTCCAGGTGTTTCCATATCAAATAGCACCAAGCTAATGCCCATTTGTTTTTTCGCATCTGGATCGGTGCGCAGCAGGCAAAACATCCAGTCTGCTTTGTCACCATAGGAAGTCCATACCTTTTGACCATTGGCAATAAAGTGATCTCCCATATCCACTGCTTTACTTTGCAATCCTGCCAAGTCTGAACCGGCGTTTGGTTCACTATATCCCTGACACCATCGAATCTCACCGCGAATAATCGCAGGTAAATGCTGTTGCTTAAGTGCTTCAGAGCCAAATTTTAAAAGTGCTGGACCAATCATCCAGATACCAAAACTGTCTAGTGGTGAACGCGCTCTTATGCGACCCATTTCTTCCTTCAAAATTTTGTGTTCAGCTTTATCAAGCCCACCACCGCCATATTCAGTCGGCCAATCGGGGGCTGTCCACCCTTTTGCACCCATGCGATCCATCCACAGTTTCTGGTCTTCGCTTTCAAAGGTCCAATTACGACCGCCCCAACAGGCTCCCTCTCCAGCTATCACGGGCGAACGCATACTCTGAGGGCAGTTCTCTTCTAACCAGTCTCGAGATTCTTGCCTAAAAACTTGTAAATCACTCACATTGAACTCCTACTAGATTCGGTATTCTTGGGATGGTCTGGACTGCTTGGATGTAGCACACAATCACGTTTTTAAAGAAATTGAACTTACAGTATGTTATTGTGATTTTCAAGCACTTCGGTGACTGGCCGCCCACAAAAATAGCCGTTTAAACCCTATTGCGGTGGCTACTAATTACAGTGACCCCTAAACTTCGAGTAGTATCAGCAATCTAGCATATTCACATAAATGAGAAGGATCGAAGCATGTCTGAACTATCCAACAAAAGTATCGTCTTAGCCAGCCGTCCTGTGGGCGAGCCAACCGCCAAAGATTTTCGACTAGAAACGTCGAGTGTTGCGCCGCTAAAGGATGGAGAGGTTTTAATTAAAACCCTGTATCTTTCGCTAGATCCTTATATGCGCGGTCGCATGAGCGCAGCCAAGTCCTATGCAGATCCAGTTGCTATTGGCGATGTGATGGTCGCTGAGACTGCCGGCATAGTCGTTGATTCTAGATCTGATAATTATGTCGTTGGAGACTATGTTTGTTGTCGAGCGGGCTGGCAAGAATATTTTGTCTCACATCATAAAGACCCAATGACCTATAAGGTGGATCCAGGCAAAGTACCCCTCTCGACTTATCTTGGTGTGTGTGGGATGCCTGGCCGTACTGCGTACTTTGGTTTGATACGAGAAGGTAAACCAGTGGCCGGCGAAACATTGGTAGTCTCAGCAGCCTCAGGTGCCGTGGGTTCGGTGGTCGGGCAAATTGGTAAAAAACTGGGTTTGTATGTAGTAGGTATTGCCGGTGGCGAAAAAAAGTGTGCCTATGTTAAGGATGAGCTCGGTTTTGATGAATGTGTTGACTATAAGTCGGATAACTTTGGTAGTGCATTAAAAACCGCTTGCCCGAATGGTATTGATATCTATTTTGAATCAGTTGGTGGAGCGGTAACCGAAGCGGTCGCCAAGCAGTTCAACTCTGGCGCTCGAGCACCTATCTGTGGCTATATTGCTAGTTATAACGCAACGGATATCACCAAAGAGCGCACACCATTTCATATTTTTGGCGAATTAAAAAATCCTCCGGAACACAAGTTCTTTTTGGTGTTTGACCACTATGCAGAGTTTGCCGAGGCCAACAGCGCGCTCACTAAATGGGTCGCAAGTGGCGAGATAAAGTATCAAGAGACTGTAGCGGAAGGATTAGAAATGGCTCCTGAGTACTTTAGTTGGCTGTTTAGTGGAAAGAATTTTGGTAAATTAGTTGTTAAAGTAGCGGATGAATAAACCAAACTCGGCAAGGACACTATCGGATGAGTGAAGCTCTACAACAACTGTTAGACATTCTACAGTTAGAGAAAATTGATACTAACATCTACCGTGGCATTACCCCCGAGACGAGTAATCGTCGAGTATTTGGTGGGCAAGTTTTTGCGCAGGCCATGCGAGCTGCGCAAGATACTGTCGATGCTGAACGTTCAGTGCATTCACAGCATGCCTATTTTTTGCGCCCGGGCGACCCAAGTGTACCTATTCTTTATGAGGTTGATAACATTCGTGATGGCGGGTCGTTTACTACGCGCCGTGTGGTGGGGTCTCAGCGAGGCAAAGCGATATTCAATACCGAAATATCCTTTCAAGTGTTAGAAGAAGGGTTGAGCCACCAGGCCGACATGCCCGACTGCCCGGGGCCAGAGGAGCTTGAAGATGACAGTCATCGGTGGAATAAAATTCGTGAGCAACTGGACCCCTCCGCGAAAAAGCGCTCATCAAAAAATCGTCCAACATTGCGTCCAATACAGATGCGTTCTGTGGAGCCGATTAACTATATTGACCCCTCCCCTAGAAAGGCTGAACAACTTATTTGGATAAAAGCTGCCGGAGCGCTACCTCTGGACGCCGACTCGAGTCTTCACCATGCAATACTCGCGTATGCGTCAGACTTTAGCTTAATGAGTACTGCTCTGATGCCACATGCCGTGAGCATAATGAACCCAAAGCTACAACCGGCTTCTCTTGATCACTGTATTTGGTTTCATGATAATTTTAAAGCCGACCAATGGCTGTTGTACCACATGGATAGTCTACGCTCGAGTCGGTCTAGAGGGCTCAGCAGAGGTACTTTTTATGCACAAGACGGACGTTTAGTAGCCAGTACAATTCAGGAAGGCTTAATGAGGCTGCATAGAGACTAGGACCGTACCAAATAAAGCTATGTGCCCACTAGCGCGCTATTTGGAATACGGTACCCCATGTTTCACCCGCAGGAATTGAAATGGGTTGATCATTTAGCCCATTTTTAACAAAAGCAGGCTCAAGACAAATGAAGGGTGAGTCTGTTTCCTTACGCCATACCGTCATCCGATTAAAACTAGTTAGGTCTGCTGTAATAGTCAAGACTGGATTAGATCCAATGGTTAATCGCGTCTCATCCAAGCCATGCTCTTTTAAATGTAAGTCCGGTTTGCCAATAACACGAACACGCCTCGGCCCAGATTTACTCTCAAAAAGAACCTCTAAGCTATCTTCTATAAGAACATCCGCATAATCTTGGTTATTGTCATTTGCGGCTTGAGCACGTGTCTCAAAGACCACATCCTCGCCTTCGGCAACTGCGTAATAAGGATGAATTCCCGGTGCTATGGGCATTGAACTATCTGATTTATTAGTTAAACTGAGAGCCGCTGTTAAGCCAGAATCATCGATAGAAAAAGTCACTATAAAACAAAAATCAAACGGAAATCTCTGCCGAGTCTCTGGATTCGAATTTAACTGATAGGTAGCACTCGTGGCGCTATTGTTAAGTAACTGATATCCATAATCCCTAAAAAATCCATGTTGTGTGATCGCAAAATCGGCACCTTGATACTCAAAAATATCGTTAATCAACGGTCCGAAATTCGGCATGCATATTGGAATTCCGCTGTGTTCCATATCGGCTGGATTATAATGCAAAAAATTTTTTTCTTTAAAAAATAGCCCTAAAACATGTGCACCATGGGAGTCTATACATACTGACCAGTTACCATGCTTTATATAGGCAATGTCGCCAATGCCTTTAATCTGCTTAATATTCACTATAATATGCCTGCTTGCCATGAGATTGAATTAATACCGGATATATCGATCATAAAGCGTCTTTTGGTGCGGTGGGCGTATTTAAAAATGTGAAGAACCAGTGCACTAAGATAACCAACGCTATGTCTTCTGTGTTGGCAAGCAAGCGGCTTAGCCCTATGCCTCCTAAAAATGCACCCAAGCAATTAAAAAACTTCCAGCGCAGAGTGAAAAAATGGAAGCTTGCGAAGACTAAATTACTCAACAGAACTGCTGGAATCATTCCCACAGTACCCAACAACAGGGTCGGTAGTATTAGTCGAAACGACAATTCTTCTAAAAAAGAAATAATTAGTAAATAGCCGAGCCAAGCATACTGAGTGGGTCCAATTTTTTGGCCCCTAAATACCAAAAATGCAATAAAAAACACCAGTATCACAAACATTGCGACAAGATAAAAAAATGTACCCGCGATTAACGATGAGAAACCCAAGATAACTATATCAATAGCGCCTGTTACAAACAGACAAAGCAGGCTAATAATTGCCATGGTGAGCCCATGGCGCAGAATAATCTGACGAAATGTAGCCACATAAATACCACTGGGTGACATCTTGCGCTGCAATCGACCTTCTTTAAGTCCAGTGTTAGTCTTTTCGTTAACCATGAAACATTGAACCCTTTGGTAGCACTGTCGATGCTATGAAATAACCACTTTACGATTTCATCTATAGTAAATGAGACCTCGTCTGACCATGGTAATCCACATTATTTATAAGTTTATGTACTTTGTTTTTTTACCATTAACTTTTTTAAGGTAATTTCTAGTTTCTTCGCGTATGTGCCGGTTGGTCAAAAACCAATAAAACTCACTAGTCGACATATCATTGACACGCGCAATTGCGTTAGTTTTGTTGCCTGCCTTGTTTAAACTCCGCCAAAGATTACCCGCACCGCCGTTGTAACTCGAAATAATCGCATACTCACGTTTTTTAGGGTCTCGTATCCCAGCCAAATAGCGATTTCCTAAGATACTCAGATAACCTGCCGCTACCTCTATATTGTTTTTGGGGCTGTATAAAAAAGCCGATGTAGGCGTATGTTTGTAGCCTTTGATCAATGAAAAATAATCTCGTCCTGCTGTATTAGCTTTAATTTGCATTAACCCAAGAGCATTAGACCTTGAACGAGCCAGTGGATTGAATGAACTCTCCGTTTCCATAATCGCCATCATTAGCGCAACTGGAACACCATACTGCCGTCCTGCATTCTTAACTAATTTAATATATTTACCACCGGCAATGTCTTTGTGCGTTTCGACCATGGTAATCGTCACACTAAAACGCCCCTCTTTAAATGATCTTCGACGTACCAGGACATCTGCAAACGCGCCAGCACTTCGCAATGCTTCGATTGGCTTGCCGGTATGGTCAACTACCTGCCCCCAAAAAAAGGGGCGATTAGTTTTCTGATTAATTAAGCCAAAATCTTGCGCCGTTTTAGCATCAATCACCGAGGGATCAATTTGAGTTAAAAGCACATTAATGATCGATTGTTTAAGACTTTCTGGAGTAATAGCGGATACAAAAATAAAACCCTTTTCAAAGTCAACAAGAGTGTCTGTATCCATAGTTTTATTAAACGACAGAACTGAGGGATTGTAGGAACCTTGCTCAGATGACTGGCCTTGATACTCACGCAGCAATGCAGCGACGTCATCATCATATTGATCAAACTCGATAGCTACAGCTGATGAGAGCAGCGGACTAAAAATAGTCAAAAAGGCCATGTACGTGAGAATCGTTTTTCCCAATAATTGTCGGAGATTCATCGCTATTTACCGATCATAGTCATAGTCAGGATGCTGTTCAATCAAACCTCTGCGCATGCGACGCATGCCCTTAAGCCAACGATCATAATCTTCACCTTTTCTCTGCGCATAGGTTGCAAGTTCAGCGTGAGGAAGAATCATAAATTGCTTCTCAGACATACCCTTCAAAATGGCTACAGCCGCAGTATCGGCAGTCATGACATCATCATTACCACTAACACCTCGACCACCCTCTGTCATACGCGTTTTCACATACAACGGGCAGACTACCGATACGGTAATATTGTCATCGCCATGGGTAATGGCCAGTGACTCTGCAAACCCAACAGCCGCTGTTTTAGTCGTTGAATAGGCAGCATCACCCACTTGGCAAAGCAACGATGCCCCAGAGGCAACATTGACCAAATAGCCACCGCCGCGCTTTATCATACCCGGCACAACCGCACGAGCCGCGAAAACATGCGCCATAACATTGACATTCCAGCTAGTCTGCCAGGCTTCATTGGACGCCGAAGCGGCCATCCAACCAGGGCCATCACTAAAGGAAACACCTGCATTAGAGACAAAAATGTCAATGGGGCCCAATCTGGACTCAGTCTCTAGCACGACAGATTGAATATCTGCTTCAAGGCCAACGTCTGCAGCCAAGCCAATACCTCCGAGTGGCGCAGCCAAGGCAATGGCTACATCTCCCTCAAGGTCCACCACGGCAACCTTGGCCCCAGCATTTGCAAACTGTTCGCATAGCGCCCGTCCAATGCCATTGGCTCCGCCAGTGACTAGTACTATTTTGTCTTTAAAATCCACGCTAAACTCCTTTAGAAAGTAATTATCCTTTGATCAAAATAGCCTCGAGGGCAGATCTAATCTGATTAGGTATGGGAACAGATTTGTCGGTAGAGCGACCTACAAAAACATGAGTAAATGTTCCCATAGCCGATGCATCAACCGCCTCTTTTTGAAAAATACCGATACCGTATTCCACCGAACTATTCCCAAGGCGATTAACGCGTAATCCCGCTTCAATAAGCTGTGGATACGCGATAGGTGACTTGTACTGACAATTAGACGCAACCACAAAGCCGATAATATCTGCGGTGTGAATGTCCAGCTCTCCCTCTTCAATCAAGTATTTATTAGCCACCGAGTCAAAATAGCTGTAGTAGGCAACATTATTAACGTGGCCGTAAATATCATTATCCATCCAGCGTGTCGTAATATCTGTGAAGTAACTGTAATCCGTTCTTTGATTATCGCTCATAGTTCGCTCCCTTTTTTTAGTACGCTTGACGATAGATCGCTAGTGAATCGTTTAGATTAACCTCTCGTGGATTATTAATCAGCAGGCGCTGTTGAAGCATTGATTCTCTGGCAAGCTTTGGAAGATCATTTTCAGCGATATCCATCTGTCGCAGTGTTGTTTGCAGTCCCAGATCAGCGGCTAGGACGAGAAAATGATCCGCTAGCATCTCAGTAACGGCGATAGGGTCATCTGGCAATAGCTTATCCGGCATAATGAGGCCAGCAATCTCAGCATATAATTCTGCAGCAGCTGGAGCATTAAATCGCAGTACATAGGGCAAGACCAATGAGTTACTCAAACCATGGGGTATGTGATAATTTCCGCCCAATGGATAGGCTAGCGCATGCACAGCCGCTACTGGTGCGTTAGCGAACGCTTGCCCTGCAAGCATTGCCCCTAACAGCATGGCACCACGCGCCTCTAAATTATCGCCTTGTTTGACGGCAGTACTGATGTTCGCAGCTAGTAAGCGTAACGCTTCCCGTGCGAGCATATCTGATAGCGGATTTTTCAATCGTTTTGATGTGTAGGCTTCAATGGCATGAACCATGGCATCAATACCTGTCGCCGCTGTCACATGCGCCGGTAGCCCTGCAGTCAAACTCGCATCGAGAATGATTTTGTCAGCCAACAGTGTTCGACTGACCACCCCCGCCTTGGTCGTTTCACCGGTAGTAATAATAGACACCATGGTTGCCTCAGAACCGGTTCCAGCTGTGGTGGGTATCTGTATTAGTGGTAAGCGACCGCCAGTGACCTTATCGACACCATAAAGATCAGGCAATAATTGTTTTCCATTGATTAATACAGCCAGTAATTTGGCAACATCCATGGAGCTTCCACCACCAAAACCAATGACGCAATCACACTTAAAGTCTCGTGCTTTGGCGACTGCATCCATGACCACTGCTTCAGGTGGATCGGCAACCACATCGGCATAAATGCTGTATTCAATGTTATGCGATTTCAAGCTCTGAAGTGCTTTGTCCAACAAACCAAACTGGACTATGCCAGCATCTGTCACAATCAAGACTCGACTAATACCCATGGCGACAGCCATGTCTCCAACTTGAACTGATGTTCCTGGCCCGACCACAACATCAGCTACTGTACTGAATATAAAGTTATTCATATCGAACCACACACCTTAATTATTATTAATCTAATTAACATTAAGTTAAATTGCCAATCCATTGATAAATATACTTAAATACTCCTTAGAGACCTGTTTTCCGTTAGTGTTATTTACCCATTCCATCAAGTCAGGACTTGCCTCAATAGCCCCAGATAAAATGTGCTGAGCAATCTCTGCATTAATATTACGCAAAGTCCCGTCATCAAACCCCTGACGAATATAGGCCCCTAAATTGTCACTGTTTCTTTTACTAGATTTGAGCACTAATTTTCTATGCGGCTCATCAAGTGAAGGCAATGATCGATAACGGATTAATGGCCCGTCATCACTTAACTGTATGTTAACCAAATAATGAAGAGCATTCCCTACTTTTTCAAGCCCTAAATGCGCCGAATTATCAGCCTGTTCAAGCAGTATTCGCTCAATACTCAGGGTTCTCTCAAAACACTGGTATAAGAGTTCCTCTTTGTTTTTAATATGGTAGTAAAAGGCACCTTTAGTCACTTGCAAGGAACCCGCTATCTCATCCAGCGACGTCCCCTTATAACCCTTTTGGTTAAAGTGAATAGAGCCAACCCGATAAAAGGCCTCTCTCTTAGCTTGCTTTTGAGCCTCTCGGTCAAAGCTGTCGACGCTTTTATGGCTGACCTTGGGCAATAGAATCTGTTCAAATTGATGGGACTGAGCTGAAATGCCATTAATCATAATGTCCATTACACTCGCGACGACCTCTTTAATGTTGGCCGTATGCTTGCGATTCAACCAAACAGGAAACCATTGAATAATCGAGAAGACAGCCAATGTGATCACAGCCGGGTCAACATCACCAATAGTGCCCTCGTCAATACCTTGTATTACCATTGTTTGACATAGCTGAAAAACTTCTGACCAACGCTGAAAGATATCCTCCCGGTGCGCCTTTTCTAGCGAAGAAACCTCAGTCAACATAGCAAAGTGTGGCGCCTCATTACGTAATGTGGACGCATATTGATCTAAGTGTGCGGTTACCATCGCACAAATCTTATCTAAACCTGAGCCTTTTAGTTGACTTGCCTGCTGAGCATGCCCCAGCCACATGGAACCGCTAGCCACATAACATTGATAGACCAAGTCTTGTTTGTTGTTAACGTAGTAATAAAGGCATGTTTTTGTCAGATTTAGGCTGCCAGCCACATCAGCGAGCGTGGTCGCCCTAGAGCCCTGCCAGTTAAATAGCGCGGCGGCTTCGGATAAAATCAACTGAAATTTTAATTGATGCTGTCGTCCTCTAATAAAAGGCGATGGTCTCGCATCAGCGACTATATCCATTTCAACACCTAGCTGTTAAACATTGTTTGTATGATAGCGTTTACGCTACCTATGAAGGTAGGTCAAAGCTTATACTTGAGAGGAGAATAACATACTCAAACGTCTAATTTGTAGCTGAAAAAGTAGAGATTATGACGGTAGGTTCTTGCAAAGAATTATTTTTAGCCGCCGGTCATATTCATAAACCGAACAATATCGGTTCGATTAGCATCAAAATGATGTCGCTCAGGCTTGTTTTTTAGTGCCTCTACAATCTTAGCCCTGAGAAGCTCTGAATCGCCAGGATGGCTGCGCATTACCTGCCGTAGATCCATACTGTGCTCATTACCGAGACACAGCAGAAAACGCCCTTCTGCAGTCATTCTTACGCGGTTGCAGCTAGAACAAAAGTTATTAGACATTGGAGATATAAAGCCGATCTTGCTAGTACTGCCAACAACCTGCATGTAGCGGGATGGGCCACCGGTAGTTTCGACACTGTCGACAAGAGAAAACTCTCGCTCTAATTGCTCGCGCACCTGCTCACTAGTTACCTGTGTTTTGGACCGCTCATGAGAAGATATTGCCCCTAATGGCATTTCTTCAATGAATGAAATATCCATATCGTTATCGACCGCATAGCGCGCTAAATCGAGGACCTCATCATCGTTAAAGCCCGCCAAAATAACAGTATTAAGCTTTATTTTATCAAATGCTGCTTTTTTTGCGGCCTTAATACCGTTGTGCCACAGATCAAGATCCCCAACACGAGTCAGATCCTTAAAACGATCAGTCTTGAGACTGTCAATGCTGATATTAATGCGACCCAAACCTGCATCTTTTAGCGGTTGCGACATTTTTGACAAGAGCATTCCATTAGTTGTCATTGTGACTTCATCTAAACTTGGCAGAGATGCAATAGCTGAAACTAACTTTATAATATCGCGGCGAATCAAGGGCTCACCGCCTGTGAGGCGAATCTTCTTAACGCCCAAATCAACAAAAGCCGTGGCTACATCGCGTAATTCTTCAAGGGATAGTATTTGCTGCCGCGGCAAAAAGGTCATGTCTTCTGCCATACAATAAGTACAACGAAGATTACAGCGGTCAGTAACCGATAGACGCAGGTAATTGACCGCTCTACCAAAGGGGTCTACCAACGAGGGTTCATTTATTAAAACATCGCTTTTACTGTCCACATGCAACTCTTTTTGGTCTCAATATCGATATCAATAGACTAACACATCAATAAGGTCATTAATTTGAATATCCACGCCTCTTTTTTGTCTTACCAAGACATTTCCCCAAGCTACTGATGATAGTGCGCCACTACTTTGATTGGGATGAATATCTACGCTGGGACCCTCTATGCTATTACGTAATCGACCACGCAAATAAACTTCTCTGGACTCACCGGATCTTTTAAATGATGCCTTTGCATGCATTATTAAAGGCAGTGCATCGCTACGGCCCTGAGCGGCCAACAAAAACGGTTTAGCCAAAACCAAAAACGTGACAAACACTGATACTGGATTACCCGGCAAGCCTATAAATGGCTTGTTACCAATACGCCCAAATGCAATTGGCTTACCTGGTTTGATCGCTACCCGCCAAAAGTCCACACTGCCAAGTTCAGCGACCACTTGCCTAACGTGGTCTTCTTCCCCTACTGACACACCACCGGCACTAATCACCACATCCGCTGTTTGACTGCCGGCGACTAGAGCGTTACGGGTCGCTTCAGGTGTATCTGCAGCAGTCCCTAGATCAACCGCTTGCATACCCAGCGATTCAATTAATCCAATTAACATTGAGCGATTAGAATTGTATATTTGACCTGGCCCAATAATGTTGCCAGGTTCAACTAACTCATCTCCGGTTGAAAAAATAGCGACCTTTAAAGGTTCGTAAACTTGGGTATGACTCATACCTTGAGATGAAAGTACTCCCAACTCCGGTGCTCGAAGACAAGTACCTGCAGCCAAAAGCTTGGCTCCAGCAGCAATATCTTGGCCGCGCAGTCTTATATGTTGGCCACAGACTGATGATGGATCGAGCTGAACAACACCGTCGTGTTCCGTACATTGCTCTTGTAAAGCGACAGTGTCTGCTCCAGCGGGTATTTCAGCGCCGGTGAAGATTCGAGCAGCCGCATTCATTGGTAGTTTTTCGGGGTCACTCCCGGCGGGAATTCTCTGTCTGACGGGTAGCTGAAAATGATTATCTACCGCATCTTGGAAGCAGAACGCATATCCGTCCATTGCACTGTTATCTGCGGGTGGGACGTCAATAAGCGCCTCAACATCTTTTGCCATAACAAGACCAAGCGCGTGTTTAACTGATGCCGCTGTCATCTTGCAAACAGGAGTAGCCTGTTCACTCAGTCGACTAATAGCCTCTGCGACGGTTAACATCATTTACTCAATGGGCCAACGTGCTGAACAAAATTACACGGTTCAAACCGGCTATCCAATTGCTCTCGCAAAATACCATTCCAACCTGTTTTACAGGCGCCCGTAGAGCCTGGGAGACAAAATAAAGCGGTATTGTTGGCCAAGCCAGCTAAGCATCTTGACTGTATCGTTGACGTTCCAATTTCAGCATAGGATAGCTGCCTAAATAACTCACCGAAACCTTCGATGTGCTTGTCAAATATAGGTGCCAACGCCTCAGGGGTGCTATCACGGCCCGTAAATCCGGTGCCTCCGGTGGTGATAATGACTTCAACACTAGGGTCCGCAATCCAGGTAGAGACGGTAGCTCGCATCTGATAAATGTCATCAATTACTATCTTTCTATCAAACAACGAGTGGCCGTCCGCCTCGATAGCTTGTTGTAGCCAAGACCCTGACGTGTCAGTGTCAAAACAACGCGTATCGGAAATGGTTAATATTGCCACGCTGACGCATCGTCTTTGCGAAATCTCTGTACTCATTAGCTTCTCCTAGCTATCTGTTGGCCCGCAGATCGGACAACGAGGATCAACGGCACATTGCATTGTAAGCCACTGACCTCGCTTACCATCGTATCTTTGTAGCTCACCATGCTGTTCAAAAAAACCCAGCAACATTCTTATCACAGCGGTCGATTGAAGGCTACCCATTACACCGAGTACCGGACCGACCACACCAAAGTTAGCGCAATTCATCATCGGCTCTGTCGATTTATAATCAATAATACAACTAAAACACAGTCGTCTGTAATGGCGAAAATCAAACGCTACTATTTGACCCTCCCAACCCACCGCCGCAGCACTAATCAGTGGGGTTTTTTGTTGATAACATGCCTTGTTGATTAACTGGCGGGCAGCCACGTTGTCTGTACAGTCTATAACCGCACTATAGGATTCAGTCAAAGGCGGGCTCGCAAGAATCTCAACATCTACCTCTCGCGCTAAAGCGTTGACAGTAATCTCCGGGTTAAGCGCTTGTAGTCGATCTTTGGCACAGGCAACCTTTAGCTCACCACAGTCTTCAGTGCGATACAGAACCTGTCTTTGCAAGTTGGTCTTATCAACTCGATCAGGATCACAAAGGTCAATATGTCCTACTCCAGCCGCAGCAAGATAGAGGGCTACAGGGCAACCTAAACCACCCAAACCAACTATTAATACCTTAGCTTGAGTCAATTTTTCCTGGCCAGCCTCACCAATATCATCCATAAGAAGATGACGGCTATAGCGCATGAAGTCATCATCATTTAGAGGCACAATATTCTCTCAGCAACATTAAGGTCATCTGGTGTATTAATATTAAAAAATGGATTCACCGGACTATCGGGCCAGTCAAAATAAACAGTATTGAGTTCACCAAGTACAGGTTTAAAACCACCATTATGGTCGCTTAGCAGGGCTTTCTTCACAGCCGTTACTGTTCGTTTGTGCCACAGCGAGAAAGTGGCTTGAGCAATATTTTCATAGCGTACACAAGCAACATCCGCATTCTGGCTCAAAATCAGGCCATAGAGCTTACTCGCTAAATTGTTAGGAATAAAAGGGCCGTCACAAGGTGCTAATAAGAGATATTCGGCTGAGGAAAGCCGCTGATCAAGTAAACCGCTATAAAGTCCTGCAAGTGGTCCAGAGAACTTAGCAACCTTGTCTTCGATAATAGGGCAACCAACGTTAGTCAGTAGCTGTGCATCGCCATTAACCGCTAAATCGTCTACCTGAGGCTGTAATCTTTGAATAACATGCTCTAGGAGAATCTTGTCACCTAACCGAATTAATGCCTTGCTGCCTACTCCCATGCGACTGGAACGACCGCCGGCTAGAATTATGGCATTCACATTAATCATGCTTAATATCATCCCACCTTGCGGCTGCGTTGGCGTCAGAATGTTTGGCGTCTAGCCATTGTTCTTGTCCATCAACATGCGCCTTTTTCCAAAATGTCGCTCTTGTTTTCAAATAATCCATTACAAACTCGGCTGCTTGAAAAGCATCGTGCCGATGAGTACTTGCCACGCCCACGAGAACAATTTGGTCATTAGGAGATAAGCTACCGATTCTATGAATAACCGTCACCCCCAGTAGTGACCAACGAGTAAGCGCCTGTTCAACAATGTCGCTCAGTAATCTTTCGGTCATCTCAGGATAATGTTGCAACGTTAACGTCGTCAATTTTCTTGAGTACTGGGGTTCTTCTGGGCGGCTCTCGAAGTCCCTCACAAGCCCTGTAAAGGTAACAATCGCTCCTAAGCCATCGCCTATTGAACGCAATCGGTCATATTCAGCACCGAGATCAAAATCTTTAGCTTGAACACTAATGGATATGCTCATGATTCCTTTAACCACCGGTGACTGGCGGCAAAAAAGCAATCTCATCACCGTCAAACAATGGATGGTCCCATTTCACAATCATCTTGTTAACTGAAACAAGCACTTGGGGTTCAGACAACTCTTTCGTTAATAGAGGATGCTGCTCAGCTAACTTATTTCGAATAGCCAGCGGAGTCGCTAAATCGATGTGATACGGGATGGCTTTATCGATACCTGAGGCAAAATCACCCAGACGACCAAAAAATAAAAAGTTAAGCATTGTCGGACACTCTTTCATCAGTCAAACGCCATTGGCCTGATTTACCACCACTTTTTTCAATCAGTTTAACCTCACGGATGATCATACCTTTATCAATACCCTTGCACATATCATAAACCGTTAATGCTGCGACCGATGCGGCGGTTAACGCCTCCATCTCGACACCCGTTTTACCCGTCGTTTTGCAGGTAGCTATGATTGATAAAATATTATCCTGTAAACCTATATCAATGCTGATCTTACTCAGCGGTAGCGGATGACATAAAGGTATTAGATCGCTACACTTTTTCGCCGCCTGAATTCCGGCAATACGCGCAGTTGCAAAGAGATCGCCCTTGGGCAAGTTATCATCATTGACAGCAACCACAACTGCATCGGTAAGCTCCACTTTTGCCTCTGCAATAGCGCTACGAGTTGTATCAATCTTACTCGATATGTCGACCATATGGGCCTCACCGAGACTATTTAGGTGGGTCATTTTTGCCATTTTAATGTCTCATCACTTTAAAATTAATAGTCGCTAATTAAAAACGAAGCTCTATTATCGCAAAAATTCACTCAAGGGCATACGTATTAACGACCTCACCACTATATCCGATGGCGCAACAGCAAAGTGGATGGTAAGATTTTCAGGAAGCTCAATCAACCCTATATGAAAAGGACTTCAGGCATGCGGATCAAGCAATATCTTTTCACCATAATCTTTATTGTAAGCTTTACGGCTTATACCAAGGCTTGCGCAGATGAAACTTCGCGCGCTAACTTTATTATTATTTATGCTGATGATATGGGCTATGCCGATGCTGGTCCATTCGGCGACCCTAAGATTAATACACCAGCTATTGATGCGCTGGTTGAGAACGGACAAACCTGGACAAACTTTTACGCGACGGCGCCAGTCTGCACGCCAAGTAGGGGTGCACTACTGACAGGGAAACTTCCGGTAAGAACAGGACTTTATGGCGACACTATCTCTGTATTCTTTCCCGGTAGTAAGCAAGGCTTACCGCACAGCGACAAAACCATTGCCGAAGTATTCCAGGATAATAATTACAGCACAGGTATGTTTGGCAAATGGCATTTAGGCGATGCGCCTGCATTTTACCCTACTCGTCATGGCTTTGATGAATGGCTGGGCATTCCATATTCAAACGATATGGATTGGGAAATTGATGGTGTCAATTTTGGTAACATATTTACGCCTCCCGAGGGAGCTGCCGCAAAATGGCAAACCGTTATTCCTCGTATTCAAAAAAATATCTTTAAACGCGAAATTACTGACTGGCAGGTGCCACTCATCTCAAGCCAACATTTAAACGACGGCACCTTTAAAGATACGTTACTGGAAAAGCCTGCTAACCAAAATTTGATCACCAAGCGCTATACCGAAGAATCGGTTCGATTTATGGCCGAGTCTGTAGAGAAAAATAAACCGTTTTTCTTATTTCTCTCTCACAGCATGCCTCATGTTCCGCTATTCCGATCGCCAACCTTTGTCAATAAAAGTGAGCAAGGAATTTATGGTGATGTGATAGAGGAAATTGATTGGAGTGTTGGTGAAATTCTAAGATCACTTAAAACACTGAATATTGATAGAAACACCTATGTGATATTTACTAGTGACAACGGGCCATGGCTGCTATTTGGCGACCATGCCGGGTCAGCTAAGCCATTGAGGGACGGTAAAGGAACTACTTTTGAAGGTGGCATGAGAGCCATGACAATGTTTTCAGGGCCGGGAATTAAACCAGGTATTGTCTCCGAAATCGGTGTTCAAACTGATCTATTCACTACACTATTAAGCCTTGCAAAGATCACTAATTTCCCGCTCCCACAAGATAGCTTTGACCTTACAGGAGCTCTTTTAAAGGGGGAACAAAGCCCACGAGATTTTGTACCCTTTTATCGTGGCTCAGAACTGCGAGCATTTAGGGTCAATGAGCATAAAATACATTTCATTACTGAGGGCGCTTATAATAGACCGCCGAAAAAACAGTTTCACTCTACTCCCCTATTAATCAATCTTAACGAGAATATCGGCGAACGAGAGGATTTAATGACTAATGATAAAGCGATTACCGCAAAACTGATTGAAAGGGCCACTCGCTTTCAACAATCATTTGAAAAAGCGCCCTCGATCTTAGATCGACAATTCCAATAGTCAGATGCTGTAAATCTTGCACGTGATTATGCTCTGAAAGAGGTATCGGGTGTTTAGTAAATCTAGGTAGACTTGGCTTTTTGAACAGCAGCGAGTAACACAACAGCCTTCTGAGAAATTGACGTTAGTCCTACGCTGTCGTCATTAGCGGAGTCGCTAATAAGATTTTTCATAGGTGGTGACCAGAATTTTTCTAGATGCTCTGAAACCTGCACAGCAACGAAATCCTCGGGGCCGTTTGAGCTCATATTGAGTGAGATTTGATTAATCATTTTCACTAGCCGATCGATTTTGGAGGGTCTCATAATATCTCACTCACTAGTCGTTGTTCGTTGGAGTAAATGACGTGTCTATCGGGGCGGGAAAAGCCAACTAAGGTAAGTCCAGATTTTTGGGCTAACTCGATAGCTAAGGAGGTAGGTGCTGAGACTGCTGCCAATAAACCAATGTTAGCACTGGCAACTTTTGACACCATCTCATAACTCGCACGACTAGTGACCAATACAAATCCATCGCTGGAACAACCCTCTCGAGCCATGGCACCCAGAAGCTTATCCAGAGCGTTGTGCCGGCCAACATCTTCTCGAACGAACAATATTCTACCCTGAACATTGCACCAAGCAGCACCATGAACAGCCCCCGTGATACTCTGAAGCTCTTGCCACTGACTCATGGTATTTATTGACCGCTGTAATCCCTCATGACTCACCTGTAGTGAGCTACTAATACTATTTGGTAATGGGATAGCTTGTTCTAATGATTCAGCACCACAAAGTCCACAACCCGTTCGACCCACTAAATTTCTTCGCCTCTCTTTTAAACCAGCAAAGGCTTGAGCAGAAATAGTGGCATGTACTTCAATACCCTTTTCTGTTGTAAGCTCTTCAAAATCCAGTAGCTGTTTAGTGCTGTTAATAATGCCCTCACTCAAGCTAAAACCGACTGCAAAATCTTCAAGATCAGCAGGTGTTGCCATCATTACGACATGAGAAATACCGTTATAGACCATAGCAATAGGTGTTTCGTTCGCTACCTTATCATCTGATAGCACCACATTACCGCCCTGCCATACACGTCGGGGAACAACGCTTACAGGAGGGTTACAGGAGGACATCAGTGGCGCGCTTTTGCTAACAGTTGCTGTTGCTGAGTATTGAAAGTCTTCTGCCTCGCCTGCCAATTTGAAGGGGCAGTTACCTTGCTTATCTGAACAGCAGTAACCTTATACTCCGGGCAATTTGTCGCCCAATCAGTATTGTCCGTAGTAATCACATTCGCTCCTGATACAGGATGATGAAACGTAGTGTAGACAACGCCCGGCTTAACACGAGTAGTAACGTCGGCATGAAGGACTGTATCACCCACACGGCTCTGAATACCGACCCAATCTCCATGATTGATGCCGCGTTCTTCAGCGTCATGAGGATGAATCTCAAGAGTATCTTCCGTATGCCATTGACTATTGCTAGTACGCCTAGTTTGAGCGCCAACGTTATATTGTGAGAGAATTCGACCGGTCGTTAAAAGTAATGGGAATTTGCGATTAGCTCGCTCTTCAGTGGCTATGTATTCAGTAATGGCAAAGAACCCTTTTCCTCTGACAAACTCATCAACATGCATAACGGGAGTTCCCGCCGGCGTGTGATCATTACAAGGCCATTGAATACTACCTAACTGGTCAAGCTTTTTGTACGAAACACCGCTAAATGTTGGTGTCAGCCGTGCAATTTCATCCATTATTTCAGAAGGGTGGCTGTACTTAAAGTTACAACCCAATGCATTGGCTAGTGCCATAGTGCCTTCCCAATCCGCTTTGCCACTTAGTGGTGGCATCGCTTTCCGAACCCGAGAAATACGCCGCTCAGCGTTGGTAAAGGTACCATCTTTTTCAAGAAACGATGCGCCAGGTAAAAACACATGGGCAAATTTAGCCGTTTCATTGAGAAAAATGTCTTGGACAACCAAACATTCCAAAGAGCGAAGTGCCGACTCAACATGCTGAGTATTGGGATCTGACTGAGCGATATCCTCACCCTGACAATACAAACCCTTAAAGTCACCATCAATTGCCGCATCAAACATATTGGGAATGCGAAGACCCGGCTCAGGGTCAAGAGTTACGCCCCACTCTGCCTCAAATAGATTTCGTGTCACGGTACTAGAAATATGTCGATAGCCAGGTAACTCATGAGGGAATGAACCCATATCGCAAGAGCCCTGGACATTATTCTGTCCACGTAGTGGGTTCACACCCACACCTTCTCGCCCAATGTTTCCTGTGAGCATAGCAAGATTAGCTATTGCCATAACCGCCGTGGAGCCCTGACTATGCTCAGTCACACCTAGCCCATAAAATATAGCGCCGTTGCCACCTTGAGCATAAATACGAGCTGCACCTCGCAGATCGACTGCGGGAACACCACTAAATTGCTCAGTATTTTCTGGTGAATGACGTTCATCACTAATAAAGGTAATCCACTTTTTAAACTCTTCGGTGTCACATCGCTCGGCAATGTATTCATGTGCTTGAAGATTCTCACTCACAATGACATGTGCCAGTGAATTCAGGACGGTCACATTAGTACCTGGGCGAACAGGCAAATGATAGTCTGCACTGACGTGCGGTGCACTTACCAGCTCGATTTGACGCGGATCAATAACAATTAATTTAGCGCCTTCTCGTAGCCGACGCTTTAAACGTGAGCCAAATACTGGATGCGCCTCAGTTGGGTTAGCACCCATAACAATAATGACATCTGCCTTAGCAACTGAAGCAAATGTTTGCGTACCAGCTGACTCACCAAGAGTCGTTTTTAAACCAAATCCGGTGGGCGAATGGCAGACGCGTGCACAGGTGTCAATATTGTTATTACCAAAACCTGTTCTTACCATTTTTTGAACCAAATACACTTCTTCATTGGTACAACGTGAAGAAGAAATCGCACCAATACTGGTACGTCCATGTTTCGCTTGAATGCCCTTAAACCGTTTAGCCGTGTAGGATACCGCTTCATCCCAAGAAACTTCCTGCCATGGATCATCAATACTATCGCGAATCATTGGTACAGTAATGCGGTCTTTGTGCGTGGTATAACCAAATGCAAAGCGACCCTTTACACAGGCGTGGCCTTCATTCGCTTTGCCGTCTTTGTAGGGCGTCATACGCACTACTTCATTGCCTTTCATTTCGGCTTTAAACGAACATCCTACGCCGCAATAGGCGCAGGTAGTAACGACCGAATGTTCCGGTTTACCGGCGTCAATAATACTTTTTTCTGTAAGCGTTGCCGTTGGGCAAGCATCCACACAGGCACCACAAGACACGCAGTCCGAGTCCATAAAGTTTTCGGCCTGCCCCGCACTAACTTTAGAGTCAAAGCCTCTGCCATCGATGGTTAATGCAAAAGTCCCTTGAGTTTCTTCGCAGGCACGAACGCATCGAGAACAAACGATACATTTAGATGGATCGAACGTAAAATAAGGGTTAGATTCGTCTTTCTCAGCGACCAAATGGTTTTCACCCTCAAAGCCATAACGTACTGCCCTTAAACCTACTTCGCCTGCAGTATCTTGCAGCTCACAATCACCGTTAGTCGGGCACGTAAGACAATCCAGCGGATGATCCGATATATAAAGCTCCATGACATTCCGACGTAGCTTACCTATTTCATCAGATTGGGTGTTGACCTGCATTCCCGCTTCAACCGTGGTTGTACAGGATGCAGGAAATCCACGCCGACCCTCAATTTCGACCAAACAAATCCGGCAAGAACCAAACGACTTTAATGAATCTGTAGCGCACAGTCTCGGGATCTTAATACCACTCTCTGATGCCGCACGCATAACGGATGACCCTTCAGGTACAGTAACCTGAACACCATCGATAGAAAGCGTGACCATGATTTGGCTATCGCTCTGCGGAGTTCCAAAATCTGCTTGAGGCTCGTAAAATTCCAACATATTAGTGATCCCTACGGCTGCTAATACCGAAGTCTTCTTCAAAGTAAGTCAATGCACTTCGGACAGGAAACGGTGTCATTCCACCCATCGCACACAACGATCCAAGCTCCATAGTGTCACAAAGATCATGGAGTAAAATTAAATTATTATCACGGTCTTCATTCGCCACGATACGGTCAATAACCTCTACGCCTCGCGTCGAGCCAATTCGACACGGCGTGCACTTCCCACAGGATTCAATCACACAGAATTCCATCGCAAAACGCGCTTGGGCAGCCATATCCACCGTATCGTCAAATACGACTATACCGCCATGACCTATCATAGCTTTAATTGCCGCAAAGGCTTCATAGTCAAGCGGTGTATCCCATTGAGATTCCGGCAAGAACGCACCTAAGGGCCCTCCCATCTGGATAGCCCGAATAGGTCGACCACTAAATGTTCCCTGGCCAAAATTATCAACAACTTCACGTAATGTAACGCCAAATGCAAGCTCTATAAGCCCACCTCTTTTTACGTTACCGGCTAATTGAACCGCCAAAGTTCCTCTGGAGCGGCCCATTCCGAAATTTTTGTAGGTATCCGAACCCTGCTCAAGAATACTTGCAACTGCGCCTAAGGTTAGTACGTTATTGACCACAGTAGGCTTGCCAAAAAGACCTTCGATTGCCGGTAATGGCGGTTTTGCCCGAACCATACCCCGCTTACCTTCTAGACTCTCCAACAACGAAGTCTCTTCACCACAGATGTAAGCACCGGCACCCAATCGCACTTCGAGAAAGAAATCTTTACCTGAATCACAAACATTAGCCCCCAAAAAACCAGCTTTGGTCGCACGCTCAATCGTAAGATTTAGAATTTTGTGAGCTACTGGGTATTCAGACCGCAAATAAATATACCCTTGGTTCGCACCTACGGCTAAACCGGCAATAGTCATGCCCTCAATCAGCTGGTAAGGATCTGACTCCATTAACAAACGATCCGCAAAGGTGCCCGAGTCTCCCTCATCGGCGTTACAGACGATATATTTTTGTTCTCCAGGTGTGTCTAAAACCGTCTGCCACTTTATACCTGCCGGAAACGCTGCCCCGCCGCGGCCACGTAAACCTGAATTTTTGAGTTCGTCGACAATGTCCTGCCCAGTCATCGTTAGCGCTTTGGCTAATCCCGAAAAACCTTCTTGGTGTTGATAGCTTTCGATACATGTAGGGTCAGCGATACCTGAACGCTTGAAGGTCAGCCGTTGTTGCTTGGATAAATACTCAATATCACTAACCTCTCCAAGGTAAAGCGGATGCTCCATAGCTTTTGTTTCGACAGAATCAGAATTAAGCACGCTCAAAATCGACTCAACATTTGCTGTATTAACAGGCCCAAAGCCTATTCGACCCGCCTCTGTCTCTACTTCCATCAAAGGCTCGAGCCAGAACATACCTCGAGAACCATTGCGAGTAATCTCAACATCTAGCCCCAGTTTCTGTGCACCCTGTATAAGTGCGGATGCCACTTTCTCTGCGCCTAGCGCCAAAGCAGTCGTATCTTGGGGAACAAATATCTGCAGACTCATGAACTAACTCCAGAAGCGTCAGGACTTGCGCAGGACAATTCTTCCATCAATTCATCGAAACGAGATCGATCAACACGCGCGTGAATATCATCGTTGATACGAACTGACGGCGAACAAGCACAATTTCCCAAACAATAAACCGGCTCTAACGTGACAAGACCGTCAGCCGTTGTATCACCATAGTCTATCCCTAGGCTTTGTTTTGCGTGGGCTTCAATGTCTCTTGAGCCCATTGATTGGCAAGCTTCAGCGCGGCATATCTGGACTGTATGACGCCCTACTGGATGGGTATTAAAATCGTGATAGAAGCTAATCACTCCGTGAACTTCAGCGCGCGATAGGTTGAGCCCCTTGGCGATAGGCGCTACCGCAGACTCTGGTACGTATCCCACAGCCTCTTTAACCGCATGAAGCAGGGGCAATAGCCCTCCTGGCAGAGTTTTATACTGCTTTATGAGTTGGTCAACATTACTGTTTATATCCAACATGGCTATACCTTTCTACGGTGAGAGCTCTACGACTCTCTCATTATTTGGCATTATGTTTTAATACTTTATCTTCAAAGCCCATACCGGGAATTCTAGCGCCCCTTTTTGGCGCGAATTCTAGCATTAATATTCCCACTATTTACCGTACCTAAGCGACTCTTATTTACCTAATAAGGACCACTTCTTTAGTGTAAAAATTTAGCATGAAAAACGATATGCTCTTCTATCAATGTAGCAATAAAAAAGTAACTGTGATCATAACCCACCTGAAAACGAACTTGCATAGGAAAATCGGCTTGTTTTGCAGTATCAATTAAAAGTTGAGTATTTAGCTGATCTACCAAGAAGTTATCCGCTTCACCCTGGTCAATCAAAACAGGCATTGATGCCTTTACCCCGATATCTGCAGACTTAACCAATTCAACAGTGTCGTGCTCGGACCAACTCACAGTCTCATTACCTGAGCCACTACCCAAATAGCCTGACAATGCTTTCTGCCCCCATGGACAGTTAATGGGCGAGCAGATTGGTGAAAATGCAGACACTGATTGGTATCGGTTGGAGTTTTTAAGTGCAATAGTTAATGCACCGTGCCCCCCCATTGAATGACCTGAAATCGACATTTTGCGACCATTCACTGGAAACATACTACTGACCAAGGCAGGTAATTCGTCCACAACATAATCATACATGTGATAGTTCTTCGACCAAGGCATTGCCGTTGCATTGACATAAAACCCTGCTCCCAAGCCAAAATCATACGCACCCTCAGGATCATCAGGGATTGATTCACCGCGAGGACTTGTATCTGGGCAAACTATGGCGATACCATTTTCTGCAGCATAGCGTTGCGCCCCCGCTTTATGCACAAAGTTTTCATCAGTACAGGTTAAACCTGAGAGCCAGTAAAGTACGGGCACCGGCGCCACATCTGCTTGAGGCGGCAGATAAATAGAAAAGTTCATATCGCAATCTAGTACCTCGGAGCGATGCCTGTAGCGCAACTGCTTGCCACCAAAACTTAAATTACAACTAATTTCCTCTACAGTCCCGTCAGCCATTTTTTAAAACTCCACCACAGAACGAATACTCTTGCCCGCATGCATTAAATCGAACGCCTTATTGATATCCTCCAGTGGCATCTTGTGAGTAATCAGATCGTCTATATTAATCTTTCCATCCATATACCAGTCAACGATCTTTGGAACATCTGTTCGCCCGCGAGCACCACCGAACGCCGTTCCGCGCCAAGATCGTCCTGTCACTAACTGAAAAGGCCGTGTCGCGATCTCTTTACCTGCTCCGGCAACACCGACAATGCAGCTCTCACCCCAACCTTTATGACAGCACTCCAATGCCTGACGCATAACATCAACATTGCCAATACACTCAAAACTATAGTCAACGCCGCCGCCGGTCATATCTACGATGTGATCAACCAAATTCTCTACCTCACTGGGATTGATGAAATCGGTCATTCCAAACTGAGTGGCTAAGGGAATCCGAGATGGATTCAAATCAATACCGATAATGCGTGTAGCGCCAACCATTTTGGCACCCTGAATCACATTCAGGCCAATACCTCCCAACCCAAATACGGCAACAGTAGAACCGGCCTCGACCTTCATGGTAAAGGCAACTGCTCCAATTCCGGTGGTAACACCACAACCGATGTAGCAAATCTTGTCAAAAGGAGCATCTTTCCTTACTTTTGCTAATGAAATTTCTGGCAACACAGAATAATTAGAAAAGGTAGAACAGCCCATGTAGTGCAGTATTGGCTTACCCTCGAAAGAGAAGCGACTACTACCGTCGGGCATAACACCGCGCCCCTGAGTTGCTCTCACTGCCTGACATAGATTGGTCTTAGGGTTGAGGCAATACTCACATTCCCGGCACTCGGCGGTATATAAAGGAATAACATGATCACCGGGCTTGAGAGTTTTCACCCCAGGGCCAACCTCGACCACGACGCCTGCACCCTCATGGCCCAAAATCGCTGGAAATGCGCCCTCCGGATCATCCCCTGAAAGTGTAAATGCATCCGTATGGCATACACCAGTGGCTTTCATTTCAACCAAGACCTCACCGGCCCTTGGCCCCTCAAGGTCTACTTCAACTATTTCTAAAGGTTTCCCTGCTCCAAAAGCAACGGCCGCTCGTGTCTTCATACTAATCTCCAATTATTGATACTTTGAATTATGTTCAAATAGGTGATGGCCAACCGCAGAGGTCCCGTTTTCAATTCACCATAACTGTAAGTTACTTTATCGACCAACACCCCTATAAGCAAGGAAACAGAGCACGTTAAACAACATGCTCACTAACCTTTGAAAGACACAACACATATCATTTGATAAGTGTCAGGTAATCCACTACAAACTATGAAAAATCAACATTACTCGGGTTTTGGGTCATTGAGTTCATAGTAGAACTTCTCTCAAGCCTCAGTCTCCACAGTTGCGATGGGGTGAGCGCTCTGGTAACGTCAAGTTAATCACTAAAAAGGTAACGGCTCTATGACTACACTTATAATCTATGCACTCGCACTCGCGCTTTTCCAGCTTTGGATTTTACCCGCGAGCTTCAACATAAAGAACCTTGTATATCTCCTGTCGAACCGGGATGGTGATGTGGATGTGGATACTTCAATAATATATGGCCGAGTCACCCGGGCAGCGGCAAACTATCAAGAGAGCTTGCCTGCCTTTTTAGCACTCGGCTTGTTATCGCTTCACATGGAGGTAGATTTAACAACAACTGCAACCGCATGGTTAGTGCTAAGAGTCGCCTATGTGGCTAGCTATAGCGCCGGAATCATCTACCTACGCACAGCCATCTGGCTGGGCTCTCTCGGTTGCCTTGTGTATATGGCGATGCAACTACTCTAAAACAGCAAAACATTGAACATGCAAGGCTCGAATAACGAGCCTTGCATGTTTATCACTCATTAGATTTATTTGCTGAGTAGTGGCTTCCAGTAAAGAACGCCGAATGCCAATACGTTAATAACATCTTTAGTTGTTCCATGATTTATGGCTTTGAGCTTCGAGTAAACTACCACTAACTCAAACACATGTAGGGCCAACATCACTACGCCTAACCAATATATACCTAGCCCTAAATTCCCACCTATGGGGCTTATAAGGTTAACCAAGAAAGCCACCCAAATTATCATCATCGAATAAGTAGCGACTTGTTTAATATTTTGCATTTTAAAATTGTCTCTTGTCGGTTTAGCGGAGAGTATCGCAAGCATTAAGAAAGTCTGCAAGCACGCAGTATTGGACGAAGAATCTATCTATACATATATAAGCGTACTATTTAACCCTTGGGTTTGACAGTTGATATACTCTTGAATTAGTCTTCATAAAATCAACAAAAACAGCAGCCCAAGTTTCACAAACACGGAGTTTTCATGAGTAATAATGTAACCTACAGCTACGAAGATGGTATTGCCACAATCAGCATGGATGATGGAAAAGCGAATGCTCTCTCCCATGACATGTGGGATCAACTAGGTGAGGCTTTTGACAAGGCTGAAGCGTCTAAGGCAATTGTTATTCTAAAGGGTCGTGATGGTCTTTTCTCAGGCGGCTTTGATCTTAAGGAACTAGCTAAAGGCCCCAAACAGGCTATATTGTTGACGGATCGCGGCTCGAAAATGGCACGTAGAATAATGGCCTTCCCGACTCCCGTAATAGGTGTTTCCACCGGCCACTGTATTGCAATGGGTGCGTTTCTTATGCTTGCCTGCGACTACAGGGTAGGCGCTGCTGGAGGGTTTAAAACAGGCTTAAATGAGACCATGATTGGTATGACTATGCATCATTTTGGTATCGAGCTTGCGCGCTATCGTATACCACTGAACTACTTTAATCGATGCGTTATCAATGCAGAGATTTGGTCACCCACGGACGCTGTTAAGGCCGGTTTTTATGACCAAGTGGTTCCCGTCGAGCAATTAGAAGAAGTCTCATCAACGATCGCAAAAGGATTTAGTCAGCTAAATATGACGGCGTTCAATGGCACCAAAAATAAATCACGGGCTGCACTTTTACAGCTCCTAGATGAATGCATTGAGTCAGATATGATTATTCCTGATCATTAAATTGACACTCACGACATTGGTAACCCTTAACCGGGGTTACCGCTTTTAAGAATCAAAATTGATCAACGGTAGTTTAGAAAGCTCGTTGCGGCGACTTAAAAGACCTAATCAATCCCCCATAAATTAACGGGGTCGCTATTAACCATGGCAGTTGGCTCGCTAGCCTAATACTTCGACCCTGGAACTCCCATAAGATAGGGTTGAACCACGGCCCTGTCGGCGATAACGGCGCCCAAGAAAGCACCGTTCCATCTGCTAATTGGTCGTGGTACAGGAACATCTCAACCATTATATTTGCCCCCAAAAATACCACTAGCAGCAGACTAAAAACTCTCCAACTCCATTGTCGATAGACAAAGTCCTGACGTCCCATGGCTAGCCAAACAACTAGCAAAGTACCACAACAAATAGTTCCTGCGTCTGCCAAAGAGTTCAGCAGGCCATTAATATGTAGCGGTATCATCTTATTCAAAACGTCGGCTCGCCTAATATTGACGCTATCTCCTGCAACCAAGCCATAGTTAAACCAAATCTCCCAGCCAATGAGACACAAGAAAAATGTCTTGATATAAAAAGGAAGAACCCAGCTGGGAATGAGCTTTCGATGATGCAAAATTGGAATCGCAAGCAACGGGATAATCGCCGACGAGTAGACAATGACAACAAGACGAAGCTGCTCAAACGTTAAACCATCAAACATACGACCCTCAAACCCAAGTAAAACAACTATAAGGTTAATACTAGCTCAGATTTGCTTCTTAATAAAGGACATAAAGAATCCCGAATCTATTAGTTATTGGGTATTAATTGGGCCAGAATGGCTACAGGGATTTAGCACCTCCCGAAAGAGTTTCACGTTAGGAGTGCCACGTTTTTTTGAGGAGGTTAAAGAGATATTAGAAACGATACCTTTCGGGGGGGGGGACTCTATGATTTGGAGTACTTTTTTGATTACAACTGTAACCCTAACTGTAACTCTAGCCGATTTATCTCTTTCCAATAACGGAAAAACCCCTGCATCCGCAGGGGTTTTAACGATC
>Ga0209815_1000066_pt1 | contig 74335 bp, 57 predicted proteins | sample CoawatmetaG00DNA_FD_187507 | JGI IMG/M metagenome (GOLD analysis project Ga0209815, IMG submission 187507) | Marine microbial communities from the West Antarctic Peninsula - Coastal water metaG002-DNA (SPAdes) (version 2) | ecosystem: Environmental > Aquatic > Marine > Coastal ...
TGCGTGCGGCTTTGGAAGGTTTTGATGATCTTCTAATTGGACTGTTAATGTCCTGCTATTTTGCCGGCTTTTTAGCGGGATCACTGCTTACACCGCGTATGATTCAACGCGTTGGTCACATTAGAATTTTTGCCGCTTTGTCGGCGGTGGCCTCGGTAACTATTTTGATTCATGCGCTGTTTGTTAATCCCTGGGTTTGGGCCTTGATGAGACTATTAACTGGGTTTGCATTTTCAACCATCTATGTGGTCTCAGAAAGCTGGCTTAATCAATCATCTAATAATGCCAATCGTGGCCAAATTTTATCTGTGTATACGACTATCTTGCTCGCTGGAATTTGTGCGGGTCAATTTATGCTGAATGTGGCTGATCCAACTGAATTCACGTTATTTATTTTAATCTCGGTGATGGTCAGTGTCGCTGCGGTTCCGATTTTATTGTCGATTGTACAGACGCCGCCTATTGAAGAAACAGAGCGAGTAACCATTAGGCACCTATGGTATCGCACACCCGTCGGCGTCATTGCGATCATAATGTCACAATGGGTATCAAGCATACTATTTGGTATGGGTGCAGTATATGCCACAAAATTGGGTTTTAGTGTATATCAGGTAGCGAACTTCATGGGTGCCATGATGGCCGGCGGAATGATTCTGCAATGGCCTTTAGGTAAGCTATCAGACACTATCGATCGGCGCTGGGTAATTGGTATTTCAAGTCTAGTTGCGGTGTTTATCGCCATCATTATTAGCTTTATCGATAATGCATCTGTGTGGCTGTACTTCCTTATTTTTCTATTTGGCGGTTGCTCGTTGTCGCTATATTCAATTGTTGTTGCCTTTACCAACGATCACTTGCGTCCTGCTGAAATTGTTCCGGCCAGCGGCACCATTATCCTGATCAGCGGGCTAACCTCGATTACCGGACCAATCACAGCGGTCTTCTGGCTACAAATTTTTGGCTTGAAGAGCTTTTTTATTCTGATTGCTGTGAGTCTGCTAGGCATGGGAGCGATGAGTATTTGGCGTGTTCTTACCATTCCAGCGCTGCCGGCCGAATACAAGGTACAGAGCACCCTACAGGCCGCAGCAGCGCCAGTAGGCACTATTCTTCATGCGGAAGAAGATATGGTTACAGACCTTTAAACTAGGTCGATTGTTAAGCCATGGCACTTTGTGGTATCAAGTTGCTGAACTTGTAACTCTGTCGATGAAAGTGTCAGGGCAAATTTGCGAGTCATAGAGTGGTCTGCTAAGCGAACTTTCACATCCCCGATACTGATATCTTCATCGCCAACGTTAGAATCACAAACTTTAGGTAATAGAAATTTCCGTAGCATCTTGTCAGCTGATAACTTATCACTCACCCTTAATGTCATCTGCACCAACTTTTCAGCTCCATTAGGATGAGCTGCTACCCCAGTCAGAGGCACACGGTCAACAAAGGGCGTTATGTCCTCAATTAAAACGGGTAAATCAATATTCCTTGTACCACCTAAATACCACCGCGGCACTTGGCCATCAAGCCTCGTGCGGGAAAAAGATTCACTCTTGAGTACTTGAAGACCTTCATCTTTCCAATACGAAAGCTTGGCTGCAAGGTCATTAACACGCACGCACCAATCTACTGGTCCAAATTCACCATTGACCCACAGTAAGAGTCTACAAAATATATTTCCTTTCCTCTCAGCAAGGTGTTCAAGGATACCAAGACGACTGGCTACTCTGACAAATGGCGCAAACCAAACACGCCTCAACGCCAATAACTCAATATAGAATTGATTTGAAAAGATGATCAGTGCATTTTCGGTCGAACCATGAGCCCCACCTCGGGTAACATTAAACCCAAGGTCGGTAAAGTCATTAATAGCCTTTTCCAGGCTCGGAACGAAAACCACAACATGATCAAACCGAGCAGACATAAAGATTACCGTCTAGTTAATCTATTTTTTGAACAAACAATTTAAATCTACCATTATGGACTAACGAACATATCCAATAATGGCTATAAAATGCGCAGTTGACCCGATCAACACAGCAAAATGCCAAACACCATGCGCGTGCTTGAGGTGCCATGTTTTATCGATTACATAAAACATAACGCCCATAGTATAAGCAATCCCTCCGGCTACTAACCATGTAAACCCAACAACATTCATCTCTGCTTTAAGACCAGAGAAATCTAAGGCACAGGCCCAACCCATAGCCAGATACGTAGTCAACTGAATAACTTTTACCCGACGGCCTGATAGAAATATCTCGGTCAAGATGCCGACTACCGCCAACGCCCAAATGATGCCCATGATCCACCAGCCACTGCCGTCCCGCATGCTAACTAGCATAAAGGGCGTGTAGGTGCCTGCAATCAATAGATAAATTGCGATGTGGTCAAATAGCTGAAATAGGCGCTTTAGTTTGGCTGGTCGAAAACTATGGTAGAGGGTGGACATGGTATACAGCAAGACCAACGAAATGCCAAAGATACTGAAGCTGGCAATCATCCAGGGGTCCGCAGTCTGAACACTAACTGTTAAGAGTGAACCTAATGCAACTAAGGCCAATGCTGCGCCCACTAGGTGGCTAATACTATTGAGTCTTTCTCCGTAATACATAATTTTCTCGATCTATTGGTTAATACTGAGGCTCACGCTGGCGTCTAAAAAGGTCTATCGATTTCATATGAGAGGTAATCTGCGAAAGTAATTTTGGCAGAACCTCATCTGGAATGTTGTGACCCATCACTGGGAAAATAACCAATTCAGAGTCTTTGATAACCTCCGCCGTATGCTGCCCATGCAGTGGTGGTATCAGGCCATCTTCTTCACCGTGTATTACCAATGTACGGACTTTAATGGTCGACGTTTCCTCGGTGCGATCCCCTGCATCTAATATCGCCATATACTGCCGAGGCATTGAATCCAGATAAAAGCCACGCTCACTCAACGCTTTGGCGCGCTCATCTGCCGCTGCACCAGATGCCAAGCTCGCCAATGCCTTTCGAGCCTCCTTGGTTGGTTTAGGGAGATGGTTGGCGCCCGTCGTTGACATGACAGATGTTAAACTACGCACTCTTTCAGGGTACTGTGCTGCCACCTTTTGCGCGATCATTCCCCCCATGGAAAACCCAACAACATGCGCATCTTTATAATCAACAGCATCCATAAGACCCACGGTGTCTGCTGCCATATCATCCAGTGTATAGGGTGTATTAACCCTTAAACCCAGTCTGTTTTTTAGCAATTGCAGCCATATGGTAGGTTGCCCCCAATCATTAAATCGAGTTGAACCACCGGTGTCTCGATTATCAAATATTAAAACGTGGTAACCCGCTTGCTCAATGCCTCGCACTAAATTATCACCATGAACCCGGTTGGAAGCTCCCAGACCCATAATCATAAGCACCTTGGGGTTTTCTTTTTCACCTATTTCTCGATAGGAAATCTCAATATTATTTGCAGCAACCGTTTTAAGTGGGTGCTGATCAATATAAGTATGCGGAAAATCAGCATTGGCAACACAGGTAAAAATTATAAGTATCAGGGATGCAAGAGCCTTTCTCATGATTATTCCTTTGGCGAACACGTTAGTTGGCTCACGATTGTTTTTGTATGTCCGAATCGTTTTTCTAGATAATAATTCTATTAGGGCTAAGCCAAAAAATCTATATCACTATACACTCAATTATTGGTCCCCTAGTCACTTTGGTATTTGTGACGCCAACAAGGTATGACCCATCGTTTATCTCAAGATTGCTTGATCCTTTACACGTCGTTTAGCGAATTAATCAACCGCCAATCCAATCCCTTGCCGACAAAAGTCAAAGCGATTACCAATATACCTTAACAATCTAACCAATAACTTTAGTATTTATGGGATCACATTCAGAAATCATAATCGGCCATTTTTGTGGTGTAGTTAACTTGGTGAGTGAAACTCAATTCTTTTATTAGCAATAACAATGATACTAATGATAATGGTTATTATAATGATAATGAGAACTACTTGGATTAAGAATAAAACCGAGTAAACTGTCGGTGAAGCGCTCAAACGTCCCTTCAGACTGTGGTTTGTAGCTTTTATCATTAACAAAATTTTATTTTTAGAGGATCAAGATGTTTAAACACGACAGTGTTTCATTTATTTATGCGGCAGTAATAGCCTCTTTTAGCATCTCGTTTACCTACGCAGACCACGCTGAAAAATCAGAATTTTTTGAAGAAATAACTATTGTTGGCAATAAAGATCGAGCCAGCACAGTGGCTGGCGCTGCTCACTTTATTTCTGACGCAGAGCTAGAAGTATTCAACTACGCCGACATACAACAAATCTTGCGCCAGGTACCTGGTGTTAATTTGCAGCTTGAAGACGGTTATGGCCTGCGACCTAATATTGGTATTCGCGGAGTACAAACTGAACGCAGCGGTCGTATTATGCTGTTGGAAGACGGTGTACCTATAGCCCCAGCACCTTATGCCGCATCAAGCGCTTACTATTTTCCTACAGCCGGTCGTATGTATAGCGTCGAAGTATTGAAAGGTCCTGCCGCAATTACCGAAGGACCCAACACCATTGGTGGCGCAATCAACATGATCTCTACACCTATCCCAGAAGAAACTGAAGGTAAGGTCGTTGCCGAAGTCGGTGGCAATTCCACAACACGAGTGCATGCGGCTTATGGTTCTACTAATAGTGATGGTTTTGGTTATTTGATAGAAACTCATCAGTGGAAGAGTGATGGGTTCCAATCAATTGACGGCAGTAACAGCAGTACCGGTTTAGATATCAAGGACTACACCTTGAAGTTAGGATACGCTCCCATTGATTCTCGCCATGCATTTGAACTGAAATATCAGTACGCTGAACAAGACTCTAACCAAAGTTATTTGGGCATTACTGATGCTGACTTTGATCGAGACCCTTACCGTCGTTACTCCGTATCACAAAACGACTTAATGACTACCGAGCATAAACAGCTGATATTACGACATGATTTTTCCATACGTGATAACTTAAATATGACCACTACTGTCTATAATAATGATCATGCTAGAAGCTGGTACAAGCTTGATAAATTGGGTGGTGTCGGCCCCGAGAAAATTATTGCAGACATTAATAAGGGGACGACTGCTTCTTCTGATTTAGCCTTGCAGGCTATTTTATTGGGCGGCGATAGTGCTGAAGGCGACGTAGCCATTAAAGATAATAACCGCAATTATTATTCACGTGGTGTGTCGGTTAAATTTGATTGGTTACTAGACGGCAGTTCAGCGTCTCACGATATCGAAGTGGGTTTCCGATATCACGAAGATCAAGAAGATCGTTTGCAACGCTCTGACAAATACACCCAAATCGACCAAACCTTAATCTTAGACTCCATAGGGATGACTGGTGGCAATAAAAATAACCGTGTTGTCCAGGCAGAAGCATTAGCGATCTACATTAAAGATGATATTGCCTTTGGTGACTTTATTGTAACGCCCGGTGTGCGTTTTGAAGATATTAAACTTGAGCGTCGGGACTGGAGTACCCTTCCCCGCAATACAACGCCTAGCCTAAAACAGAACAGTGTTACCGCTGTATTACCTAGCATAGGTGTGTTGTATAACGTCAATGACAATCTATCACTGTTAGCTGGCGCTTATAATGGATTTGGCACGCCAACCACCACCAGCGGTGTTGAAGAAGAGCAGGCTCTTAATGTCGAGCTTGGTGGGCGCTATCAGCAAGCTGACTTAATGATTGAGTTGATTGCCTTTACCAGTGACTACGAAAATTTAGTAGGTGAATGCACCGCATCTTCAAGCACGAGTGATTGTGATATTGGCGATCAATTTAATGGCGGTCAAGCCACTGTTCGCGGACTAGAGTTTCGATTAACTAACAGTTTTCAGCTAACTGATAGCACTACTATGCCCGTATCGATCGCCTACACATACACAGATGCTGAGTTTGACAGCACCTTCGACGGCGAGTTTTTTGGTGACGTTAGTAAGGGTGATCCGATCCCTTATATTCCAGAAAATCAAGTAGCTCTAGCGTTTGGTTTAGAAAATGGTCCTTACAGCATTAATGCAAATCTTAATTATGTTGATGCCGTTTGCGTAAAGGCAAGTTGCGTTGATTTTGAAAAAACTGACGATTCCACTGTGTTAAATCTGGTCGGTAATTATCAAGTCAATGACAACTTAGGTGTATACCTAAGACTAGAAAACATAACAGATGAAGCAGATATCATTGCTCGTCAACCTAAGGGGGCTCGCCCTAATAAAGCACGGTCCGCAACGATCGGTATGCGATTGGTATTTTAGCCTTAAGAGGATAACACCAACAATTTAGATGAATCTATTAGGAGCTGGTAACAGCTCCTTTTTTTATTTCACAATAAATGATCTATAAAAACCTATGTAGACTTTATGACGAATTTGCAACCATCTAGCCCTACGCTAATGGATATTGCCGTGCCAGCCAAACAACCAAACCTACGGAAAGCTCCCAGATCAATAAAAGTCTAGTTTTTTGTCAGTCTTTTCTGCAAAGCCATGGTTTGTTTAGAGGCTTCAAATACGGTTAGCTTTGGGTCCGCAGCACCAGTGCGACCAATAGAATCAATCTGGCCATAAAACCAATACTGCACTGCAAAGCCCGCCACGGCTTTAAGTACTTTAAGGTTACTCAGCCACGCTAACCACGTTGGAAATAGCGAAAGCGAATTCTCATAACGCGGTAATTCATCAAGGCCATTGAGCAGTTGATTGGGCGCGTCGGTCATAACACACATAGGACGCCCCAAACCAATGACATCAGCACTACCGCTTTCGATGGCCTGCTCCATAGCTGCCCGCTGCCTAAAGCCACCAGTGACCATCAGCGGTACAGAAACCTTTTCACGCATGGCAACCGCAAAATCAACAAAATAGGCCTCTCTCATCAATGTCGATTGCGCCACATTCTGTTTCTCTTCTTCTTCCATACCAGCGAGCCCTAACAACTTGGGTTGTTCGTAGGTACCCCCAGAAATTTCGATTAAATCAATACTTGCCTCTTGCAGCCACTGCGCAACTTGCAGGCTCTCTTCAAAGGAAAAGCCCCCTTTCTGAAAATCTGCACTGTTAAGCTTTACCGCCACGGGAAAATCAGGCCCTACTGCCGCCCTTACCGACGCTACCACTTCCAATAAGGCACGCGCACGATTCGCTAAATCGCCACCATATGCATCAATACGCTGATTACTTCGAGGACTTAAAAACTGAGATAGTAAATAACCATGGGCGGCATGAATTTGTACGCCCGTAAACCCTGCCTCTTTTACCGCCGTTGCACAAATGCCAAAACGCTGCACAATGTCATGGATCTCATCAATCATTAGAGCCACTGGCTCACCAAACTGCCCTCCTGGCAACCCCAGTTTGACCGCAGATGGTGCTTTAGGATTCTTATTCACCATTTTTTGAGTCTGTCGACCAGCGTGACTTATCTGCGCCCAAAATTGGTTGCCATTGTGGGTTGCAGCAGTTGCCCAACGCACCAACGCATCATGCATTTGCGGGCTGGGTGGCCTATCAATAACTACATTGCCCGGCCGCTCAAGATGGTCTTTATCAATGATGATATTCCCCGACAACAACATGCCGGCGCCACCATCACTCCACAACCTATAAAGACGCGCCAGCTCAGCAGTCGGTATGCCAGCAGCGGTCGCTAAACCTTCCGTCATCGCCGCTTTAGAGAGGCGGTTTGGCAACTCTACACCACAGGGTAATTTTAAAGTTCGGGAAAATAACACTGTCATAGAAAGCCTATTAGGATGCTGTTTTTATACAGGGGTCGAGGTAATAAATGCACGATTACACGCGCTCTAAGCCTTGCTGAATTAGGTGATGAATATAGTTACGTGACGCCTTGGTGGCAAGGCTACCGTTTTTACTATAACGCTTCATCCACTTTTCAATACGCGCTATCTCCGCCAATCCAGCGGATCTGGCACGATAGTCATATGGATTCCCATCTTCTGCTGAAATAATCTCAAGTAACCTATTGACATACTCGATCTGTAAATTTTGACGAAAAGAATTAGTGTCCTCTCGCAAGTCATCTACAAAAATAGCCTGTGTTAGATCTGATAGTACAGATTCAAGCAAGTAATTATTGCCGTATAATGCGGTGTCGGTAATACGCGCCATCACTACCGGGTGCAGCAAATGATTCAACACATCTTGTTGGGTCTGCAATGCCCTCGCATGAATTTTGGGATCTTCTGTTTTACCCCAGTGATCAAAACCACGGCGCTGCATGCCCAGATGACTAATTAAATCGGCAGACACTTGGAACGCGTTGACGCCAAAGACTGACTCATGGAGCACACCCATTGCTTCTTTTTGGCGTGCTTTTGGAACTGGGCTATAAGGTACGGGCGTATTGGTATTAGCAGTGGAAAGTGTCCGATCGATATAGACTCCGCCAATATAACGAGAAACCACTCGTGCCTGTGTTTGATGCTCACGCGCAATAACCTGATACGCATTACGTAATTCAGCCCAACTTTGGTCCGGTCGAATCATCTTTGCCCGCAGCGTTTTCAGAGTCTCATTTAAGAGCGCAAAGCGCTCTGAGGCATAACCAACGGCGTCAGACGACATATCACCTATATTAATCTTAGGGTCAATGGCACGCCCTACCGAACGCATATCATCAGCATCATTTCCAAATGCTAGCGACGGCTCAGCTGACCGCGCCAAATGAGCTGTTCTACTAACGCCTTCAAGATCTGGATCATAGCCAAACTGAATAGCCCATACGTCATAGGGGCCAGGATGAGTTGTATAAAAATCACCCTGCTCTTGACCGGGAGGCGCTAAGTTTACCGCACTGTAGTCCATAACAGAGGAGCTAATAATACCTTTAGTTTGACTCGCATCATGAATCTTGTCGTTATCAACTAACTGAGAACCACGCATATTATGATTAAGACCTAAAGTATGCCCCACTTCATGCAGCGTCAGCTCATAAAGAGACTCCTGGACCATTCGACTTGTAGCGGTCTGGTTACCAAGGACTGCTGCACTTATTCGACCCAAAGCGTTTCCACGAGCAATATTAAAACTAGCTAGGCAGTGCTTAGCTGATAAATCGCGCTGGTTCAGTAACGTACTCGACGGCTCATCTGGTGTAAAAATACTATCGGACCTAACGCGATTACTAACGTAGATATCCTCAAGCATAATATCTGCGCTTAAAATCTGTCCTGTTCTTGGATTACTAAATGAAGGCCCGTAACCACCAAAGGGCGGGCTAGGAGAAGACGTCCAACGAAGAACGTTGTAGCGCACATCACCTGCGTTCCAGGTCGCATCTAGCGGTTGATCTTTTACGACAATAGCATTTTTAAAGCCGGCTTTTTCGAATGCCTCATTCCAGGCAAGTACTCCTTGCCTAATAGATTCGCGATAAGCATCCGGTGTCGTATTTTCGAGCCACCAGACAATAGGTTCAAGGGGCTCTGAGATAGCCAACGACGGATTCTTTTTCTCTAGATGCCAACGATTAATTAAATCACGATAAGGCGTGATTGAGTGGCTGGTGAGGTCTGTCACCTGATTTCTAAAGTAGCCTATACGAGCATCATCGAATCTAGGCTCATAGTTGTTTTGCGGCATCTCCATAAAAGTATGCTGGAGCGTTACTATCATCGAACGAGGATCAGTGACCTCGTCTCCCCCAGACACGTAGGGCGAATCATTATCATAGGCGTAGATCACCCGAATATCCACGTTCTCAGGATAGACTTTTAGATCATCGTAGCGTGTTTTTTCTTCGGACAAAGTCCCCAGGGAAAACTGCTCATGCTCTGGAGTGTCGGGATCAGCAAGAAAGTTAACCTGGTGCAAAGCCTCTTGTAACAAAACAGCATCCATATTTATCAGATAACGCTGACCATCTTCACTCTCCGCATCTATCTTGACACTCGCCAACAATGCATTACTAATATTTGCCTCGCTAGCTCGCGATAAGGCGCTCTTAGGATCAAAATAAAAATGTGTATTTTCTGCTATAAACTCAATTTTGTCATAGTACCTATGCAACTTAAACACAGCCTCTTCGCGATAATTGCCGCGGAATAAACCTGCCTCGGCGAGACCATTTTCAGAATATGTGAAATAAAGATATTCCTTATCAAGCTGCTCCTTGGTAATTTCAAAATAGACCGAGCCATTATCAGGATCACGATATAGAGTAAAGAGGCCGGTACTCTTGTCAAATTCAGCCACCACTTCTTCTAAGAATTTAGGCGCCTCTTCAACGGCGGCCTTTTCAGTTTCATCCGCTGAAAGAGGTAGGGATACTGAGACCATAAAGCCTAGCACCATAACCAATAAATGACGCCATTTTGAGGGTAAAAACATAATCGTGACTCCGATACTGAACAAAAGAATTTAGCCTGTGACGATAAACGTCGCTTTACTGTGACGCAAGTAAAGTTTGACTCTAATATTGAGTTCATTGCTTGCCCGCTTAAATAAATATTGGCCAGAATTATACGAAAACGTATAGATTGAGGGGGATCTAACAAGCCTTAGCTAGTCTACAAAAACAATCAATTATTTTGCATCCATTGTCGAGCCATTAACTTGACTTAATCTATCCACTTTAAGTAATCATCACCTTCACCACCAGTCCAACACTCACTAAAGATTTATAGCTTTACCTATGGCAATATAGGGGCTTATCGCAAACATGACTTACCCGCCCTTAGAGGTAAGCGTAATAACAATAAAGACTCAGGTCTGTAGATGGGTAAATCCTTACTTTATAACTGCCAAAATGGTACTTGGATAAGTGCCTGGGGGTTTTTATGTGCTGGTTTTTTATCAATGTCGAGCACCTTTGCTAAAGAGCCAGACATTCAGTTGCGCGACACCTGCCCGCCTAGCTTTAGCTTGAGCGACGACAACCGTTGCTCTCTTCGCCATATGTACCAACTTTATGATTCTCTGCAAGACAGCGGAATTGGTGGACTGAAAACTGCCCTGCCTAAAGCTCGCGATGGCTTTAGCCCGCAACAGATTGATTTAGGGCGTTTGTTGTTTTTTGACCCCATATTGTCTGCCGACAATAGTCTTTCGTGTGCGACCTGCCACAATCCCAAGCAAGGATTTAGCGATGCCATGGACCGTAGTGTTGGAATTAACGGTCATGTACAAAATCGCTCAGCGCCCACACTGTGGAACAGTGCCTTTTTGTCATCATTTTTTTGGGATGCCCGCGCCCAGAGTCTAGAGGAACAAGCCCTGGGCCCGCTATTTAGTGACAATGAAATGGGTAATACGCCCGAGCAGTTAGTGGCTAGTTTAAATAGTGCGGTAGTCTACAAGAGATTGTTTAAGCTGGCGTTTCCTAATCAAAAAACGGCTTTATCCGTTAATAATGTGATTACGTCTTTAACAGCTTTTCAAAGCTCGCTGGTGTCACTCAATAGTCGCTATGACCAATATGCCCACGGCTACCATCAAGCTTTAAATGACAACGAGATAGCCGGCTTAAATGTGTTTAGGTCGTTTGTTGCACGTTGTTCCCAGTGTCACACACCCCCCTTATTCACTAACCAACAGGTGGCCGTGATTGGCACCCCCGAGCCTGAAGGATTAGCCCGGGATGTTGGTGCAGAGAAAACGTTTAATTCAAAGGTATTGCGCGGCGGCTTTAAGGTGCCGACCCTGCGCAACATTGCCCAAACGGCGCCTTATATGCACTCTGGGCGTTTTAAGACTCTGCGTGAAGCAGCCGAGTTTTACACCGGTGGTCGCGGTCATGCGGTGCCTAAAGGCGAAGACTTATTGTTACACTGGCATATATCAGAACCTAATTTAACCAGCAATGAAATAGACCAACTGGTAGACTTTATGAAAACGCTCAGCGATGAAAGCTTTATCCCAGCAACACCCAAGCAGGCACCCTCTGGCCTGCCGTTTAAACACATGGAGAATGCTCATGAAAAAACTTAACAGTCTAGCTATTGGTCTTGCACTGGTTACCTTTGCCGCCGGTTGGTATTTAGGTGGTAGTAATGATGCACTCACGATCACCAGCAGTGCCGGTGGTAAAAGCTATGCTGGCGGCTATGTGAATGAACAGGCGACAGAGGCTGCATCAAGCCGTGCGGTTAAACTAAGAACCACTGAGGGAAAAACTCACGCGGTAAACCCAGGTGAGTTGATTCAAGCCGCGGTTGAATTAGCCGTGCCGGGAGACACCATTCAGGTTATGCCCGGGACATACTCAGAGACCGTTTATATCGACAAAGATGATATTCACTTACGAGGCGTTATTGTTGAGGGTGAGCGAGCAACCCTAGATGGATTAAAGACACTAAACGATGCGATTCTGTTTTCTGGTAACAATATTATTATCGAGAACTTCAAGATAATCGACTACAAAGGCAATGGCATTATGAGCCAAGCCGGCAATAATTTTGAGATTCGCAACAACCTAATTATTGATACAGGTATTTATGGCATTTTCCCCCAACTGGGCAAGAACGGTCTAATTGAACACAATGTAGTTTCGGGCATTGCCGATGCGGCTATTTATGTGGGCATGAGCGATAACATTCATGTGGCCTACAACGAGGTATTTGATAGCGTGGCCGGCATTGAAATAGAAAACAGCCGCCATGCCATTGTTGAGCACAATCATACTCATCACAACACCGGCGGTATTTTGGCGTTTATCACCCCAGGACTACCCGTCAAAGATACCTATGATGTCATTATTCGAAATAATTTTATTATGGATAACAACACCCCCAACTTTGGCGCACCAGGCTCCACCGTTGCTGGTATACCCGCCGGTACGGGTATTTTAATTATGGCGGCCGATGATGTGGTGGTGGAAGGTAATATCATTAGTAACCATAAAACTGCAGGTATTTTAATCACTGACCATGGTAATGCAGATGATCTTACGTTAGATCCTGAGTCTGACCCCAATGCAGATGGCGCAATGATTTTAGATAACGTCATGCTTAATAATGGCTATGACACTATTGATGCGGTGCGAGCCTTTGCATTAACGGAATTGCATACCGGTGATATTGATATCTTTCAGATAGGGCCAACCGAAGGTAGCTGTATTAATAATCGCCACCGTTACAAAACTGTTGGCATTAGTGACTTTACCGATTGCGACTTCACCAATACCGATGATATCGACAATTACCTGCTGGCCGGTGGCGCACAACCACGGGTAATACTTCCTTCAGAGCGCGGTGAGATTGCCTATCTAGGCGTTTGTACCGGTTGCCATGCTTATGCTGGCAGACTGATTGGTCCGTCAGTGGAAGAGATTCAGGCACTGTACGCCAACCGACCCGAAGCACTGGTTCAGTACATTAATGCTCCAACACCTAGGCGCACTGATTACCCAGAGATGCCAGCACAAAACTATCTGGACGCAGAAACACAGCTGGCCGTGGCCAACTATATTTTGCAGGTAGGAAATTAAGTAACCGCGGAGTTTATTCTGCTAAGCAATAGCTAAAGTCATCGTACTTTAGCTCTAGTAGCTTAATGCCCTAGTTTTCGGCTGTATTTAGGTATGGCTCAGCCCCTGATCGCATTTCGGCAGTCATGGGAATAGCTTTTCTTGCATTCAAATCAAAGAAGACGCTAGTACTTTCTAATGTTGCCGCGACAGTCCCTTTGCTAATATTGTGCATGGTATAAAGTGCTGTCATCGATTTAGTGCCCAGCTTACTAAGAGCGCCGGTAATTTCTAGCAAGTCACCCTCAGCAACCTCATCTTGATACTCTATGACGTGTCGAACGTCTGCCCAACCTTTTCCTGCCGCTTTAGCCTGAGCTCCAGTCCAACCAAAGACGGTATAAAGCAGGTGATAGGATGCATCGTCAAACATAGCCACATAGTGACGTGTGGTCATGTGGCCCATAATATCGCAAAGTGAAGGGTGGCTAATGCCTTTGTATAAGATCATAGGAATGGGGCTCTTTTATCTGTTGATTTTATGTGGGCGACAAAAATGCGCACAGTGGCTGACTGGGGTGCTCCGACGAGTAAAGCATATCACCAATAGATTGAATTTTTCTTGAATCACTTTTAAACGGAAGCCAAGGTTGTAGGTCTGACTGATTAGGATTGCCGCTGGTAGCAAAGTTTACCCAATAACTCTGCATAACTTTAGTGAGCCTATAGTCAGCCTCAACGGTGGGCAACCATACATCATGGGTATCAAAAACATAGGGCAGCTCTGCTCCATGATATGCGCCCATCGTCGCGGCTAAATCACCCTCACGTTGACGGGTAAAGTGATATACCCAAGCTCTTCGTCCAGCATTGGACGCCTCTTGAGCAAGTACCAGCGAAGGACAGATATAGTATTTTGCAGTACGTAATAAATCCAATTTTCGCCGGTCATCGGTTTCATCTGCTAAAATATTATGTAATTTATCTACACTTGATGGTGCAACCTCGACATCCAACCATCCTTCGATATCAGGTTGATCGCCAATATACATTAACCATTCATCATCGTTTGACCCTATTAACAAATCAACCGCATGCATTTTCTCAGTTCTTAGGGAGTCCATAATGGACTCCATTACACTGTGCCCATCCACCACTGCATCAAAATAATGATTCTTAAAAACGGTGTCGACGGCCTGCAAAATAGTGTCGGCAGACAGTTGTCTCATTGCCCGTATAGGATCATCGACGTCATCGCCTACTGTCTGTTGTGCAAAAACATGGCCCAATGCCAAATGGGCCTCTCTAACACTGCGGTTGGTCAAAGAGGAGCCTCCACTTTGATGAATTACTTTAGAAAAGAGACCCTTACTAGACGGCATGACCATGAGGTAGTCTATATTGTTGGCCCCTGCTGACTCGCCCATCACCGTAATGTTTTGTGAATCACCACCGATGTTCTCAATATTATCAGTGACCCACTGCAGTGCAGCAACTTGGTCAAGCAAGCCAAAATTTGCTGGGGCGAGTGAGGGGTGAGAGAAAAACCCAAACACGCCAACACGATAAGCGATTGACACCACGATAACGCCCTTTGCGGCCAAGTTATGACCAATATAATTAGGCTCATAGGACCAGCCTGCTTTATTGCTTCCACCATGGATATATACAATCACTGGCAGTGCCTGAGGATTTTCTTTATCTTGCACTGGCCGCCAAAGGTTAAGGTATAGGCAGTCTTCGCTGACCTTGGGTTGCTTTATTAGAGTTGGATCTCCGCCAAATTCAGCGGCTACATTTTGATACCACTTGGCAATATGATCCCCTTGCATGCATGCGGGTGCAAATGTATCAGCCTGATAAATACCTTGGGTCATTTGTAATGGTTGTGGTGGTGCCCATCGAAGCTCACCCACTGGTGGCTGCGCAAAAGGCACGCCCAAAAATGACTCAGTGATTCCGCTCTCAGATAGTTGTCCCTCAAAGACTGAAACATCGTTCAGGCGCAACGAAGGTCGCTCAAGGGAGTCCGGTTTGGTACTCACATTGCAGGCATTAACCGTCACTAGCAGGCAAAAAAGCAATAATTTAGTCCATAGTTTCTTTACTGAGATCATTTGTGAATTACTCCATAGAAATCACGACACAACCGCCAAATCCACCTTGTTCAATAAGCTGATGCCCCTGACTTAAATCATCTAAAGGCACTATGTGGGCTATTCTGTGTCGCAGCGTTTCGGTTTTTAAAGCGGCAGTAATATCGTTTATTGCCTGCACTTTTGCTGGCTCAGGCATGGCGTAAACAATAATCATGCGCAGTGTAAGGTCCATATACATCATATCTAAAAAAGGAATCGAGGGTTGCTGTACCTGAGTGGACGAATAGGTTGCAATCACCCCATTGGTGGCAATGCATTTTAGGACTTCAGGCAAGTTGATGCCAAACTCAACATCAATAACACGATCAACTTTTTTACCCTCTGTTGCTTGCAACACCTGCTGAGCCCAGTTTGCCTGTCGGTGGTTCACCACCTGAATAGCGCCTAACTCGAGGCACATAGCTTTGTCTGCTGTATTGCTCGCAGTTGCAATAACCGTTGCTCCGGCCATCCTCGCCCACTGTATTGCATAATAGCCAACACGTCCTGCACCACCAGTTACCAATAGTGTTTTGCCTCTAACATCACCATCAGCATGGACGCACCTGTGTGCTGTCATAGCAGGAATACCTAAACAGGCACCAATGCTAAAGTCTGTATTGTCAGGTAAGGCTACGGCTCGATTAGCATCTAGACTAATATATTCTGCGGCAGTGCCCAAGAGGCGTCCATATTGGGCTTGATAAACCCACACTCTCTGGCCTACTCGGCTCGCCGATACACCTTTGCCAACAGCCTCAACGGTTCCAGCACCATCACTGTGAGGAATCACCAGCCCATTGTCGAGCAAGTGAGGAAATGCGCCGGCGCGCTTCTTAACGTCTGAAGGATTCACTCCACTGGCCGCTAGTTTAACTAAAACTTGCCCCACCCCGACTGCCGGTTTTGGCTGCTCACCTACGTGAATAACGTCTTCTGCAGCACCAAACTTTTCGAACCATCCTGCTTTCATAAGTCTCTCCTAACAATAATGTTGAGTCCCTTTGCAGATCAATCCAACCAATTGGATAAACCCTCTGTGTGTCCGTCTATAGGGATTGCCTGCCCCGTTATATGTTGCGCTGCTTTAGAGCATAGAAAATCAATAGTTTCCGCAATATTCTCTGCGTCTACAAAGACTCTCAATGAATTCTGACGTAAATAAACATCGCGAATTGACTGCGGTGAGACGCCTCTGGTTTTTGCGTCTAAATCAATAACGCGGTCAATACGCGGGCCATTGACGCTCCCCGGGCAGATAGCATTTACTCTCACACCATAAGGGCCAAGCTCCATGGCCCAGGTTTTGGTTAATCCAATAATCGCCCACTTTGCAGCAGCATAGGGAGAGCGAAGAGGCATACCAAATAACCCCGCATTGGAAGACATATTAATCATGTTGCCCTTAGATTCTTTCAGTAAGGGAACGGCTTTGCGAGTGACATAAAAAATACTATTTAAGTCGATATTAATCGTATTTTCCCAGTCTTCAACGCGAATATCTTCAACCGCTGCGGTTGGTCCAGCTATGCCGACATTATTGACTAATATATCAAGTCCACCATAAAGTCTATGGAGGTCATCAAACACTTTGTCTACTTGGGTTACTTGAGAAACATCGGCACAGGTTGCCGTAATATCAGGAAACTCAAATTTCAAATCATCAATAGCTTGCTGTGCTATATCGCAAATATGTACCCTGCAACCTTTAGCGGCGAAATGCTTAGCAATAGCAAGTCCTATTCCCGAACCACCAGCAGTCACTAACACTATTCTCGATAAATCACTCATGCGCCTGCACTCTTAAATTAAGTCTAATCATTCTAAAGACAAAGGCTAGCTAACCTCAACACCAAACTTGCCGACTAACTATAATAAATCGACAGCAAAGATATGCAAACCTACCATGAATTTTCGTATATTCGCCCCTAATTCTCACCGGGACGTTTAAAAAACCTTTATGCTTGCGCCCAGAATATTAAATCCACGGCGATTAAACCTTTTTAAAGGATGATAGTAACCAATGACTAGACCCATTTTAACGACCAACAATATACATCCCAGCATTCAAAAGGTGGTAGCGGAAACTCACCACGACATTATTGTTGAGGTGCAGACAGCCACTACCAACAATGACATTGTTGTTGTCGGTATGGCACAAAATCCTGCACCTAAAAGAGCGCGAAAGGCGCTAGATGAGATCAACCTTGACTACACCTATCTTGAATATGGTAGCTATTTTAAACTATGGCGGCGGCGCAATGCTCTTAAAATGTGGTCGGGCTGGCCCACGTTTCCAATGATATTTGTCAAGGGTGTTTTGATTGGGGGATCCAGCGATCTAAGGGCCCTTATAGAGTCTGGAGAGCTAAAGAGTATGCTTAACTGATCTGCTCTAATCGCTAGCTTGGCGCGTCAACCCAGAGTCATATTGAGCCAACTTATTGATTCGTATGACAGCCTGAATTTCATGAACATAGGCTTCACGAAGCTCTGAATATTCGATCAGATTGTCAGCCAACAAATGGCCGCTCACCGGCTGGTCCTGATCACGCAAAGTGGCTCGGTGCAGCCGTAAATCGCTGTAAGCTCTGTGGGTATTAATATTGCGAAGGTAAGACTTAATAGCATCACGCACGCTATCAAATTTTGCCACCTCGTGTTTGCTTCCGGGGTTGCGTCTCAGGGGGACAAGTCCGCAGCCCTCTTGATAGCACCACTGTCCAAACAAATTATTCCCTTGCACCGCGAACCGTGAGGTACCCCAGGCCGACTCCATGGCAGCTTGGGCCAAGGCTAAGGACGCAGGCACTTGGTCAACTCTCAATAATAGCGCATCAATAACTGTCTTGTTAAGCTTCTCAGCATCAACTTTGTAGTTCCCAGCCAGCTCTTTAATGAACTTCTGGTCAGCTTTTTTCTGGGTTTCAACCGTGGTGCCAACCAAACCCAGAAGCCTACCTCGATCGTCTCTTATTAGTTGATTTTGTTCCTCAACCAGTGGAAAAATATAGCCAAAAAAAGCGGCTTTTTTCTGCTTAACGTCTGTGTAAATACTGAAATCTGGCAATGGATTAGAATCACGCCAATCAGAGCAGGCACCAACACCTAGGGCGGACAATAATAAAATCGTTAGTAAAGTTGCGGTTTTTTTGAGATTAATCATAAATCTATACTACAGCCCAACCTGCGTCGGGCTTGCCTTATTTTAAATTGCCTGAAAAATTAAACGTGCTGTCAGTCGGTGTTTGGAGTTCTATGTTTATATCAACAGCAGTACGTCAATGCCGAGTAATACAAACATTCCCCGCATCATTAGCTTTGAACGCTTGTCCAACATGGCATATTTTTGAGATAACTTATCAATCTCTTCTTTGGCGGCAGCGCTACTTTGCTTAATCTGGGACAAACTCTCAGTCATTACAGCCGCGGTGGTGACACCTGCCGCGCCTAAGCCTATCTTTTTTAAAAACTGTCGGCGCTCTACTAAACCTTGTTTCATTCTATAACTCCTTTTATCTAAAATTACCGCTGCTACCCTGAGGTTACTACAAAAATCGAACAGTCGCTGCGCCAGCTTTTAAAGCGGGAGCAGGTTACAGTTATTTAACCTCAATTTCGATGACTTCAGACATCACCGCAGGGCTGTGAGGAATATGGACATGATTAGCCAATAGTAACTGCAACCTATGTTTGCCGGGCGGCAAATCAATCTTAGTACTAGTTTGACCTCTACCAAAATGCCGCACTTGATCGGTGGCGGGTAAAGGCAGATTCAAATCGGGCAATTGATCCATGTTAATCATCAAATGATGATGGCCAGAATTAGGCACGGCCATGCCAGCGGGTGAAACCTCCATGCCGCTCAGGCCAAATTTAATCTCAATTCCCTTCTCCTCTTGAAAGGAAAAGACTTGCCCGTTCTTAGGTTCAATAAAGTAGACTCGCGCATCAGCAGGCGCAGCTGAAACAGGCATCTGTGCATGAGCGATCGCTATAAACATCGATCCCATCAAAAGTGAAATTAAAGTTAATGATCTACGTCCTATAAGCCTGTTCAACATCCCAAACCCCTTCTAACTATTAAGTAAAACTGAAGTATTCAGTTTATCAGTAAAAATACATATTGAGTCTATTCAAACAACGCCTAATTGATATTTAATCTAATTTTGCATGACGATCAATCTAACGTGGTTCAAAAGACAAAATAACAATTATTTTTGCTAGTGACTTAGACTCCTGATCGGTTTAACCTTAGACTGCCTCTAATAAATTTTCATATAACAAATACAGAGATAATCAATGATGATAAAAACATTTCTACTGGCTATGTCAATACTGGCTTCCGCCTATGTAACTGGAGCGGACTTAACTACGACAAAACCAGAAAGGGTTGGCATGTCCACAGATCGACTTACGCGTATTGGTACTTTAATGCAGGCATATGTAGATCAGGAAGCCATAGCTGGAAGTGTAACCTTGATCGCCCGAAAAGGTAAAATTGTTCATTTTGAGCCAACCGGTGTATTGAATTTAGACACAGGTGAGCCAATGCAAAACGATTCTTTATTCCGTATTTACTCGATGACAAAACCGATCACTAGTGTTGCTGTGATGTTACTTTTTGAACAAGGTAAATTTCAACTAGATGACCCCATTGCCCAGTATTTACCGGAATTTTCCAGCGTGAAAGTCTTAGTCGATGGCAACCTTGTCAACCCAGATCACGCTCCAACCATTCGAGAATTATTGAGTCATACCGCCGGTCTCACCTATGGGATTTTCAGTAATACTGAGGTAGATAAACTCTACCGAGAGGCCCTCTGGGGCGATCGTGCCATGTTAGATTTAACTAAGTACCGAGGGGACGGAATTGAAAGGAGAGTCAAGGATCTTGATGAATTATCCAAGACTATTGCCAGTATTCCATTACTCTACCAACCAGGTTCACAATGGGTATACAGTATATCTGTAGATATTTTGGGGCGACTGATTGAAGTAATTTCAGGGCAATCTCTGGATCAATTTTTACAGCAAGAAATATTCGACCCATTGGAGATGGAAGATACCTTCTTTGAAATTCCCAACGATAAAACTGCTCGGTTTGGAACCAATCATTTGGCTGGTAAAGATGGAAAACTAAGAGTAGTTGACCGACCAGAAACGAGTGACTATGTTAAGCCAGTGTCAATTTTTTCTGGCGGCGGCGGGCTTATCAGCACTGCAGGGGACTATCTGCGCTTTGCACAGATGCTCCTAAATGGTGGTGAGTTAAATGGTGTGCGACTGCTAAGCCCAACCACTATCGCCTTAATCCGGCGTAATCAACTCACCGATACTAGCTCTAAGGGTTATAGTGATCGCCCTAATACTGGTGACACTATTGGCTTTGGTCTAGGGGTGGGAGTGGCAACAGGTGAGCAGCTATCATCTGCAGCTGAAGTTGGCACCTACACGTGGGGAGGGATGGCCGGAACATTATTTTGGGTTGACCCAAAGCATGAATTGGTTGCCATCTTAATGATACAACGGATATTAAGTCCCGAAGCGATCAGATCCAAATTCAGAAACCTGACCTATCAAGCCATTACCGAGATGAATTGAGAAATAAGGCTCACTCGCTATGAGCCAATTCTTCATTACGTTTTTCGGCAGCAGCCCAATCTTTTGGTAATTTACGCGCAACAACTAGAAAGCTTATAATTGAAGGAACAAATACACAAAATGTTAATGACATTGCATAACGCATTGCATCTAAGTCATTATAATTTTCTTTAAAGACGTCGATCATCCATCCTGCAAAGGTTGGACCCCCACCTAGTGCAATCATATTTAGAACAAAGAAAAATAGCGCAGTAGACATGGCTCTCATATTAATAGGAGCCAGGGTTTGGGCAATTGCAAAACTTGGTCCTAAATATATTCCTACGAAAAGTAAAAATAATGCAGAAAGGAAAAGGTTAACTTCTATTGATGACACCCAAAAACTACCAATCCCTATTGGAAAACACAAACTAATTGCAATTGCTGGCACCCAGCCGTATGCACGAATGTCTTTGCTGCCCCATTTATCAGCTAGTCTTGCACCAAAAAAGGCGCCTCCAGCATAAGCTGTCCCATTAATAATACCCAAAAGAATTATAAGGTGCTGGAAATCGAAACCAGGATCTAAGGCTATTAAATATTTAGTGTGGAAGGTTGAAAGAGCATAAGACGCAAAAGAACCAAAGGCTATCCCTAGACACATAGCCCACCAGGCAGGTATTTTAAGTAAGGTTTTTAATGATTCCATGAATGGCGGTTTAACTATTTCTGCTTGCTGCCCAAATTCCATAGCTCCACGAACAGGTTCACGTAGTACCAACTTAACTATAACTGCCAGCCCTACTCCAGTGGCACCAAGAAAAATAAATATTTTTCTCCAATCAACAACTGTAGTTTCTCCTTGAGATGGCCCTATAATCCATGCTGTGACAAAGTAAGCTGCCATAATTCCAAAGGGAATCCCCATTGAATAGACGCCTAATGCTCCTGCTCGTTCTTCTTTAGGATACATATCAGAAATAATAGAATGTGATGGCGGACTTCCACCAGCTTCACCAATCCCTACTCCCATTCGAGCAAGACCTATTTGCATGAAACTTCCTGCGAACCCAGTCAAAGCGGTAAAGCCACTCCAGGTCGCAAGCGCGATAGATATTATATTTACCCTACTATAACGATCAGCCAACCAAGCGATAGGAATAGCAACGACAGTATAAAAGGCAGCGAATAACAGTCCGCTCAATAAGCCCAATTGTGTATTTGTGAGTCCAAGCTCATCTTGAATAAAGGGCGCTAAAATACCTAAAATTTGACGATCAACAAAATTGAACCCATAGACTACAGTTAGTAGTATTAAGGCAAAAGTACGATAATTTTTACTCGGCGTTTTTTGATCTTCCATTGAAGTCCACCCGTCCTATTATTTTGCGCGCTGTTCGCGGTTACTTTGACGACGACGCTTTTTATTTTAGTCAAACAGTATACATAAGAATCCCGCTATTAATGATCTTATCGGCAACTAACCTTTGATGGTTTATTTGAAGATTTTAAACGGACATTGAGAAGGCGGCATGCGTTGCAAGGGCAGCCAATTTTCGTTAGAACCGACCGCCCCACAATGCTATCTAACTATCACTGTACCCAATTCTGGCTGAATGAGCTTGCCGGAAACCGCGGATAAGGGATGAGGTGCATCCGTTGAAGTTTTACCCGTTAAACTAAATGCAGAAGCAGCGTTCGATGGGCAAGCACCCGTTTCGATAAATCCAAGCGCTGCTGATAGTCGACCCTCGCTGGCATCACCTAAGGCATGAGAAAGGTCATCATCGACTAAACAACCTGTGACTTCGGCACCTGTAAGGTCTGCAATGGCTACGGGCAAGAAACCATCACTGTAGTCGCCAAACCCTTTTTCATTAGAACCTTTAAATTGAATCGTGCTATAAGTCGTGCCACAATTATCAAGAGCATACCATCCGTAGGGTTTTCCTCGCGTTGCTCCTCCGACAAGAATAACCTCGACATCTACACCACGCAGGCCATTAATTAAGGCTTCACTGGCTGACGCCGTACCACCACTGGATAATACAAAAACGCGGCTCAGGCTGAGACTAGGCAAAGCGGCTCCTGTCGGTGTTGGATCAGTGGGCGCATCAAACCCTGCCGCCGTGGACTCAAATCTAGAAGGCTCTAGGATGTTGTTATTAATCGGATCTCGCTCGGCATATTTGTCATTAAAGGTTAATTCATCAAAAATTAGACCTTCCGCCAGAGGTCCTGCGACCATGTAGCCAAGCTCTGCTGCAATAGTAAGATAGCCGCCACCGTTATAGCGCATATCTAGAACCAGTTCTTCGATATTGCTCGCCTTAAGCTGGCTAATAGCATCAATAAGCTGGGTTTCAGCAGGTTTGATGTGCGCATTGAATGTTAAGTAACCCACTTTTTTTTCCGCCACATCAAATGTAGCAATATTTTTTACTGGTACTGAGGTTATCTCTGCGCTGGTCATTGTAAAAGTGCGATCTTCTGTGGCATTTAAATCTCTCACCACAAACGTGTGCGTCTCGCCTAGAGTTTCAGGGAACAAACCAGCATTAAGTACATCTACATTGTTACTATCTTCGATCGCCTCTCCATCGATTGAAATAATCTCGGCGCCACGTGACAGGCTACTTTCTGAAGCAGGCGAATTGGGTTCATTGTAGCCAACAATAATCTTTCGCGGTGGGCTGCTAGCCATAACAAAAAAACGCACCCCATAGCCTGCGGATACCCCAGAGTAATATTGGTTGTAGACCTCAGTATTTTCACTGTAATGGAACTGATCTTTAGCGTTACCCGTGGGTGACAAACCATCGGTCACCATTAAATTATAATAATCTTCAGTACTATCGACTGTACCCGGGTCAATATCAGGCAGTTCAGAATACCAAAGGTAAGTGTCGTTACTGTACGATCGAATCCAGAAGTTTTCGTCAGTCACTGAGCCTTGAGTATCGCTGTAACCGCCAGTAGTGCGGGGGTTAGAGCAAATATTACGCATGGAATTAGAACGCCAATCCTCATATTGCCCAGCCACCCAACCTGAACCTGGATCAACAGTAACCGGCGGCATAGTAGTATTCCCACCACTACCACCACCGCAAGCAGAGAGTAGAATCGCCACGATAAAAAAAGCCGTTCGGTGAATATAAAGGTTTAACAAATCTTTTATTTGTTGATGTTCCATTCTGGCCTCTGAATTAAGAAATAGTTGTACCCCTTGCCATACCATACCATTATTCACAGGCGCATATGTATGCGCATAAAGAGATACTTTGTATACGGTTTTAATGAGTACCTGTTCTATTTTTGCGGTACTGCCCCTGCGCCATCTCGTCGAGTATCAGAGGCCCCCATTGTCGCACCGTTAACGCCCTTGTGAATCGTTTGAGTGGAACCAAGAATACGCGCCTCCTGCTCTAGACTGTGACCCATTTGGGTTAACAAATATAATGTATCTGGCGATATTCCTGGCTCATACCCCATACGGTCAGGCAACCATTGGTGGTGAACCCGTGAAGCCGCCGTGGCGTCAGCAATACCCATATCAAACTCCAAAACATTCAGTAACACCTGTAAGACAGCCGTAATAATGGTACTACCTCCAGGGCTTCCAGTGGCCAGTATCGGAGCACCTTTCTCATCAAAGACAATGGTCGGAGTCATTGCCGAAAGTGGGCGTTTGCCCGGCTGTATCTCGTTGGCGATTCCACCAATTAATCCATAACCATTGGGTGATCCGGGTTTTGCTGAAAAGTCGTCCATCTCATTATTGAGCAAGAAACCAGCACCGGACACTGCAATACCGCTACCAAACGAGAAATTTAAGGTTGTCGTCGTACTAACCACATTACCCCACTCGTCCCAGGCTGAAATATGAGTCGTTTCAATACTCTCTGCAATAGCCGGTTGGGCGCCTTTAATAAGAGTGTCTGGGTCGATAGGTAATCCTGGTAATACATCATCGGAGGAGCTGGCCTGCTTAAGATCAATCTGGCGATGCAATGCTTTCGCGTATTTCTTGTCGATAATCTGACTGACAGGGACTAAGTAAAAATCTGGGTCTCCAAGATAGGCACTTCTGTCCGCATAGGCTCGACGCATTGTTTCAACTAATCGATGGATATAGGCGGCACTATTGTGGCCAAGGGCTTTAAGATCCCAAGGCTCGAGAATGTTTAACATTTGTAAGAGATGGATACCCCCAGAGGAAGGTGGTGGCATTGAGCAAATCTTATTGGCTTTAAAATCAGCACAAACCGGTGTCCGCTCCACAACGCGATAATTTTTAAGATCCTCTAAACTAATTAGACCTCCCGAACGCTTCATTTGATCAGTAATGAGTTGCGCCGTTTTGCCTTGGTAAAACCCGGAACGTCCATTAGCGGCGATCCTACGCAGAGAGCCCGCTAAATCAGACTGCACAAATTTATCGCCAAGCTCATAGAAGGTACCGTCCTCTTTAAAAAAATATCGTCTAGTTGATGGATCTCTTTTCAACCGTTTAGCGCGTGATTTAATAGAAGATGACAAATCCACATTTACAGCAATACCTTCAGCTGCTAGATCAATTGCAGGCTGGATAATTTGTTTCAATGTTAATTGGCCGTACTTCTCGTGCGCATACAAAAGACCGGCAACAGTGCCGGGCACGCCGGAGGATTTAAGACTGTCTCTGGCTAATTGATTATCAACCTCTCCATTTGATTTCAAAAACATATCTCTGGATGCCGCAGCTGGTGCCATTTCCCGATAATCAAGGGCAATCGTTTTGTTCTCTTCGGCTAGGTGCACCATCATAAAGCCACCCCCGGCAAGATTTCCCGCTCTAGGAAGAGTCACCGCAAGTGCAAAGCCCGTGGCAACCGCTGCGTCGATAGCGTTGCCTCCTTGACTCAGAATATCAGCCCCCACCCGACTAGCGACGATCTCTTGAGATGCAACCATACCAGACCTACCATGCACAGGATGGAAACGGGATTTCGGATCGATGATGGCAGTTTCCGCAGCCATTACTGCCGGCTGTATTCCGCCAAATACAGCCAACACCAAACTCCACTGAGCTAGAATCCGAAGAATTCTTTGCGGTTTAATTATCACTGTAATGCTCCATTTATATTGTTTATTCCCAAAACGGTTTTTCACTTTCCTTAGAGTCGTAATTCCCTGCCATCACTAGTTGTATGAGGCCGAGAATAAAACCAAAAAAACAACTAAAACAAAAATTCGTTGAATAGTATTTCTCATAAACCACCTTAATCAGGGCAAAATATCGAACGAGAGAATCGACCAGGAAAAACCAAAATTTTAGGAGCTTCGTCCTGACTGTAAGCTTTATCGCAACACAGGTGGAGTTCAATCTATAAGACTGCAGTTCCCCAATAATTGTAACCTGCAAATTTTGGTGTGCTGGGCAAATACATCTCTTCCAATGTCTCTATCTTAAAGCCTGCGGACCGAATCAATTCAGGGATATTTCTATTTAAATGACAGCCGCCGGCTATCTTTCCCCAAAAAGGGTCTATACGGCTCTGCCATTTTGATACATTAGCATCAGGTGCTAGGCCATGTTCACAGAATATAAGCTTACCACCGGGTTTCAATACGCGGAGCATTTCCTTATTAGCGCTCAACGCATCAGGAATAGTACACATGGTATAGGTGACTAAGACTGTATCTACGTGGTTATCAGGCAGTGCCATATTTTCTGCACCACTCAGCATAAAGTCAACGGGCAAGTTATGCTTATCAGCAACCTTTTTTGCCATGGCGTTAAGCTCGGCAGAGGGATCAAGCCCAATCACTTTTTCTACCTTAGATTGGTCATAAAATGGGATATTAAGCCCAGAGCCTATACCCACCTCTAAAATTACCCCTGAAGCCTGAGGAACCACTTTTTCCCTCTGGTAATTGATTGGTTTTGAAGCGCAAGCGCAGTTCAGAAAACTCGGTAAGATGTATTTATCATATAAGCTCATTGGTCAGCCTTTTTTTTAGATTACCTATTGTTAGTTTACGTCAGTTAGCGACTTACGCAAAACGCCTCTAGGCACAACCTTAAGCGCCGGCGCACTCCATCTATTAAATAGGTTTAGCGAAACAATAATGAGATAAGAACTGTTGGTGTGAAGGCAATTTAGACACTGACTGTTGAACCGACGTACTAATATTCTTAAGGAATCTTTCTAGTTCGTCATCACTCATCATGTCAACGATCGGATGATAATGTTCAGGCATCAATCCTTGCCCTAACATGACCTGAGACCAGCTATTTTCGGCAAAAACATCGCCGGATTGTTGAAATATACGACCCGTTTTCTTAAACAAGTCAAGTCGGTGCTGAAGGGACTCTGGAATCGCCATAGTCTTACACTGCCGCCAAAAAGCCGTATCAGTCCGATTTGTTAAATGGTAGTGCATGACAATAAAATCACGAATAAAATAAAACTCGTCTTTCATTTGAGTATTAAACTCTTGGACATCTGGCTCAACAACACCATCAAAAGGGAACATTTGCATCAGGCGAATGATGCCTCTTTGGATAAGATGGATACTAGTCGACTCTAAGGGCTCCACAAAACCACCCGCTAAACCTAGGGCAATGCAGTTACGGTTCCAATGTTGTTTGCGCTGGCCGGTGCGGAATTTAATGACTCTTGGCTCAGTGAGGACTTTACCTTCCACATTATTAAGAAGCGTTTGCGTTGCTTCTTCATCAGATAGATATTTACTGCAAAATACTAACCCATTACCCACTCGTGACTGCAGCGGAATGCGCCATTGCCAACCCGCCTGTCTGGCGATTGCACGCGTATAGGGAATTGGCTCACTGACCGATTGTGTCTGCACCGCTACCGCGCTGTCACAGGGCAACCACTGAGACCAATCTTCAAATTCGGTATTCAATGTTTTTTCTATTAGTAAGCCTGCAAACCCACTGCAATCTATAAATAAATCACCTTCAACTATTTTTCCTGACCCTAAGACCACGCTCTTAATATCACCATTGTCATGTTGATTAACGACCGTAATTTTACCTTCTACTCTTTTTGTGCTGTGTCTCTCTGCTAATCGGCGTAAAAATTTTGCGTATCGACCAGCGTCGATATGGTAGGCGTAATTCAAGCCATTATTCGGTAGTACAGCGAACTTATTCGCTTTTGCAGCCTGTAATTCGACACAGTAGTCGCCAAATTCTTGACTAATACCTCGCTCTTTACCTTTCAGCCAAAAGTGTTGGAAGCCAGCAGCCCAACAATCTTGGCCGGTAAAACCGAAAGAGTGAATATAATCGTGATTAACATCCTTCCAGTTTTCAAAGGAAATGCCCAACTTAAACGTGGCATGGACCTCTGCCATAAACTCCTGTTCGTTAATCTTTAATAATTGATGTAGCGTCATCATGGTAGGTATGGTTGCCTCACCCACACCAATAGTGCCAATTTCATCAGACTCAATTAATGTAATATCAAGATTTTTGCCAATTAATTTAGCAAGAGAGGCTGCGGTCATCCAGCCAGCTGTTCCACCACCTACGATGACAACTTTTTTAATCTTTTTAGAAGTCAAACAAATATCCTCTTGCTGTTTTAGTGTTTCAGTTTATTAATAAGGAGATCACGCAGCTTTGTGGCCGTGGTCTCATCAATTTTATTAAGAACCCCTCTAGCCTCTTCAGGTATATGGGCCATATTCTCGTCAGATGGGTTAAATATGTAATGCTCAAAAATATCTCGCCAAACATCTCTCTGCTCTGGAGGTAAGTCCCTTAATCCCAGCATGGCATGTTGAAGCACATTTAAAGGGCCACCTAAATAATAAGGCGTGGTCCGCCACCAATAATTAACTAGCACATTAACATCGCTAAGCGACTCCACATGGTGCCACCACATGCTGGGCACCAAAATAGCATCTCCCGGCTCGAGCTCGATGGTTTGCGCTGTTTTTAAGGCATCTTTAAAGCGTGGAAATTTCTGATAATCGGGGTTTGAGAAGTCAACCATACTGATTGGTTGGCCTGCAGGAGTTACATCAATGGGCCCCACGTAAAGATTATTTAATTGATTAGGAGGAAACAGCGTAAAACGACGACGGCCAGCCACAGAGCAAGCAATATTAGTCGGGAAATCATAGTGCGCGGCCACTCTACTGCGATTGCCTATCCAGACGCTCGCCATAGGGCTGTGATCATCTAGCGCTAAATCATTTTCTTTACGAAACCCCGGCAACCAATTATCAATATTAGTTGAGCCGACATACACCATTGGTGATTTATGTTTTACCTGTGAATCTCTTAACCGAGAGAAAACCTCTTGTAAGTCTATTCGAGCATAGTCAAAATTAAAGCCCGTTAAATCATCATTGTAAAAAATTCTACCTTCTATTTCTGGACAACCCAGCATAGCGGTTAAAGGTCGCCCACTATCAAACTGTCCTAGGTAATCTAAGGCATCGTCTGATGATTTGTTTGCGGCTTTAACCATGGGCCAATCAGCGACTAGCCCTCTCATCACCAGTGGTTGGGTAGACAAAAGTACCTCTTCAGGAAGCCGCCCAGGAGAACAGCCCTCTATCTCCTTAACCTTCGTGTCGACCTTCAGCATAGTTATTTATCCTTTGGCACAATGATAAAAATATCACCAATAGACTAGGAGAGTATGGCGTTCTGTTTATCTATCATAGGGCGAATGCGGGCGAAGGAGGCGACCGTCATATAAATTGCCTGCAGAAACCCTTGGGAATGCAAGCTAGCTAAAGCCTCTGCACCTAGCTTATGCAGCTTTTCCTCATCAATGGTGTAAAAACCCGAAAGCTGGTTGTTAGAGCCATTATTGAGAGTGATTTCTAAGGTAAATGATTGTAATAACTCATTTTTGAGTAGTGTTTCAATAAAGATCTTGTTGTGCTCATGGCCACGATGTATCGCCTCTAATCTGGCCATTGACTGCTTTAGGTATTCACTAGGCTCGCCACTATCAGTAAATAATGTCTCACCTTCAGTCTGACTAATACGAGGATTATCCATATCGATTGAAATAATAGGTTTTTTAGCCCCTTCACCTTTCCCTAGATCAGACTGAAAACCAATTAAAAATGGATGCCGTTTAATCATCAACGGAATATAGCTGGCCTCCCAACTATCGCCATTGAGAAACAGATTTTGATCTTTCTCAAAGCCAAACAGTGCGGTCGGATACAATTGCCCAGTCGCTGGATCCTTACAGAAGAAGATGGGATAACAAGATTGTACATCACGAAATTCCGTAGGAAAGGTCATGGCGTGCATAACATTACTGCCATAGGCCTCTCCTGTCTTGGTAATCACCTTTAAATCTTTATGAATAGTATTGTTGAGTATGACGGAGTTACTCATTTTTTCTCCCACAATATTTGGTATCTACAATTAAAAAACCACTAGTTTATATTTTTTGAAACCCGTAAGTCCTAATTTTATCAATCAGTTCTCGGTTGCTCGGTAACATACCAACCAACCGCTGAGTTTTGTCCGCGTTCTCTTGGAATAATTGCATGCCTATATTGGCAGCCTCTCGATCGGTGCGAGACCCTAAAGTGCTCTGCTGAGTAACGAAACCCATGCCATAGAGCACATATTGAAAACTGGCTGAAGGAAACATTTCATCTACATGGACAGCATCCCTGTGCCAAGGGCACTGATGCCGCCAAACTTCGAGTCTTTCAGACAAGCTCTCGGGAATCGTACCCCGATCACAATTATCTCGCCAGTAAGCGGTGTCTCGTCGCTCACTCAAAACATAGTGCAGTTTTAGGAAATCAATAATGCGGTCCCATCGGTACAAAAACTTTTCATTAAACCGCTTAGCCACAATATCCATTATGTGCCGATTCGCCGGTAGCTGATCGGCTATCATGGCCGCTGAAAGCTCAACTAATACAAGCGCTGAGGCCTCCAAGGGCTCAATAAACCCTGCCGACATACCTATGGCAACACAGTTTTTGTGCCAAAACTTAGTTCTGTGGCCAGGCATAAAATCCAGTCTACGAATAGTGGCGGCCTCGGCTGCCTGTTGACTCACCGTTGAGGCTATATAGGCTAGTAATTCCTCAGTCGCACGCCCCTCAGAATTATGGCGGCTAGAGTACACGTGCCCAATGCCACGTCTTGACGGTAAACCAATATCCCAAATCCAACCCGCAGTTTGGGCCGTTGACAGCGTACTCGATTCAATCGCATCGCTCTCTTTTGTGTAAGGAATCTGCGCTGCCAGTGCCGTGTCATTAAATAAGACGTCGCTTTTAGAGGATATTGCAACGCCATAATGCTCGTCTAATAGCAACGCTCGCGAACCACTGCAGTCAATAAATAGATCTGCCTGAATATCGCCACAAACATCTGTAGTGACTGAGGCTATATCACCATTTTCAGCTGAAATAACCCCAGTAACATTAGCCTTAAGGTGTTTAACCCCAAGCTTTTCGACGCAGTGCCGACGTAAGAACTCAGCGAACTTACCTGCATCTAGGTGGTAACCATAGTTAACATTGAAGGCAAACTCTGGTGTCGTTATTTGCTTTGGCGCCAAGCCCTTAAACATCAAAGTGTTTTGTGATGACACCGCCTCTGCAAAATCAACCTTATCTCGAAAGCTCTGCCATTGCGGGGCTAGGTTAGTCTCAGCATATGCATGGGGAATTGTAAAAGGGTGCGTGTAGGCATCGTCGTGACCCGTTTTCCAACCTCTAAAGAGAGTCCCTTGTTTAAAACTAGCATCACATTCGCGAATAAAATCAGTCTCAGAGATCCCCATTTTCTGTAATGTCGAACGCATAGAGGGCCATGTGCCTTCACCCACGCCTATGGTTGCAATATCGGGGGACTCGATGAGGGTCAGCTCAAAGCTACGCTTATTGGTCTTTGTTTTAGTATCAACAAAATGTTCGGCAGCAATAATGCCGGCCGCAAGCCACCCTGCGGTGCCGCCACCAACAATGACTAAACGAGTAATTTTTTGCTCTTCCAATACCTAGTACCTACGCCGTGTAATCAACCTAGAATAGCCGCTCAAAACGCTGGCATCAATAGCTTAAATCACTGAGCCTCAACTCAATTAATATTATTACTTTACATACCACAAAAAAAGAAGCCGCTCAAAAATTTAAGCGGCCACTTTTACAATCTGCTATACCTATAAGGTTTTAAAGCTTACTTAAAGGTATATCTTACACCCAGATCATACCGTGCACCGGTTTGACCAGCCTGCAATACTTGCAACTTATCTCGACCATATACATTATAGGTTTCTTCAAGCACGTTAATACCTGCAAAGAAAAAGGATAAATTATCGCTATACTCATAGCTTGCGCTAATATCCAACTGACCAAAGGCCTCAACATTCGTCGGGTTAGTATAGGTACCTGCTCCCTGCCCTACGCCCGCCAAGTAATCATCACGCCAGTTGTAAGCTAATCGTACCTGAAGGCCGTCCTTATCATAGAAGCCGACAAGGTTAGCTGAGTCACTCAAGCCATTAAGGACAAACTGAGAATCGATCTGCATATTGTCATAGGCGACATCAGCATTTACAAAGGTAGCGTTGGCAATCATACCGAAACCACTATCACCAAAATTATGCTGGAGGTTAATCTCAATGCCATCAACCTTAGCATCTCTTTGGTTAGCCGGCGCAGTCACTTGGAAGGTCAGAATTGGATCACCATCGACGCCAAATATGGCTGGCTGGCCACCGACTTCTGAAATGGCCGCGTTGCCCCCATAGTTTTGTAAAATGTAGGCGCCAACTTCAGAATACTGTAATGGATCAATACCACTCTCTGCAACTGCCTGATCATACAGCACGCCACCTAAGGGCCAGTTTAAGTTAAACAGTGGCTCGGCGGGAAGTACTGAAGATCCAATAAAGTTTTTAACATCTTTATCGAAATATCCGACCGACACGTAGCTGTACTCATCGTAATACCACTCAGCTGACAGATCAAAGTTAGTTGACTCAATGGGCTCTAGACCAGGATTACCACCAGCTGCAAACCCACCGTTATTTTTAAAGGAGATACCGCTAACCGTTACGCCACCCTGAATATCTGAAAAGCTAGGTCGAGTAATTGTTTTACTCCAAGAAGCCCGGAGGATGACATCCTGCATAACCTCAATGTCAAAATCCAAGTTAGGCAACGCGACATCATAGTCGCCGGTATAATCATCAAACGCCTGAATGGAATTGCCATCTGCATCTAATGCTTCAACAAGCGTAAATTCATTGCCGCCAACCCAATACACGTCGCTGTAGGTCGGTGCTAAGGCAGCAGAAGTAACATCGGTTGATTCGTGACGAATGCCTAGCTTCATATTGACCGGCATACTTTCATACTCGGTCGAAAGCCTCCATTGAATATAGGCTGCCGTTGTCTCTTCTGTCGTTCTTTTGTCTACATTCCAATCGGTAGATGCGCAGTATCCAGTACCACAATCACCTAGCTGGGCATATGGAATACCGAGCGTGGCATAACGTGCTTCAGCAACGGCTATTGCATCTGCTAAATCGGCTGTAAAGTATTCTGTCTGCTGACGCGGATCATTACTTCCGCCCAATTGATCAAACTGGCCATCAATGGATGAACGAACCACAACATCACTCAACTCACCGGGCAGTGTCAGACCACCCCAATTATCTAACTGGACAGTCTTGCTGACAGCTCGGTTGGATACTTCAGTCAACTGCACACCAAAGTCAATACTAGATTCGTCAGTCCAATCAAAAGTACCGCTAAACTTAGACTGCTCAATATCCATTTTTGCAGCACTGTTAGTAAAAACGCTTCCCGTCACTACGATGTCGTTCTTGTACAGAGGCCGATTAGCTTCACCGCCGGAATTCATATCTAGCTCTAAGACGGGCATTTCTTGACCGTAGTAAACAGTTTGTCCAACCTTGTTGAAACTGGCAATGGTCACCAAAGAACTCGTGCCATAGGGGCTGTTTGCGCCATACTCTGCACTTGAATCATGGTGATCGAGCGATAATACTAAGGCGTCCGAGGCTTGCCACTCAAGATTAAAACCGACCGAGCTATTCTCACTCTTTCGTCCATCGCGATGCATGCCCATTGCAAAATCGGCGTTGTTCACATCCTCTTGATAGACTAATGGTGAAGCCTGAGGTCCATCCGTCCACGTCGAGGATTGCCCCGGCGCTGCGCCATTACTGAACCAAGCAGACATATCGCTCATTCGGTGTTCTAAATCAAGCTCAGAACGAACAAAATCTACCGTAGCGGTGACCGCATCACTTGGCGCCCATTGCAACACTAGCTGCCCATTTTTTCGAACCGACTCATACTCATTGATAGCATAGGCAACCTGCTGAGGGATCGAGTAGAATTCATCTGCGCTTTGCGGACGGTTAACCTGATTTTCATCATTGGGAATACCATTTGCACCCGATATATCACCTGCACTAGTAAACCAGCCCTGGGTCTCAACAGCATTGACGCCATTATGACGAGTCTGAGACACAGCGGTAATCGCGATACCAATGGTGTCGTCTGCAAAAGTATTAGAGTAGATACCTGAGAACTCTGGAGTGATTTCATCACCCTCTCGAGTTGAGGTGTCCGCCACCATCTTGATAGTACCACTCATTTTCTGACCGGGATCATCCAGAGGCTTCGTAGTAGAAATATTGATTGAAGATCCAATACCACCTGTAGGTATGTCTGCTCTACCAGTTTTGTAAACCTGAACACCTGCAATGCCCTCAGAGGCTAAGTCACCAAAATCAAACGAGCGACTGGTGTCACTGTGGGTTGGCATCTGTCGGCCATTAAAGGTGACTAGGTTATAGTCAGGGCCAAAGCCTCGCACTGTTACCTGACTTCCCTCACCACGCGACCTACTAATAGAAACACCGGTAATACGCTGCAGGGACTCTGCTAAGTTTTGATCTGGGAACTTACCCATATCTTCGGCAGAAATGGCATCAACGACGCCTTGTGAATCACGTTTGATATCCATAGAGGCTTTCAAGCTACCCCTAATGCCGCCTGTGACAATAATTTCTTCTATCACACCCTCGTCCTGAGCGAACGCCGGAACTGCTGTGCCAATCAGCGCTAATGCAACGCTTGATGAGAGTAGACTCTTTCTGAATATCATTTTAAATCCCCTGAAATTAAGTACCGATTTTAAATTTTATTTTAACTGCTGCCGCGAACATGACGTTACTTTATTTTATAGTCGCCACGCTGAGAAACTTCCGACAGCATTTTATACGTCCCCAAGATTAAAACAGTCTGGATGGTGGTGCTGTATGTTTGAGATTAAACGCACTTAATATGAGATAAAGCGGTGATATCTTTCGCTAGCGTCGACTATTGGGCTTAGTTTAGATAATAAAGACCTAGAATCAACAAAAATACAATCAGACAATGCCTATTAATTAAGCTGATACCCACTTATTAACAGCATGATCGAGGACAGCTCTAGCATTAATGTTTAGCATCGCTGGTTTTGTGGGATCACTAACAACAAGTCTAGCTCCCTAAAACTCAATAGCTAGCATATTTTTGTGGCATCGTTGCACGTCATGGCAACTTTTATTATTCGTATTTATTTGGAAAAAAAAAGGGCCAGCGAACTGGCCCTTTTAACGTTTCTTCTAACTAATATCTATGCTTCTGAATCAGCCACTGCAGCTGACCAGATGATTACACCAAATGCGATTTTGTTAACAAAATCAGCTAGGTTATAAACAATGTTTAGCATTGCTGGATCGGCACCACCACCCAAGTAGCCAATCGCGTATCCGATAGGATAGATCGACCAGCCAATTGAAACGCAGATAAGCATCCACTTATACGCTTTTTGAACGTTTGCATTTGAAAGCCCGGCATTGATCTGGCTTGCTTCACCTTTGAAGATTTCCCAGAGAATAACGCCCCAACTTAGCATTGCAAGAACGAACGCCAACGTCACGCCCATCATGCCTGTCTCGCCCATATAACCGAACACTAGCATGGCGACAGAGCCAACAAGGAGACGCGTGAAGACACCAGAAGGCACCTTGGTTACTGCAGATAGAACCAAGTAGAATTCGATCATCAACAGCGGCACAGTTAGGAGCCAGTCAATGTATCGGAATTCAGTTGGAGACGTTCCAGTAGAAACCCATACATCGCGCATATAGAAGTAATGAACTGCGGCAATCAAGGTAACCAGACCAGAAACCGTCAAAGAAGTCTTCCACTTGCCCGCAACACGATCGCGTTCAATAAAGAAGAAAACTGTGGCAGCAACCAGAGCCATAGAAATTAACCAAAAGGACATGCCGACATAATCGCCGGAAACTAAATTATTACTCATTATAAAACCCTTTATATTGATGTGTTTTTATTATGTGGCGGCCCGATCTAGACAAGAGCTAAGAGATACCACAACTCGATCAGTTAACTTGTAGTCATTTCGACCAAACTGATCCCATACTTTATACGTTAATTTTGAGAAAAACGATCAAACAATGCATATTAATAGGTCTATTTTCCTATTTATGACATAAAAACCTTAATTACTATTAATTTTGATGGGGATTATAAGATTCAGCTTGCTTCGATATTGGCCGTCGTAATCGGTAGTTCTGCGAACGACCGATCTAACCCCACTTAAAATTGTTCGTTAGACCGAATTAAAAGGCAGCTCAGTTTTATATTTAACCTGCTTTAATGCAAAGCTGGATTGGATATTTGAAACACCCTTAATGGTAGATAACTTTTGTACAATAAACGCTTCTAAAGTAGCAATATCACGCACTAACAAACGGATTAAATAATCACTATTACCGGTCATTAGGTAGCATTCCATGACCTCAGGATAGCGCTGCATCTGCGCCTCAAAACTTTCTAGCGCTCTTTCGACCTGTCGCTCCAAGGTTATCTGGATAAAAACATTAATTAATAGACCGACACTGCTCGGCCTCACCAAGGCGACATAGCGATCAATAATCCCTCGCTGCTCCAGAGAGCGAACTCGACTTAAGCAAGGCGACGGCGACAATCCAACGCGACCTGCCAAATCGACATTAGATAATTTCCCTGACTGCTGTAATTCACGCAAAATCCTTAAATCTATGGAATCAATCTTATTAATCGGCATATTATGCTGCTTTTTTAGGCGATAAAGGATCATTTATGCCTCATAGAGTCTCATATTGATGCTAAAACGGCAACACATGCTAAAGAATTTTCCTTACAATCTTCTTTTCTTGGTCATGCATGCAACCTTATGAAGCTTTCGAATTACGGCATTAAATTGATCGATAGTGATCCTACCGAAACTAAAGAGTGGATCGATTCCATATCGGCCGTCACTTCAGTGCAAGGGGTTGAGCGAGCTCAATTTCTAATTCGGCAGCTTGAGGAGATCGTTAGAAATAGCGGATTTACGGCAAGCGGGCAACCATTTTCAGCTTATCGCAACTCTATCCCATTGGAGCAACAAGGGTCCTATCCAGGTAATTTAGAGCTGGAAGAACGAATTACCGCGATTACCCGATGGAATGCGTTGGCGATGGTCATGCGTGCCAACAGAGCCTATGGCGGGCTTGGCGGTCATATTGCTAGTTATGCCTCTGCCGCCGAGATTTTTGAAACCGGATTTAATCATTTCTTTCGCGCCCAAACTGATGATTTTGGCGGTGATTTAGTTTACTTTCAGCCTCATTCTGCTCCAGGTGTCTATGCCAGAGCCTTTTTAGAAGGCCGACTAGATGAAGAGCAACTTTCAAACTATCGACAAGAAGTTGCTGGCAAAGGGCTTTGCTCTTATCCTCACCCTTACTTGATGCCTGATTTTTGGCAATTCCCGACAGGCTCGATGGGGATCGGGCCCATCAGCGCCGTCTATCAAGCCCGCTACATGCGATATCTTGAAGGCCGTGGCTTAGCGGAAACAGCAGGGCGCCATGTATGGGGAGTTTTTGGTGACGGCGAAATGGATGAGCCTGAATCCATCGGCGGCCTGACCCTTGCCGCACGCGAAGGGCTAGATAACCTTACCTTTATTGTTAACTGTAATTTACAACGATTAGACGGCCCGGTTCGTGGTAATGGGCAAATTATTCAAGAACTAGAAAGCCTATTTATCGGGGCTGGCTGGAACGTCATTAAAGTCCTTTGGGGCTCTGAATGGGATAGCCTTTTTGCACACGATACTAATCAGGTTTTACTGCGACGCTTTGCGGAAACAGTCGATGGTGAATACCAAGATTTAGGTTCTAAAGATGGAGATTACAACCGCGTTAAATTCTTTGATGCCGATCCAGACACCAAAGATCTTGTTGCCCACATGACTGATGCCGAAATCAACAAATTAAAACGTGGTGGTCATGATCTACGTAAGTTACATGCAGCCTTTGCAGCAGCGAAAGCTCATAAAGGCGCTCCTACGGTTATATTAGCCAAGACTAAAAAAGGCTTTGGTATGGGCGGCGCAGGGGAAAGCCGCATGTCCTCGCATCAAGCTAAAACTATTGATATGACGTCGTTAGCCGCTTTTCGAGATCGGTTTTCACTGCCCCTGAGCGACAATGATCTTGAATCTCTGAACTTTTATAAGCCAGCCGACGATAGTGAAGAGATGATCTATATGCGTGCGCGTCGCGTCGCGCTGGGGGGGCATCTCCCCTCACGGAAAGCGGCGCAAAAAGCCGAGTCAAGCGCTGATAAAAAAGCCTCGTTGATCCCGCAGATTAATCAATATGCAAAGTTCGCGCTGCATGCTGATGAAAAATCGATGTCTACCACAATGGCTGCTGTTCGCATGCTCGGAGCCTTATTAAAAGATAAGTCTCTCGGCCCCAAAATTGTTCCCATCGTAGCCGATGAAGCGAGAACCTTTGGTATGGATAACCTGTTCCGGCAAATAGGCATCTACTCCCCTCTTGGTCAGCTTTATACACCCGAAGATTCTGAGTCTATGATGTTTTATAAGGAAGCCAAAAATGGTCAGCTATTAGAGGAAGGGATCAATGAGGCCGGTGCCATCTCATCTTGGGCTGCAGCTGCAACCTCATATTCTGTGCATGATACTCCCACCTTACCTTTTTATATTTACTACTCGATGTTTGGATTTCAACGCGTTGGTGATCTAATCTGGGCTGCAGCGGATCAGCGGGCTAGAGGCTTTCTATTAGGCGCAACTGCCGGCCGAACAACACTCTCAGGTGAAGGTTTACAGCATCAAGATGGCAGCAGTCATATCGTCGCTTCGACTGTTCCAAACTGCCGAGCCTATGATCCTGCCTATGCCTATGAGTTGGCATTGATTATGGATCATGGAATGCGCCAGATGATGGAGCGAAACGTCGATGAGTTTTATTACATCACTGTGATGAATGAGAATTACGCTCAACCCAATATGCCTAAAGGAGTGGAGGATGATATCCTTCGAGGTCTCTACCAGGTGGGGACACAAGGTGACAAAGAAGCCCATATAAGAGTTCGCCTAATCGGCTCCGGCACCATACTTAATGAAGTTATTGCTGCCGCCGACAGTCTACTTAATGATTTTAATATCGCGAGCGATATTTTTAGTGCAACCAGTTTCACAGAGTTAGAGCGTGAGGCTCGAGCTATAGAACGAACGAATCGTCTTTCACCCAGCAAGACGCCAAAAATCAGTCATGTCCAGGCTTGTTTACCCGGAGATCTTCCTATTATTGCAGCGACAGATTATGTCCGAGCATTGCCTCAATTAATTGGCCCCTATGTAGAGGGGCGACTCGTTGCCTTAGGGACTGACGGCTTTGGCCGCAGTGACAAACGAGCCGTACTGCGTAAATTTTTTGAAGTAGACAGTAATAGTATCGTTATCGCTGCTATTGAAGCACTTGCCAAAGCGGAAATAATCGAATATTCAGTGCTAACAGCTGCACTAAAACGGTATGAAATAGATGGGGATACGCCAGCACCATGGACTATTTGAATTGTCTTTGCAGATAACTTCAGCCCGATAGCAACAGAGCATAACCATTATGTCGCTCTATACCTAGAGGCCTATTTTTCCTATACTGCGCGCCGTAACGAAACCCAGTTTAGGATACCTTTTTAGACAGGATTGCTTCATGGCAAAGGTAATGACAGAAACAGTGACCGAAGTGCACCACTGGAACGAAACCTTGTTTAGTTTTAAAACAACTCGTGATGCGGGCTTTAGGTTTGAAAATGGCCATTTTGTGATGATCGGCCTTGAGTATGAAGGCAAGCCCTTAATGCGCGCTTACAGCATTGTCAGTGCTAACTATGAAGATGAATTAGAGTTTTTTAGCATTAAAGTAACAAACGGACCCCTAACATCAAAACTGCAGCACCTAAGTGTCGGCGATAAAGTATTGATTGGTAGCAAGCCTACCGGAACTCTGGTCGCTGACCATTTACTGCCAGGAAAAAATCTCTACCTAATTGGCACAGGGACAGGCTTAGCGCCTTTCTTAAGTATTATAAAGGACCCAGAGATTTACGATCGATTCGACACTATTATTCTCGCCCATGGGGTTCGCTATGTCTCTGAACTGGCCTACAGCGACTATATTCAACACGAACTAACTGAGCATGAATATTTTGGTAACTTAGTGAAGAAAAAACTAAGGTACTACCCTTTGGTGACACGAGAGCCCTTTAAGAACAATGGGCGCATAACCGACATGATGACGTGCGGTAAATTATTTCTAGATCTCGATTTACCCTTGCCTAATAAAAAAGATGACCGCTTTATGTTGTGCGGAAGCCCCAGCATGCTCAAAGACATGGGGTCTATTTTAGACGCTCGCGGCTTTTCTGAAACACGCGCAGGGGAAATGGGCGAATATGTTATTGAACGCGCATTTGTCGACAAATAAGGGGCATTTGACGTTCTCTGAGACAAAAAAAACGGCCACAAAAAGTGGCCGTTTTTAGTTTCATCTGTCTTTACGGGCTAACCGTGAATGCACCGCGCATGCTGTACGAATGTCCTGGGAAAGAACAGAAGAAAGTATAAGCATCGCCACTCGCCAATCCTGCCGTGGAGAAGGTCACACTCGCACTCTCACCTCCGCCGATCACAGATGTTACGGCCAATACCCTTGCATCGCCCGGCGGGACATAATTACTCACCAATCCAGCACTCATGCCTTCAGTGGCAAGCGCCTGCACATCAGCATCAGCCGATAATACCCAGTTATGCCCCATTATGTTTGCGGGTAATTTCCCGGTATGCTTAAGATTAACCGTTATTGACTCACAGCTTTTCTCTACCGCCATATCTGGAGTGCTGAATTTAAGATAATCGCCCACCTCAACATCAAAACTACAGGCGGCCTGAGAAAGGCTAGTAAATGATACTACCCCAACTAAAATAAAAAATTTCGTGATCTGCTTCATAAAGACTCCATTGTAAAAGTTAATTAACCTTGTGAGTGTAGCTTACGAATTCCAAAAGTAATTGGATGAAAACTATTTTTTAACAACTATTGTATCCTTATTGCTTTGCTCTTACAGGTAACTGGTGAAAACCCATATTGTAAAGTGTAAAACTGAATTTATCTGCGTACTGCTCTATAATTTTCGATACTGGAGTTCCTGACCCATGCCCGGCATTGGTCTCAATTCGAATCAACGTGGGACTTTGACCTGCTTGTTTTTCTTGTAATTGTGCTGCAAATTTAAATGAATGGGCGGGAACAACCCTATCATCATGATCCCCTGTAGTCACTAAGGTCGCGGGGTATTCTATTCCTTTGTTAACGTTATGTACTGGGGAATAACCTTTCAGATATTCAAACATCTCTGGACTTTGCTCTGATGTACCATAGTCGTAGGCCCACCCCGCGCCCGCGGTAAAAGTGTGATATCTCAGCATATCCATAACTCCGACGCCTGGAAGAGCAACAGCCATTAAACTAGGTCTTTGGGTCATCACAGCTCCAACCAAGAGACCTCCATTAGATCGTCCGTTAATTGCCAAATAATCACTAGAGGTATAGTCATTATCGATGAGATATTCCGCGGCGGCGATAAAGTCGTCAAACACATTTTGTTTGTTGAATTGAGTTCCCGCATCGTGCCACTGCTTGCCATACTCGCCACCGCCACGCAGATTCGGCACCGCATACACACCCCCCTGTTCTAACCAAAATGCGTTGGCAATGCTAAATGAAGGCGTCAGGCTGATGTTAAAGCCGCCATAGCCATATAGGATGGTTGGATTTTTACCATTTAAAACCAAACCTTTTTTATGGGTAATCATCATTGGGATTTGGACACCATCCTTTGAAGTGTAAAAATGCTGAGAGGAAATATAATCTTCGCTAGCAAACCCAGCACCTGATTCTTCAAATACTGTAGATGTATTTTCCTCTACATCGAACTCGAAAATAGTTGGCGGCGTATTGTAATTAGTAAAAGAATAATACAGCTTAGTATCTTCTCTATTGCCGCCAATGGCACTTGCGCTTCCCAGACCAGATAATTTGACCTCGCCAAGCCGATTACCTTGATAGTCATACTGATAAACCTTTGAAAGCGCATTCACCATATATTCTACGAAGAAATACCCACCACCAGTTGATGCCGACAGCACATGCTCAGTCTCAACAATAAAGTCCTCCCATTTTTCAGGTGTTGGATTTACCGCATCAACCGTCACAATGCGCTGATTGGGCGCGTCTCGGTCGGTCACTATGTACAGCTGAGTTCCGATATTATCAATGACATAGGCTTCTGAATTAGTGTCATCTAAAATTGTCACCAGTGGCGAGTTAGGCACAGTTAAATCTTTCAGGTAAAGATCGTTCCCAGACGTTGACACTGCGCCAGATATCACTAAATATCGGCCATCTTCGGTAACATCTCCGCCTACATAGCGGCGCTTCTGTTCAGGGGTACCACCAAAAATAATCTTGTCTTGTTGTTGGGCAGTCCCCAACTTATGGTAGTAAAGCTTATGCTGATCTGTTTTTGCTGAAAGCTCACTACCCTCAGGCTTTTCATAACTTGAATAAAAGAATCCGTCTTGCCCACTCCAGGCAATTCCAGAAAACTTCACATCAACAATAGGAGCTTCTAAGCGCTGCTTAGTCTCCACATTAACGGTAATAATTTTTCGCCAGTCACTACCTGCTTCTGAAATAGAATAGGCCGCAAGCGAACCATCACCAGAGAAACTCAATGTTGATAACGAGGTGGTTCCCTCTTCGCTAAACGTATTGGGGTCTAAGAATACTTCCGGTTCGCCATTATCTTCGTAGCGATAAACAACATATTGATTTTGCAGTCCGGTGTTTCTATAAAAGTAAGTGTAAGCCCCTTCTTTGAAGGGAGCGCTAACTTTCTCGTAATCCCATAGAAGTTCTAAACGTTTCCTAACGGCCTCTCGATAAGGAATCTTACTTAGATAGGCAAAGGTGACTGCATTTTGTGCTGCCACCCAAGCCCCAGTCTCTGCGCTCATGTCATCTTCTAACCAACGGTATGGATCAGCAACGGGCGTATCAAAATAATGATCAATCACCTCATCTTTGCGGGTTTCTGCGTACACGCTGAAACCCACCTGGAGCTCACCATTTTTTTGACGATCCCCATTCTCCAGGCAAGCACTCAGCAAAAATCCAAGTCCAAGCATTCCCAATAGTGATACGCCCTTAAGTGCTGTCATTTTTAGTCCTTGATAAAGTGGCTAGTCCAGAGATCATGATATCCCCGTATACCTTGTAGTATAAATCATGAAGATTAACGACTTCGAATATTTATTAAGTCTACTTGAGATATAAGTCGCCTAGGAAAAAAAACGTTTTCTATTGGTATTTACATGCTGCGCGAAAAATAAAATTGTTCTTGTAATATTGATAATTGAAGTCAAGAATGCGGTACGAAAATTCGATTTTAAAATATTTTAGGCATTTACTGTTTTCACAAAAATCGATGATAGCCAAGACAAAATATTTCTCAGGAGAGCTACAATGAAAAATTGGTCCATTCTACTTATTATCCTCTGCCTAGCCGCTTGCCAAGGTGAAGAAAATTCAAATAGCAACAAAAAATCAGGCTCCTCTATCGAAGGAATTGAATTCGTTGAGGAAGTGATTGGCGAGAATGGTAAGACTATTATCCCTTATCAAAAGTTTGTGCTAGGGAATGGTTTAACTCTGATTTTACATTCAGACAATTCAGACCCTTTAGTTCACGTCGACATCACCTATCATGTGGGGTCAGGAAGAGAAGATTTGGGCAAGTCTGGATTTGCTCACTTTTTCGAACATATGATGTTCCAGGGCTCAGAAAACGTCGCTGACGAACAGCACTTTAAGTTAGTCACCGAGGCAGGTGGCACAATGAATGGAACAACTAATACTGATCGCACCAATTACTTTGAAACAGTTCCAGCCAATCAATTAGAGAAAATGCTTTGGCTTGAAGCCGACCGAATGGGCTTTTTGGTGGATGCCGTTACCCAAGAAAAATTTGAGGTACAACGTGAAACTGTGAAAAATGAGCGCGGTCAGCGTGTCGACAATCGACCTTATGGTCGCCTTAATGAGCGAGTGTCTGAAGCGCTTTACCCTGCTGGCCACGCCTATTCATGGCCAGTAATCGGTTACTTGGATGACTTAAATCGCGTCAATGTGAACGATTTAAAAGCCTTCTTTCTTCGATGGTACGGACCCAATAATGCGACACTCACCATTGGCGGTGACATTAATATTACCGAGACATTAGTTCTGGTTAAAAAATACTTTGGTTCAATCCCTCGGGGTCCCGAAGTGGCCATGCCAGAAAAACCAGTGTTTGAGATTACTGAAGATCGTTATATCTCGATGGAAGACAACGTTCATCTGCCACTCCTTTACATGACTTATCCAACAGTTTCACTGCGTCATGCGGACGAAGCCCCTTTGGATGTCTTGTCCAGCATATTGGGCGGGGGAAAGGCATCTCTACTGTATAAAAACTTAGTCAAAACACAATTTGCAGTGCAAGCTGAAGTGAGCCATCCCTGCGCTGAGTTGAGCTGTACTTTTAGCTTATACGCACTACCACATCCCGCTTCCGGAAAATCACTCTCTGACATTGAAAACGTTATCCGCGACACCTTGGTTGAATTCGAACAGCGAGGTGTTGAAGATGATGATTTGCTAAAGGCTAAAGCTGATATGGAAGCCTCATTTATCTTTGGTCTGCAAAGTGTGTCAGGCAAAGTGAGCCAGTTAGCCGCTAATCAAACCTTCTCGAACAACCCTAACTACATTGCACAAGACATAGCCCGCTACAATAATGTAACCAAAGAAGATGTTATGCGTGTCTTTAAAAAATACATTAAAGATCAGCATGGCGTGATAATGAGCGTGGTACCTAATGGCCAACTAAGCGCAATAGCGGCAAAAGATAATTTTGTGCCTGGCCCAAGAAGCTCAGGAGACGGAGCCTCCACCTCTGCAGATGATATTGCTGTGCGCAAAGGAGTCGATGATTTTGATCGAAGTATAATTCCCATTGCAGGTGCTAACAAAGCCGTCGATATTCCAGAAATGTGGCAGCATAATTTTGATAATGGCATATCCATTCTAGGCGCTCAAAGCAGCGAGACCCCGACTACGTCGGTATTACTAAAAATTCCTGCTGGCCACTACTACAACGCCAAAAATACAGCAGGTACCGCTGGCTTAGTTGCTAGCATGCTTAAAGAATCAACAACGGAACGTAGTGCCGAAGAAATGAGTAAGGCCCTGCAAAAGCTTGGCAGTTCAATTTACATCTCTGCCGGCAACCTTTACCTAAATATTAATATTAGTTCACTGACTAAAAATTTAGATGCGACCCTAACCCTAGTCAATGAACAACTTAGAGCCCCTGCGTTTCTGGAAAGTGAATTCGAGCGTTTAAAGAGCAATGCCATTCAAGGCGCACTAAATAATAGGAAAGATGCTGGTTATTTAGCCTCCACAGCCTATCGTCAACTGCTGAACGCTGACAATATTGCTGCTATGCCAAGCTCTGGTAATGAAAAATCGCTTACCAATATCTCATTGGATGATGTGAAAGCGTTTTATCAACAACAGGTAAAACCTTTTGGCGGACAGTTGATTGCGGTATCTGACTTAGGTCAGGCGGAACTGACTAAATCACTTTCTATATTGGAAGACTGGGAAGGAAAAGCTGTCGATCTAAATTTATCTCTGCCAGAAGGTGACGGTAAAATGGGTGTGATTTATCTGGTCAATAAAGATGATGCCGCTCAATCTGCTATTCGAATAGGAAAGCGCTCCATGACTGAAGATATTACCGGTGAATACTACAAGTCATCGCTAATGAATTTCGCGCTTGGTGGGGCCTTTAACAGTCGCATTAATTTAAATCTGCGAGAAGATAAAGGCTACACCTATGGTGCTAGATCCTATTTTAATGGTGGTAAATTGTCTGGTTATTACACCGCGACCGCAGAAGTACGAGCGGACGCAACGGATAAGTCTATTGCCGAATTCATTAATGAGATCAAAGACTATTCTGAACGTGGCATTACGGATGATGAGTTGATGTTTATGCGTAATTCAATCAATCAAAAAGACGCTCTGAAATATGAAACCCCGAGAGCCAAGTTAGCCTTCTTGGCGCAGATTTTAGAACACGACCTAACCCCAGACTTTGTGCGTCAGCGCTCTGAAATAGTGACCAACATCACTAAAGCTGAGATCAATGCGCTCGCCAAAAAGCACCTCTCCGTTGACGATATGTTAATGGTTGTTGTTGGTGATGCAAAGACTCTGCGACCCCAACTTAAAGCCCTTGGGTATAAAGTCTTGGATTATCAAATCTAGAGGTTAGGGATCTAATGTGGGGGACTAGTATGCTCTAGTCCCTTTTCGTCTGCCGATTAGCCTTTGCCTTAGGCGCACAAACAAAAGACTAATCCAAGACTGACTGGACAAGAGTAACCCGATAATGATTAGTCTCGTCGATTGCCGCTCCATACCCTGTTCCTCAAGTTAGTCAAAATCGTGTAATTATCCTATATCGGTTATATTGCAAATCTTAAGGGACTCTTAACATTGCTTATAAAAGGACTCTATAAATGAAACATTTATTTAAACTCGACAATCAGCAATCAGCTGAAATGCTCAGTGAAGATCTAGAGGGTTGGACGATCGTCAAAGGTGAGCCAACCATGAAAACTTGGGTGCTTCATACCTCAAATGATGGCAGCATGATTTCTGGCATCTGGACGGCTACTCCGGGAACCTACCATGCAACCTATTCAGAGTATGAATTTGTTCATCTCATAGAAGGCAGAATCACCATCACACCCGACGACGAGGAGCCCATTAATGTGGGCCCTGGGGATGCCTTTGTGGTCGAAGCCGGATTTAAAGGTACCTGGGAAATCTTAGAATCCGTGATTAAACACTTCGATATTAAACTATAACCGTCCCCCTTATCGTGTAATAACAATAGCTAGGGCCATCTTTAGATTACATTTTATGGAATCTGTCATTTTTGGACTGCTAAGCCCAAACATCAGAGTTTCTAATCTCTCTTTGTTAGTCTTTTAAGTACATTAATTAAATAAAGCAGACAAAGGCCCCGTAATACCGATGGAGGACTCAACCAATGGCACAAAAGATGACCAGCATGCCAACCAAGCTAAGCGCACTGCGAGAATTATTGAAGATGGTGAGACTGAATTTGCCGCCTTTATGAGCAAGCCTAAGTAGGCCTAAGCAGCTTTTCTCTGTAGCCTACACCCTTATTCCAAGTGGTAATTTATGTCGCACCTTGCCTGATAGAGAGAACAACGCATTGGCAACTGCAGGTGCAATAACAGGTGTGGCCGGCTCGCCAACTCCAGTTGGTGGCTCAGCAGAGGCTATAATATGCACATCAACCGCAGGCATATCTCTCATCCGTACCACCTTCTGAGCATCAAAATTACTTTCAACGACGGCACCATTGTCGATAGTTATTTCACTCATTAAGGCTGGCGATAGGCCATAACCTATACCCCCCTCCATTTGCGCCCTAATAATATCTGGATTGATCGCCACCCCGCAATCAACTGCACAAACAACCTTATCGACTTTGTATTGGCCTTGACCATCGACAACAAGTTCAGCGACCTGGGCAACATAGGACCCAAACGATTTGTGGACTGCCACACCCCGTGAGCGATTAGCAGGTAAAGCACTGCCCCAATCTGACTTCTCCGCAGCTAAGTCCAGTACGGCCTTATAACGGGGATCATCACCCAAATGAGCACGACGGAATACTAAAGGATCTTGGCCTGCTGCTGCTGCCAGTTCATCCATAAATGCTTCCGTCGAATAGGCTGTATGCGTTGACCCCACGCTGCGCCACCACAAGACAGGCACCTGAGACTCAACAGTCTTGAGCTGTACTTCAAAATTAGGGATGGTGTAAGGTAAACTGGTTGCGCCCTCTACCGACGTGCTATCAATGCCATTCGTGATGAAAGCCGCATAGACAGAATCAGACATAACCGACTGTCCCACTATTTTATGCTGCCACGCAATAATCTTACCCTGGCTATCTAAACCAGCCCTTAGTTTATGGAAATACATAGGGCGAAAATAACCTGCATTAGTATCATCTTCACGGGTCCAAACAAGTTTTATTGGCACTGGCTGGCCGTTCTGTTTGGCTATGTGTGCTGTTTCAACGACATAATCAGAATTCTTGTTTGACCGACGACCAAAACTGCCACCAGCAAACAAGGTATTTACCTTGACGTTGCCAGGTAATGTCCACAAGGCCGCTGCAATACCAAGTTGGTCTCCTGTGGGTGACTGAGACCCATTCCAGACCTCAACGCCGTCGTCAGTAATCTGAACAACACAATTCATAGGCTCCATCGTGGCATGGGCTAGATAAGGAAATTCGTAGTCAGCCTCAATGATCTTAACTGCACGTTTAAATGCGCCGTCCAAATCTCCGTGAGTATGAGCTTTCAGGCCCTCATCATCGCCAACCTTCCGATAACGCTGCATGAGTTCCACAGAACTTTCGGTCATCGCTTCACTGTAATCCCAGTCAATAGTTAGTGCGTCACGACCTTTTTTGGCATTCCAAAATGTGTCGGCAATCACCGCTACCCCATTAGGAACCTCTACGACATTTACCACCCCCTTTACTGCCGTGGCTTTCTTCTTAGAAAAAGACTTAACTTTGGCGCCAAACCGCGGAGGGTGGGCAACCACCGCTGTGAGCATGCCTGGTAGTTTTATATCTTGGGTGAAAATGGCGGTGCCATCGGTTTTTCCTAGATCTTTACGTGGTAGGTTATCTAAACCAATTAAAATAAAGTCTTTAGGATCTTTTAAATTCACTTTGTCAGGCACTGGTTGGTTGCTTGCAGCCTCTGCCAACTCACCAAAACTGGCCGAAACACCGCTTTTATGCGATACCACGCCTTTACTCACGATTATTTGACTCGCGGGCACACTCCATTGTTGTGCCGCTGCAGCCACCAACATATGACGCGCACTAGCGCCGGCCTCACGCATTTGCATATACGAATTAGCGATTGCAGTACTGCCCCCTGTGCCCTGAGTGCCCCAGCTTCCATTGGCATATAGTTTTCGATTAGCGGGTGCTGCCTCAGAAACGATTTGCCCCCAATCGGCATCCATCTCTTCAGCTGCAATCGTTGCAAGACCTGTGAACGTACCTTGGCCAAACTCAATATGTTTAATAATTATAGTCACGGTATTGTCTGGGCTAATACGTACAAAAGCATTAGCCATAAGCTCTCCCTCAGCAACATCGGGAGTAAATCCAGCGGCAACACAGCCAGGTAAAGTCATAGCTAGGGTAAAGCCAGCACCTATGGTGGCACTCTTTTTGAAGAAAACACGACGAGAAATCGATACCGCATCAGCGATCTTCGGCTCTTTGATATATCTCATGCTTCAGACCTCCTTGACGCTAATAGTGCGCGACGCGTGTTTCACCGCATTACGTATGCGTGCGTAGGTAGCGCACCGGCAAATATTCCCAGACAACGCCGCGTCAATATCAGCATCATTGGGCGTAGGATTTGTTTTTAACAAAGCAGTTGCCGACATAATTTGCCCCGATTGGCAGTACCCACATTGCACTACCGCTAGTTCATCCCAAGCTGCTTGAATCGCTTTGCCTTCCATTGAATCCAATCCTTCGATAGTGGTGATCTCTTGATCACCAATGGAACCTATCGGCATAACACAGGAGCGCACTGGTTGCCCATTTAAATGGACGGTGCACGCCCCGCAACTGGCAATACCACAACCAAATTTGGTGCCGGTCATTCCAACGTGATCTCTAATAGCCCACAGCAAAGGAGTATCCGGCTCCGTATCTACACTGTGCTTTTTACCATTGATCTTTAAAGATATAGCCATCTGTATATTCCTGTTTCAACGAGTTACCACACTTAAAGCAATAATTTTCATAGCGTATAGAGATTATCTAACGTTTTCCAGCTTACTTTAGATCGCTTTAAGATAATCTAGCGCACCCTTAACCGCAGCAACCTGCGCCATGATGCAATTTTCATTATCTACCCGCGGGCTGTCTGGATAGACTTCGGTAGTCGTCACAAAAGGTGCATCGGTAAATCCAGCGCACAAGCCAAGACCTTTAATAGGGTAATTTATCACTCCCCGCTGGCCTATTTTAGCACCAATTAAATAGTCATTTTCATCTGACGGCGCTATGTGGGTTACTTTTTCAACGGCATCAATAATTGCCTTCTGAAACTCTGGTACCAGATTTTCGCTATCACCCACACCGTAGAAACCATCAGGGATTTCCCACAACGCTTGTTCAACAGCATCACGAGCTTCTAAGGCTGGCCTAAATTCAGAGTTGTCAGTGTCTGTCGTTTCATGTAAATCAAGGTGGGTAAGTATAGGAACAGTAAGACCTATAATGTAGCTCATAATGCAGCTGGCTTCTTCTACTGCTGTACCAAGTTTAAAAGACCGATTAGGATCAATGGCATTAGGGTTCCAACGATTAATCGTTTCATATCCCCAGGGACTGATGCAGGGTGCCACGACAAAATTATAGGTGTCGGCGTAAAATGCCAACATAGTCTCGACGAACCTCAGAGCGCCTTGCACACCACTAGTCTCATAGCCATGTACACCGCCTGTAATAAATACTGTGGGTTTATCGTCTTGCCAGTTTTTCGTTTTGATCACCCATAGGGTATAGGTGTCTGGATCAATAGACAGAGCGCCATATTGCTCGACAATGACCAACTCTGATAAGTCCTGGCCTATCGCCTCTATCTTAGTCACTACCTGTTGCTGGTAGGAACGTTTAATTGTTTGCTGGCTTAGCCAAACTGCTTTTTCTTCATCTCGCCATGGTTTTCCGGGGGTTCCGATCGCATAATCTTGCTGTGATGCCCTCTTTTTCTTATCCATTTAGGTCTCCTTAAAGATCTTCACCACTAGCTCACCCTGTTTTTATTGAAACATATCGTTTTTCTAGTGGATTACTCTAAGAAATCATAACACTAACCCCAGCTAAATGATTATTAGAGTCTATCGGAAAGATAGTTTATATGTCAGGGCTGAAAATTTTGAGACTGGTTATAATGCGTTCGTTAATAAGGTCAATATCCCTTTTTAACGACCCTAGTAAAAAACCATAGTGAAGTGTTTAGTTTAAACAGTTGAGCTATTAAATAACCAAGGAGCGACTTTTCGGTGCTGTTCTTCAAATCTTATTATTGTATCTTGATGGCTTAGAGTTAGGCTTATGGCATCGGAACCATTTAATAGTTGCTCTCGCTGAGGAGGGTCAATATCGAACGGTAGGTGTGTCCCATCGAGTAAAAGTATGCTTTGAAGCTCGAGATTTATTTGCAGTTCATACCCCTCATGAGTATCTATCTGATCAAATAGGCTAGAAACATGTTGGCTAGACAGCTGAATAGGTAAAACGCCATTTTTAAAACAATTATTGTAAAAAATATCAGCAAAACTAGGTGCAATCACTACTTTTATTCCAAAATCACGGATGGCCCATGGCGCATGTTCTCTGCTAGATCCGCAACCAAAGTTATCTCCGGCAACCAATATGCTGCCTCCTTTATAGCGAGATACGTTTAAAACAAAGTCGGGATTAATTGTGCGTGTCGAAGTATCGGTATTGATATCACCCTCATCTAAATACCGTAATCCGTCAAATAGCCAATCTCCATAACCGGTCTTTTTAATCGATTTTAAATATTGTTTAGGTAACATCACATCAGTATCGATGTTAGCTCGGTTAAATGGGATAACCAATCCTCGATGTGTTTTAAATGCTTCCATGATAATTTATATGATCTCTCTAATATCAATAAAATGTCCGGCCAGAGCTGCTGCGGCTGCCATTTGAGGGCTTACTAAATGGGTGCGACTACCACGCCCCTGTCTACCTTCAAAATTGCGGTTTGAGGTTGATGCACAATGTTCACCGGGCAATGATTTATCAGAATTAATAGCCACACACATCGAACATCCTGGGTCTCGCCATTCAAACCCAGCATCGAGAAGTACTTTATCTAAACCTTCATCTTCAGCTTGTTGCTTGACCAACCCAGATCCAGGCACCACCATAGCCTGTTTTATGCTTTTGGCAATGTGCTTCCCTTTTACTATCTCAGCAACGCTGCGGATATCTTCGATACGTGAATTCGTGCAGGAACCAACAAATATGCGGTCTAATGGAACATCCGTTATTTTTTGCCCAGCGATTAAGCCCATATAGTTTAGCGCTTGAAAATAATTTTCACGCGCATCAGGGGTCTCCTGTTGAGACGGATCTGGCACAGTGCCATTGATTGGAATCACCATTTCAGGCGAAGTACCCCAGCTAACATGGGGCGAAATATCTGTGGCGTCAAATTCATAGATAGCATCAAATTTAGCACCTACATCACTGTGTAGATTTTCCCAAGATCTGCGTGCCTGACGCTCTAAATCACGTTTGGGTGAATGAGCTCGTCCCCGTATATAGTCGAATGTCACCTCATCATAAGCTATCATCCCAACGCGAGACCCGGCCTCAATAGCCATATTACAAATAGTCATCCTACCCTCCATCGACAGCGCTCTAATGGCTGAACCGGCAAATTCAGTTGCCATTCCAGTCGCACCAGCTGTTCCGATCTTCCCAATGATATAAAGAATCATATCCTTGGCGCTAACCCCTCTTGGAAGATCGCCTTCAATATTAATCAGCATGTTGCCAAACTTTTTTTGAGCTACACATTGTGTAGCAAGAACATGTTCCACATCGGAGGTACCGATGCCTTGCGCAAGGCATGCAAAGGCTCCATGAGTCGAGGTATGGGAGTCACCACAGACCAAGGTCATGCCCGGCAGCGTCAATCCTTGTTCCGGTCCAATAACATGAACAATACCCTGTCGAATATCATTGAGCTTATACTCCCTGATTCCAAATTCACTGCAATTACTATCAAGCGCTAATATTTGAATTCTAGAGACGGCGTCCTCAACCCCTTCCATTCCGGCTTGGCGCTGGGTTGTAGGCACGTTGTGGTCAGGTGTTGCAATGCATGAATCAACCCTCCATGGTTTTCGATTATTTTCACGTAATCCTTCAAAAGCCTGTGCTGATGTAACTTCATGGAGGATATGTCTATCGATATAAAGAAGGGAGGTGCCATCCTTCATTTGAGTCACCTCGTGCATATCCCATAACTTGTCATAAAGCGTTTTAGGTTTCATCTCAAGCGCCCCAATAATACTTATTGATCGGTTAGCAAACGTAATCGAACCAGTAAATCTGACAGTAAGACAACATCTGCATACTTTTTATTAAGGTCATAGAGGCTAGCCTCATGAACCGCCAGATCTCTATCACCAACGGCTTCTCTGGGGATGAGTACCGCATAGTTGTGCTGAAGGCCATCAACTACAGTTGCCCTGACGCAACCGCTAGTAGTTAATCCGGTCACCACTAATGAGTCCGCGCCGCAAGCCATAAGTTGATTGGCCAAGTCAGTTCCAAAGAAAGCGCTAGCCCATTGTTTCTCAATCAAGGGTTCGCTGACACGCCGCTCTAGGGCAGCATCAACCTTAATCCAGTGGGAATTTGGCTGTAGACACTCCAAGGCAGGTAATTTTTGCCGAAAGATAGTGGCCTGGCTTTCATGGTAATAAACCACTGTCGTAAAAAAAATAGGGAGTTTTTGTCGACGAAACTCCGCAAGTAACGCCTTATTAGCACTCACCACCTCTGGACAGGCTGTGCCCAGGGCACAATCTGGATCTGTAAACCCATTCACCACATCTACAACGATGAGAGCTGGCTTTGAACCCACGTTAAGTGTCCTAGAAACTAGAGCCATAGCCCTTACTCTGCTAACAGCATGAAGCTATAAAGGTCTGAAAGAATATGGCTAAGATCGATAACCCGAAAGCCTATTAGAGGCATAGGTAGGTTTAATATTCCTCTTAACAATTTGCACGTATTCAAGCTTTTCTCTTCCTATAGTCACCCATGTAACAGGTCGCTAGGTTATTACGTAATGAGGGTCCCACACCACTTACTAACAACCGTTAAGGAGCATTGAAGACACCTTATGCTGTTGTTTTCTTTAGCCGTGGATGTTGATTCTGTTTTAACCGTTAAAGGTTACGAAGCTCTCTTTTTAACACTTTACCGGTAGAACCACGAGGCAACGCAGCGACAAATTCAAACGATTTAGGCGTCTTATAGCCAGCCAGAACTTCCCGACAAAAACTATTTAGACCTTCAGAATCGACATTGTGATTGTCCCTTAACACCACATAGGCCTTGACTGACTCACCCCAATAAAGGTCTGGCACACCAATAACGGCAGTGTCAGCAATAGCGGGATGATCATAAAGCACCTCTTCGATCTCTCTAGGGTAGATATTGACCCCGCCAGAGATAATCATGTCCATCTTTCGGTCAATCAAATAAACAAAACCTTCTTCATCAAGCCGAGCTAGATCTCCAGCTGAAAACCAACCGTCTAACATAGCATTAACGGATAATGTATTGCCCCAATAGCCTGAAAAAAGGTAGGGAGAACGGCTATATAATTCCCCGACCTCGCCCGGTTGCACCGGCAACCCTTCTTTAGTCAGAACTTTAGTCTCCGTGCAGGCAAATCCAAGACCGACACAACGCTCCTTTCTCAATTGATCAGCCGGGCGTAAATTACAAACAATTCCCGCCTCAGTTGACCCATAAGTCTCGTGTAAGATTCCATGACCAAAATAGCCAACCACCTTCTTTTTTAGTGCCTGAGGCAGCGCCGATGCATTAGAAATTATAGTTTTGATCTGGTTAGATTTTAAACCCTCAAGTTGTTCCGCGGGTAAATTAAAGATAGCCTGAAAGTGTGTAGGGACCATAAATACATTGGTTATATCTAATTCTTTTAGTTTTTCTAAGGTACTGGCAGCTTCAAATTTCGGCGAAATTTCACAATATCCTCCAAAGAAAAGTGCAGCAATAGCAAATGAAAATCCAGCCCCATGAAATAAAGGCGCCACAGCCAACGTCCGATCATCTGGGGTATAACAACCATATTCTGAAGCCATACCAAGAAAGGTTAATACCCGAGATCGGTGCGATAACATTACACCCTTGGGTTTCCCTGTAGTTCCAGCGGTATAAACAATAGCGAAAATATCGGTCTCTGAAAGAGGGCCAAGCTGATAGTCGGCGCTAGACTGTGTCAACCACTCCTCATAGTCATCACCTATTACTACCAGCTCTTTTACACTAGGCAATTGGGCAAGATCTATTTGAGGCATTGCTGAGGGATGCACAAAAATCATTGATGCATCGCAATCTTCACAAATATACTTAATCTCAGTAGACGTTAACTTTGGATTCAATGTAACTACAATCAGGCCAGCTTGGGCGATACCTATAGAGAGCTCAGGATACTCTATACAATTAGGTGCAATAAGAGCCACTCTATCGCCCTTATCCAAACCGGCAATATTTCGAACACCATTGGACACTCTGTTGATGCGTTCCGCCAGTTCGCCATAGTTCAGACTGCGCGCTCCCTCACCCAAGGCAACTTTGTTAGGCTTGTGTTGGGCCGCACATCTAACGCCATAACCAATATCTAAGGCAAGGTAGGCTTGATTGTCGAACTTATCTTTCATCCTTTAACTCTCACTATATTGAAGACTAGCATCAATATTTTTATAATTTAAAAATGCGTTTAGCATTAGTGCTGAGGAATTTCTCCATTACAGGTTCGGATATACCCAGCTGTTTGATTTCATCCATTGCTCGTTCTGGACTGATCACAGGCCAATCAGTCCCAAATATAACTTTGTCTTGACCATATGTTTTTAAATAATGAACAAATGAATCAGGCCAGTACTTAGGGGCATAAGCATCAGATCCTATATAAACATTCTCATGCTTCCAGGCCATGGATATCATTTCATCTGTCCAAGGGATCCCAATATGAATTCCGATCAACTTAAGGTCTGGAAAGTCGATCGCAACCTGATCAAGGGTAATCGGCCGACCCACACTAGGCAGACGCCTTTCACGCGAATACACCAAGTTGTGGCCTACTTGCATCATGATAGGAATATCAAGCTCACAGCACTTGGCATAATAAGGGTAATATTTAGCGTGATCCGGAGCCAACTCTATCCAGTGTGGATACAAATGCGCCCCAACAAAGCCTAATTCGCGAACTGCATACTCAAGCTCACGAACACCTTCCATGCCGCGATAGGGATCTATCCCTGCTAAACCTGAGAAGCGGTTAGGATATTTTCTGCACACGGCTGCCACTTGCTCATACGGAATTTCAAACGAGCCTCGCATCCGTTGATCGCCTGCCCGAACAGCAATTAGTAATGAGCGATCAACCCCAGCTCGATTCTTCATGCCGATATAATCTTCAATGGACACACCTTTTCTCCACTCTGTGGGGAAACGTATTTGCTCCAAAAAATGCTCATCGAGCCCAGTTTGTCCATTGTTTACTTCATACTCAGTAAACAAGTTACATACCGCATCTATCGCCATCACCATACCGACCTCTTGGATCTAAAAAATTTACATGTATTACAAATATGATATGTCTATAAGATTCTTTACTAAAAAAGGTATAAGAAAATATCAAAAACTGTCTCTTTCTCGCACGCAGACCGCCTTGCGCTAGACATCTATTGTAAGAGAGGCTACAAAAGATTGTCAATATAATATATATATATGTTTATATTTTTCATATAGCTGAATTATTTAACTCCATTTATGTTACGATTATCCCGCTAAAAATACTTAGAGCCTAGCTAATTAATCGTCTATTTAGGGGCTAAAAGGTCTCTTAAAGCCTTTTTCCAAGCTGACTTATGCAATTTACGTGCGCCTGGTTAATAATGGATGAGAGCGCCGGTTACTATATGCGCATGCATGGATTGAGGCCTGACAAATAAAAGGGTTTTGGGTCAAAGGCCATTTTCCAAAGATACGACGCGTTGACAGCTTATTTATTTTGATTATCCTATGATAAATAACAGCTTTCACAGAATACTGGCTAGCTTGAGAGTCTTTGGTAGCGCGTGCCATCTTGGAGGATATTTCGGAATTTAAATTAGCTGGAGAAGAGCCACTTGCACATTAATTTTCATAACTTTATCGCCTTTATCCATGTCTTCTTGTTTGTATTTGCAATTGGAGGAGATATTGCGGTCCATTATATTGGCCAGTATCTCACCCGAGATAAGCTAACCCTAGCGGAGAGACTGCGCGTCCGCCAAATGAGGTTTATTGTTGATATGTCCGCGCGCACTGCCTTAGTGCTCTTGCTGCCCTTAGGATTTACCCTAGCGCAAGCATACGGTTCACCTGTTGTAGGCAGCGGATTAGCAACATTGTGGGTGGCCGCTACCCTATGGTTGATATTGGTCTGGCTTGTCCACTTTAACAAAGGCACTCCATTAGGTGATAATTTGAGTAAATTGGATATTGGGATTCGATATATAATCATGCTTTCTATGGCATCCTTTGGTGGATATTGCCTCATCACAGGCGGCCCTATAGCAAGTACTTGGCTTGCCATTAAAATTGTGTTGTTTGCTGTTATATTGCTAAATGGGGTCTGGATACGTCAGATTGCACGAGGCTGGCCTGGTGCTTTTGCGTTAGTTGAAGCCGGTGGGCAAGACGCCGTCCGCGGTGAGGTATTAATTAAAAAGCTACAAACTAAAACAAACCGAGCCGCTTTATGTATTTGGATTTTGGTTGTTTTGATGGCATTTTTTGGTGAAGTTAAACCTTACTAGAAAATTTATCTTGTTTAAAAAGACTCATACAAAAACTACCTCTTTTGATATTTGTCTTATGGAGTCTCGCTTATGATCGATACAAACGACAAATCTAAAAACCAAACCCCAGTTGGTCCCTATGAATCTCTGCGAGATTATATCGATGCAATAGAGGCCTGTGGCCAAGCTCTACATATTAGTGGACTCGATCAAGATGCCTATGAAGCAACGGGATTTATGTACAGGCTCATTGATAAACTAGGATGGGCAGACGCTCCAGCTGTAATATTTAAAAATATTAAGATTAATGGTAAGTGGCATGAAGGTCCTGTCATTGCAAATCAATATGGTCGCTGGCAATTCGAAGGGCTCGCGTTTGGAGTAGATCCAGGAAATGACATACAAAGTAAGGTTTATCAGAATGTATTAGCTAAACTTGGGAGCCTAGCCACGACAGATAAACAATGGCGGGAAATAGAACCTATAGAAGTAAGCCCTGAAGATGCTCCTTGCAAACAAGTCGTTGTGCTCGATGATGACATCAACATCCTTGACTTTCCCTTTATACAAACAAACCCTGCAGATGGAGGTTCCTATATAAATACGGGTAGTGTAATACTGGAAGATCCTGAGCGCGGTCGTAATGTGGGAACCTACAGATGTCAAATTAAAGGCCCTCGAAAGATTGCCATTAACCCAGAAAAAAATCAGCATGGGTGGACGTTCTTAATGGATATGAAGGCCAGAGGCGAGACCTCTGCCAAGGTCGCAATCGTGTTAGGTGCTGATCCAGTAACTTTTGCCATGAGTAGTTCCAAAACCACCCGCCTTGGCCAAGATGAGCTATTTGTTGCTGGCGGCTTTATAGGAAAGGCTCTAGAAGTGGTTCAATGCGAAACAAATACTCTAAAAGTACCTGCAAATGTTGAAATGGTGATCGAAGGAGAAATCCCTTTCGATTTTGAACCTGAGGGCCCATTTGGTGAGATGTATGGTTATATCGGCGCGCATAAAGAAGAAAACTTTTACATGAATGTCACTGCAGTGACTCATCGAAAAAAACCCATCTTTGTAAACCAATTTACCGGTGTCACTAGGAGTTTCCTTACTTCTCCCATGGAAGTGACTACTAATCTGGCTATGAAGAAGCTGTTTCCTAATATTGTAGGTATACATTTTCCACTGCAAACGCCTGGCTATTGCTTTATTAGTATAAAAAAAGAAGCGCCGGGAGATGCAATAAACATTGGGCGCAACATAACAACTTCATTGAAGATAGCTAAGATTGCTATTGTCGTTGACGCAGATGTGAATATACATAACGCTATTGAAGTTATGCATGCTGTTGGAGCTCGTTGGCAACCTTATCCAGCTAGTGAAATTATTGAAAAAGCGGGCGCGATGGGGGGAGATCCAAGCGCGCCAGTACGAGGAGTTGGCAGCCGCATTGTAGTGGATGCAACACGCCAGTTACCTGAGGAAGGTGGCCCGAAACAATATTCTCTTATGAATCGAGCTTGCTTAACTAAGGAATTTCCAGATATTTTTGAGTTCATTGACGAGAAATGGTCAGAGACTATTGATTCATGGAGTTCTAAGAAACAATCAGATCTCGATCCATAATAGCCCTCAGATCTAACCTCGAATAAAATCAATAATGACGGCAATCCAAGTCTCTGGTTCATCGCGAATAACGTATGAGGTGCCACCCTCAATCTCAACTATGGCGAAATCCGGTCTGAGTTTGACGAGACGTTCAGCCACGAAATGAAGGATGTCTCCCGTATTAGTAACCACCAAAGTAGGCGCACTAACTGACTTGATCGCATCGGTCATGTCATAACTGAAGGCGGCGTGGTGCGCAAACCAGTGTTTTTCGCCAGCCCAAAGTGTATGTAAAGCAGCCATATGGGAGGACTCTAAAGTTGAAACACCTCTAGACATCTTTCCTATAAGACTCCATAGATCAGAAAGGTGAGATCCATCTGCCTTCGCACTAAAATCCATATGTGGCCTGGCCAATCTCTCCTCACGCTCTTCCGTGGTGTACCAAGGAAGCCCATGTATCACTAACCTCTCTACTCGGTCGGGGCTAGCATACGCCATTTGACAGGCCATTGAAGCTCCAGTGTGATGGCCAACAACTATAGCTTTGTCTATACTTAAGTGGTCTAACAACTGCTTAAGTACATCCGCATATTCAGGAATGCTAGGAGGCTCAGCCGTGCCCTCAGATAGTCCATACCCTGGCATGTCTGGCGCAATCACATGAAACCCGGCATCAATCAATAACGGGATTACATATATAAATTGCAGTGCTGACTGAGGATCTTGATGGACCAACAACAAGGGCTTGCCTTGCCCTCCGATCCGATAGTGGACTTGACCCATAGAGGTGTCTGCGTATGCTTTTCGTATTTCATGCCCCATCTTTTTTGCCTCCTTTTACACTGTATCGCTAGTTACGAAGCGTCATCCAAACACTTTAAACCGTCGGCTTAATATTGCCATTTGACTGGAAAAAATTCTTTGGATCATACTTGTTCTTTATCTGCACTAATCGAGGATAATTGTGACCGTAACTGACTGCCACTTCCTCTTGGGTTTCATCCATCATTTCATTGATGTAGAACCTATTTGAAACGTAGGGCGCGAGTGCATCCCAATAATCTTTCCCCCACTTAATGTTCTTCGCTGACAGCGCCGGATCTACCCAGCTTCCGCCTAACTCTAGATCCCATTTAGCACCACGATGAGGCCATGCAGTGGCATCTTGAGCAAGATCATCAATGGCGCCGCCAAATCGGACAAGACGCATCGTATTATGCCTACCCGGAGAGTGCCGCCATCTATCCATCATGACGTCTAATAAATCCGGATCATATTCGTCCATTGTACGACCCCGAATATAGTAATTGGTCCCATGGGGGTTGCCGGTATCAAGTAGTGTTTGCTGTCTAAGGAAAGTCTTAGGGCTGATCAGATCCGCAATAGGTTTACCCATTTTACGATATGATTTTAAAACCTTCTCACCTTCTTTAGGGGGGCCCATATACTGGAAGCCAGCCATTAGAAAAGGTTCCCCTGAAGGCTTGAGACTCATTGCTGCACTCATGCTCAATTCTCGAGGGGCATCTAGGGAATAGTCAAAGTAACGATTAAACATATCTTTCGCATCATCCATCGCGTAGACCATGACACCAGAGAGGATTTCAGGGTCCAGTTTATGCATACGATATGTAAAGGATGTAACAACGCCAAAATTACCACCACCACCGCGAACAGCCCAGAACAAATCTGTATTCTCACTGTCACTAGCAGTTCGTAGCTTTCCGTCTGCAGTCACGATTTGAACGGATAATAAATTATCGCTTGTTAATCCCATTTTCCGCATATTAATTCCTATGCCTCCACCCAGGGTTAGGCCTGCTACACCAGTATGGGAAACCACACCAGCTGGGACTGCCATCCCATGGGCCTGAGTTCCGACATCAAGCTCTCTCAATAAAACGCCAGCCTGAGCAGTGGCTACCATGGTCAAGGGATTTGCCGAAAGATTACTCATCTTCGATAAATCAATTAATAAAGCATCGTTTGCAATAGCTTTCCCACTAATACCGTGTCCCCCACCTCTTACTGTAACCAAGAGATCATGGGTTCTTGCGAAATTAACAGTATTAATCACATCATCAGAATCGATACATTGGGCAATTAAGGCTGGTAGCGTGTGATCAGCTAAACCATTCCATAGCATTCTCTCTTGATGATAATGGGGTGTAGATTTTAGTAATAATTTTCTCTGTAAGCTTTTAGCTAGATCTGCCACATGCTCGCGCTTGAGGCTCATTATTTGACCTGTGCGAGACATGCAGGGTATTTCTGATGGAATATCTAATGCTCGAGAAAATGGAATATAAGAAGCGGTTATAGCGCCAAGAGTGTTTTTAACAAAATCGCGTCGTTTCATACAATTTCTCATCGATTTTTAGGACAAAAATATATCTTTTTGCCTAAATCATCAAATTATGATTAGTAACAAGTTACAGTTCCAATGCCATTTCTACACCGAATCGAGTCGCCATATCTCGTTTTTCAAGATCAGGACTCACCGCTTCATTGCCAACGATATTGTCAGTCGTCAAGCCATTGGTCGCCTCCGGACGGAGAATTGTCAGTAGGTCAGTATCATCTACCAACACAAATGGGAACTCGTGCCAGGTTCCAATGTTCAACATAAATCCAGCGGAACCATCAAATAAGAAAGCGCGAACTTCATCTATATTGGGTAACTCACCGTCAGTAGGTAAGGATAACAACATCACAAAAGGCTTAGCGCCTAAAGAAACAAAGGTTTGTGTATGCTTAAGATGCCTCTCAAGATGAGTCGCCACTAGTGGCCGGCGTTGGACGGTACACACTGGCATTTCAGTTGTTTCATCCGATATAAATTTTCCAAGACGGCGCACTTTAACGGTCCCATCATAGAGATTTATGGGTAAGGGCTCGACATTTTCATTACGCCCTAAAACAACACCAAATGGCGCTAATTCTTCTGGAGTAGCAGTTTCAACTTTAATCGTTCTAGTTTCTAATTTATTCACAAAATCATCCTTATTAATTGATATTTTCATCAGCCGGGTACATACGCACACAGGCTTCGGCAACTGATCGTTTAATGCTTTGATAGCCAGTGCAACGGCATAAGCTGCCAGCTAGCGCGAGCTCGATATCTTCACTACTAGGATGGTGATTTTCCGTTACAAGCTCTAACGCACTTAACACAATCCCAGGAGCACAATAACCACACTGCAACCCAGCTTCGTCCCAAAAAGACTGCTGAATGGGATGCAATCCTCCCTTTTCGTCGAGAAGACCTTCAATCGTTGTTATCGTTGCTCGAGCAAGTGTTGCTGCCATTGTGATACAAGATTTAGCGACCTTGCCATCGATCATCACCGTACAGGCCCCACAGTGCCCTGTTTTACATCCTAGATGAGTTCCTTTTTTACCTATGTCATCCCTCAACACATCCAATAAGGTTCTCCCAGCAAGTACATCAAGTTCGTGTAACTCTCCATCAACGCGCAACTGAATTAATGCGCTCGTATCTAATAAGTCTTCCATTCCGATGTACTCCTTAGCGTTTAATAGATGAGTTGGTTAGATTGCTGAGTGCCATCTCGGTTGCACGGCGAGCAGCAACACCGGCCATCGCCTTGCGCCACACTCCATCACCCTGTTGATCGCTCAATGGTTCATCAATTGCTTCGACACACGCTTTCTCTATTGCTTGGCCAACCTCCAATGTATAAGCACAGCCTAAACAACCATCTAGAGCTTCAGATATAATCACTAACTTTTCAGACACGGCACCTATGACAATTCGTATCGATGCTATTTTTTCTCCATCCATTTGAATGACAACAGCAGCATTGGCCGAACCATAGGCACCCGCAGTATTTTTCAGCTTGTAGTAACCCCAAAGAGCGTTAGGTAACATCGTATCGACTAATACTCTTGTTAAAATCGAGGACGATCCAAGCCCATGGCTAGAGTCATTCTGAAGCTGCGATAAAGACAACCGCTGCAATCCTTTATCACTCAATAACTCGACATCCGTATCCAATGCCAAAAGAGCTGGAGCGATGTCATAAAGTGGGTGCATAGCAACAATATTGCCCCCAATGGTACCGCGGTTATGAACCTGCCAGCCCCCTCCAATTTGCTGAGCGGCATAGGCAAGCAAAGGTAATCTTTCTAATATCTCAGCTGTACTCTGAACATCCCGGTGAACAGTAAGCGCGCCTATAGAAACCTCATCAGATTCTACATTGACACCTCTTAGCGCACTGATTCCTCCTATATCTACATAGACATCAGGCATCATCACACCATAATTAATAAAGGGCATAATCTCCTGCCCTCCAGCAATGATGACGGCACCACTGCTTAAACTGGCCAGTAATTGTGTAGCCTGCTCTAAATCGCGCGGTCTTGCATACATTGGGTGAAGACTCATCTAGTTGACTCCCTCGCCATTATTTGCGTCCTGAATTGCCGCCCAAACACGTGAAGGCGTTAGAGGCATTTCATGCATCAAAACGCCCAAGGGTTCCAGGGCGTCGTTTACGGCATTAACTAGTGCGGCTGCAGAACCGCCAACGCCAGCCTCACCAGCACCTTTTAAACCAAGATAATTATCTGGGTTTGGGGAGTCATGATGAGCCACACCAATTGGTGGGATATCTGCCATTCGCAGCATTACATAATCTTTGAAAGACTTTGTTAACTGGATTCCGTTGGCGTCATACTGAATATCCTCAGTGAGCGCTCCACCCAAACCCATGGCAAAGGCACCACAAACCTGTCCTTCAACCAGAATAGGGTTAATAACCTTTCCACAGTCATGAGCAGCAGCAAGACTTAACAAGTCGATCTTTCCAGTATCTGCATCTACCTCACAGACAACTACATAGACCGCATTTGAGTAGCTAGGATAGGGATTGATACGGCCATTCTTATCCGGCAAGTGACTGATCCCAGGTGGTTTAAAGGTTCTTGTAGCCTCCAAAGGAGGGTCTATGCACAGAGCAACATCGTAAGCTCGAGTATAAGAGGCATAACAGACTTCAGCGAATGTCAGCGTGGCATCTTTCTTAGCGCTCGAGGAGAAAACCCCCTTGACCAAATTAAGGGTATCAGGCTCTACTTCAAGCAGTGCGGCAGCGACAGCATTGATCTTAGCTCGCACGTCTTGAGCGGCTAAAGCCACTGACCCTCCACCAACAATAGTACTTCTGCCAGAATAATTACCAAAACCATAAGGCGAAGAATTAGTATCGCCTTGCAAGACTTCTATTTTAGCGATATCCACCCCGAGCTCATCGGCCGCAATCTGGGCCATTGCCGTAGCATTGTGGGTGCCTGGACTGGTAATTCCAGTTAACACTCGCACTGTTCCATCGGGCCCAACTCTTACAGTACTTGAGTCATAACCAGCAACCATTGTTCCTGGAATAGTCCCACCTTCGGGTGTCAGCTCAAATGCCATTCCTATGCCTAAGTAACGCCCCTCTGAGCGCGCAGCTGCTTGCCTGTCCTTCCAATCTTGGTAACCAATAGTTTCAAGTGCTTTAAGAAGCACACCACTATAGTCCCCCGAGTCATAAACAAGCCCGGTCGGGCTATTATAAGGAAACGCGTCTTTCGCAATAAAATTTTTCAATCTTAAATCAATCGGTGATATGCCCAATTGGCGGGCTGCATTATCCATTGCCAATTCTAGAGCAATCGCTGTAGATTCCTTACCGTAACCCCTAGCGGCATTCCATGAGGGTTTATTCGTTGTAACAGCATTCATGTGTATGTCGATGTTCTCTACTTTATAAGGCCCGGGCATCGTCAAACCGGTCAGAAAAACCATACCCCATCCTGGGCAAGCAGAGGGAGCACCAATATTAGCAAGAACATGGTCACGCAGTCCCACCATGACCCCATCAGAATCAAATGCCATTTGTACCTTATGCTGTTGCTCTCGAGCTCCAATAAGAAGACATTCCTCCCTACTTTCTACCCACTTAACAGGACGACCAAGCAGCTTCGCCATGAGGCATATCAGGGGCTCCTCTGGATGACCGTGCATCTTTAAGCCAAATGCACCGCCAATGGTAGAGGCAATAATTCGAATTTTATTTTCGTCCATTCGCAAAGTTTCTGCTATTACTAGCCGCAAAGGATGGGGGTTCTGACAGGTGCCATAAAGAGTAATACTCTGAGTATCATGTTCCCACATAGCATTGTAACAACGAGTTTCCATGGGCTGACTGGAAAACCGGTGAATCTTTATATCTGTCGTTATCACCTGGCTAGCTGTATCAAAAGCTTTTTGGGTATCGCCATTCATAAAAGGGACATAAATTAGCGTGTTATCTTCCCAGCCAGGAACAACAGAGCGAGCACCTTTTGCCACCGCTTTTTCAACGTCAATGATAGGATCCAGAGGGGTGTAATCCACTTGGATACGTGATGCAGCATATCGTGCCGTGCGCTCATCTTCTGCCACCACGATCGCTACTGGCTGACCAAAACACCAAGCTTCGTCAACTGCCATACAAGGAAGGCGTGTAGATTTACCGCCAAATATTGCAGGATTTAGATGATCAGTAATACCATTGGTATGCTCAAAAACATCCTGTCCGCAAATAGCCAAATGTACACCGGCGACCTTTTTTGCACCAGACACATCAACACTATTAATCTTTGCTGCCGCATGAGGGCTACGAAGGATATGAGCGTAAAGTTGTCCCGAAAAAGTATAGTCATTAGTATATTTAGCCTTTCCGATCAATGGGGCCCTAGCCTCTTTTGCACGAATAGACTTACCTACGTATCCCTCTAACTCCTCTTTGCCTTGCGTCATATCTTTTACTCCTCACTATAAAGCACCCTAAAAACGGTAAGCCAATTCAAGTCCAAGGGTTCGTCATTTAACTCTTTTATCTAGCGGACTAGAGTAACTGACATGTTCGTAAATATCTTCGAGTATTGTAAAGTAGCACTGAAAATAATGCTAATATATTCTACATACATGTTAATATTATTCATATACTTGAATAATATGCGGGAAGATAGTTGCTCAGTCGTTATTTGTACTCACCTTAAACCCGCTTTAATAATCAACTTGATATACTGTTTATCGTTTGATAACTTGAAACTGAATTACTAAATTGAAACCCAGAACGAAATGTTAAGTGCTATAAATAAATACAAGACTAAAAAGTCAGTATAGGATCTAGGAATGGAAATAAAAATAATGAAGCAGCACCTTTATATATTAATGTTGGCTATCTCTATGAGCATAAGTTATGTCTCAGCTAATGAAGTTGAAGATTGGAGTGCTATAACCTTTATCGATGTCAATGCCATGGATTGGGATGAGACGTGGTCAGGCCTGAAAGGTACGAGTAAAGGTAAGAAACTATATTCGAATGATCAGGGTGGTTTTATGCTCTATCTAGATCATGACCACGGCTGGGACTCGCTGAACAAGTCACGTCACTTTCACGATTTTCATGAATGGGGTTATGTCTTAGATGGCAATTTTTTAATCTATGAGTTTGTCAATGGACTCCAGAAAAGCGGATCACTTTACAACATGAAGGCCGGCACTTGGATGAGTCGCCCACCCTATAGTATTCATGGGCATCGCGCAGATGCTATGAAGCATCAACGCGTCACTCCAGGGGCTGTGCAATTAGCGTTTTCAGAAGGTGGAAAAAGTTACAGCTTGGACCCTTCCAACAATTGGTATAGCCCCGACTGGAAAACAGTGCCTCAATTTACTAGTGCACATTTCCAAGACACTGCCACACCTCAAACCATGGAATGGGAGGATGATGATCAGCTTCTCGGTGCTAGCGCCAAATGGCTGAGTGATGATTTAGAAGATGGGTTTAGAGCAAAACTTATATACGTTCCGCCCGGCTGGGAGCACTCAGATAGAGGACAAACAAGTTATTTTGAAAAAGCCCAAAAATTCTATTATGTGTTATTTGGTGATTTAACAGTATTGACTCAAGACAATCCCAAAAGCACCCTTAAAAGTACGACTGTTCACAAGGACTTCTTCATTAACAGACCTCCAAAAAGTCTTTGGACTTGGGGTGAAGGATCTCTGTCAAAAAAAGGAGCTATGTGGCTAGAAGTTACCTACGCTCAAGGCGCTCGCACAGGTAATGGGCCCATCGAAAAACCCATAATTCTTCCAAGAAAATAGGAGTCAATAGATAATGATTGATAAGCTGAAAACATGGTGGAAATTTGATGCTGAAGCGGAACAAGCGAGTGCTGACAATCCGCTAACACCTTTAACCAGCGACCAACGACGAGATGCAATTCCACTGCTGACGATGGCTTTTGGGTGGGGGTTCTTAATCACCGGATTGATCGTTGGAGGGGCTCTTGGTTCAGGCGTCACTTTTTGGCCTGACTTAATCTATGTGTCATTTCTCGGCAATATTGCAAACTTTGTCATAGGCGCCCTAGTTGGGTACATCGGTTATAAAACTGCCTGTAACAGCGGACTCTTATACCGGTTTGTGTATGGCGAGATCGGAGCCTATTTCCCTGTACTTTTTCTCGCGTTAGTTCTTATTTGCTGGCAAGGGATTGTTGTTGGTGCATTTGGCTTTGCCTGGGCCCAAAGTTTTGATAGCCCTACTTTTTACTTGGTGGCACTATTTGCAGGCGCACTTTTTACATGGACAACCTACTATGGGGTCCGCGGCTTGGAACTCGTTAGCGCTCCGTCAGTTGTTATTTTGATTATAGTGGGCGTCTATGCCGCTTACACCCAAGTTTCACAAGCAGGTGGAATACAAGAATTTCTCGCATTATCAGAAACCACTGCAGCGAGTAACCCTATTAGCAATATGGACGCCATTAATATTGTCATTGGATCATGGATCGTCGGTGCTATTGTTATGCCCGAATATACTCGCTTTGCAAAAAACGCATGGGTAGCTCTGGCAATCCCGTTTATTGTGATGATTATCGCTCAATGGTTCCTGCAAATTATTGGCTCTGCTGGCGGCATCGTTTCTGGACAATATGACTTTACTACCTATATGCGCCTTCAGGGCGTATTTGTTGCAGGACTCGGACTCATCGGGATGAGCATGGCGCTTTGGACTACCGGAGATGCCAACCTCTATCTTCCCGTTATTCAAACATCTAGTCTTCTGCGCAGACCTCAAAAAGTTATGACAGTGATTTGCGGAGTACTCGGCACGATTGTTGGTCTAGTGATTTACCAGCACTTTATACAATTCATAGATAAACTGGCCATCCTACTTCCGCCTCTAATAGGGCCTGTCATAGCACATTTCTACATAGTGAAAAAACGGAAATTCAATGTTGATAAATTGGATGATCTACCTAAATGGAATGTCGCTGCCTTACTTGCCTATATGATTGGAGCCAGCAGTAAATGGTGGCTAGTACAGGATCTAATCGTTTCTTCACTTGCGGGCTTACTAGTCTCTATTGTTGCTTACCTAGCACTGTATTACGGCGCTTCAATGTTGAGAGTGAAGCTTGGGCATTCGCGTCTTTCAGATTAACAGCGATCCCTTAATAATCATTTAGGTATTAGGGAAAAGTGCTTAGACGAAGAACCAAATTCGTCTAAGTATTTTTTCTACACCGACAAATCAACCCTAATAGCTGCCTCAACTCGGTATGGCTTTAGTCCTCGCCAAAGAATTAAGGCTGCTAAAATACTAGAGCTAACCGTCATCACTGACACCGAATTGACTAACTTTAGCTCATCTTGAAAAACATAATCTGTTAGCACCGCAGTTATAGAAGGTGATAATCCGATACCGATGGCATTGAGCAGAAAGAAATAACATCCAGACACGACTCCTCGTAAACGATTTGGCGTGACCTGTTGCAGAGCTGCAGCAGCAGAACCAAAACCCAAACATGAAAATAAAACTAGAGGACAGAAAACCATAAATAATGAGGCTAGAGAGCCCATAAAAGGTAATAATAAAGCAAAAGGAATACCGCAAAGTGCGGCCAAAATACCAACTCTCATACCATTATCCAGATACCCTAATTTAAGTAGTCGATCAGACATAATACCGCCTGCCAAGAGACCCATGGTCCCAAATGTTAAAACTATTATCCCGACTGATGCACCAGCCTCACCAATAGGCAAGCCAAAACTTCGCATTAAGATATGCGGCCCCCAAACGAACAGCACATTGGAGGATACGCCCAATAGGGCAAAACCGAAAAAATGAGCGAGATAGACTTTCCATCGCAATCCAATGTATGCAAACGCCTCCTTTAAGGTCACCGCCTCATGATCGCCCTCGATACTGTTTAATTTATTTTCCCGACGCTCAGGCTCTCTGACCGTGTACATGAGTGCGGCAACCAACAGCCCTGGAAGACCAACAATGAAAAAAGGAGCCTGCCAAGATCTTATTGTGCCGATGATAGGAAGAACCATCTCTGGAGAACTGGTAACACTCCCTACTACTAGACCGCCCACGATCAATGCTAGGCCGACACCGACAAAAGCGCCGGCGGTATAGACGCTTAAAGCTTTTCCAAGTTTTTTTGGTGGAAACAAATCTGCAATCATAGAATAGGCTGCAGGCGATAGTGCCGCCTCGCCAACACCTACGCCAATACGAGCGACGAACAGAGATCCAAATCCTCGCGCCATACCACACAGGGCCGTCATGCAACTCCATAGAGTGATGCCGGCTACAATCAAATTTCTACGATTAACGCGATCAGCCAATCGTCCAATGGGAATGCCCAGAAAGGTATAAAAAATAACAAAAGCAAACCCTATTAAGAGGCTAACTCCAGTGTCACTTAAATTGAAATCTTGCTTAATCGGCTCAATTAAAAGAGTCAGAATAAAACGATCAACAAAAGAAAAAGTATAGGCGACAAAAAGTAAACCCACGGTATACCAAGCTGCCGGCTCAGAAGGCCAAGAAGACTTTTCCTGCTCATTACTGAGCGGCTTACTACTAAGGTTCATTTAAGTGCCTCTTTAGGGTAAAAGGTAAAAATAATTTATTTTAATTGATCGAATGATAAATTAAACTGTACACTTAGTAAAACCCTTTAGCAAATTGCCGACGACGACTTTAATCTGTTAAGCGCTGAAAATATCTAGGTTAATATATGTATAATTGTGTTTGCATAAAAAGAGTCTTCTGTCAGTCAAAAAATAGCGCCTAAGAAGACTCATTGCAGACTTTTTTTTGCTGGTCTAGCTATCCAAACATTAGAGGCTCGCTGGTTTCTTTAAGGCTATTATTGATCAATATATCTTTATAAGAAAGAGTACCTGTAACGCTTAAATTTTCTCTTGGAGCCACCATGGAAACAACCACTAAAACCGCAAAAGAAATCTACTTTGATCTAAAAGCCAAACCCAACCGCGCGCGCTTTGGCTTTGGCAATAAGGCTGTCCTAGTCAATATCGACCCTCAAAAAGCCTACACTGCAACAGACGAATTTATTACGGCTTATGAAACCGACCCTAAACAGGTGCAATACATAAATAAATTGTCAGAACAATTCAGAAAACTTGGCTGGCCGGTTGTCTGGACACATGTCGCCTACATGGAGTCAGCTGAGGATGCTGGCGTATGGGGCACTCGCACAGACAATGAGAATTCTCTTCAAAATATAAAATTTAACTCTCGACGAAGCGAATTTGATGACCGACTTGATATAGACCAAGTTAAAGACGTTATCTATTTAAAAAAAATGCCATCGGCTTTTTTTGAGACTCAGCTACAATCCTTATTAGTATGGCATCAAGTTGACACAGTAATTCTGACTGGAGGTTCGACATCCGGCTGTATCCGAGCGACGTCGGTAGATAGTCTATCTCGAGGCTATCGAACTATAGTTCCCGAAGAAGCTGTCGCAGACAAACATGAGAGCTATCACTACGCCAACTTGACTGACCTATCTCTAAAATATGCTGATGTGCTCAACATTGATGAAATCTTTACCTGGCTAGAAGCACGGCTAGTAAACAAGTAATAATGACTTAAGGGAAATATCCCTACATTAGTGAAAGGGTAAAAAATGAAACAAGATTTAGGTTTTTATGATTATTGGCCCTATGAGAACCGACCTAAAATTCAATGGCCCGGGGGTGCTAAATTAGCATTTTGGGTTGCGCCTAACATCGAGTATTACGAACTTGACCCTCCTCAAAATCCGTTCAGAAAAGCATGGCCTCAACCAACACCGGCTGTTGCTGGATACTCTATACGAGATTATGGGAATCGAGTTGGCCACTCTCGGCAGATGCAATTATTAGATAAGTACGGGATTAGAGGTTCAGTCAGTCTCTCAACGGCACTCTGTGATCATCATCCCGAAATTATTAAACAGTGCCGCGATCTCGATTGGGAATTTTTCAGTCATGGTATTTATAACACTCGTTATACCTACGGAATGACAGAAGACCAAGAACGTGAAATGATCAGGGACTCAATTAAATCCATATTCAAGCACACCGGTCAGAAATGTGCGGGCTACCTAGCGCCTGCTCTATCACACTCTGAACTCACGCTGGATCTATTTGCCGAGGTAGGTTCTGAGTTATTTGGCAATGATGCAGGTATCTATACCTGTGATTTATTTCATGACGACCAGCCCACACCCATCCATCTTCGGAGTAAGAAGCGATTTGTATCTGTACCCTATTCTCTAGAGATGAACGACACCATCGCTTATGTATCTAACAAGATTGAACCCCGCAGATATGGCCAAATGCTAAAGGACAACTTCGACCAACTCTACAAAGAAGGCTCTAATTCTGGAACAGTGATGTGCATACCGACCCACAATTACCAGATTAGCTGCCCGCATCGCATGAAATCATACGAAGAGGCGCTGGAATACATTACTGGGCACAGTGATGTGTGGGTAACTACTGGCCGAGAAATTGCAGAGTATTACTTGGAGCATTATTACGATGATTCGGTGCGGGATATAGAGGATAAACTGGGGCAAAAATCATGAATGCCGATAAAAAATATTTGACCTATCCGCATCGCTCTTATGGCATGGATCACTCTTTATATGAATGGTCGATCCTCGATGAGCGTGCGCCCATTGTGTGGCCAAATGGTAAAAAGCTGGCCCTGTGGGTGAATGTTAACCTTCAATTTTTTCCTTTAAATCAACAGAGCATCCCTTTCCCTGTTCCTGGAGGCATGACTATGCCCTATCCAGATCTTCGTCATTATACTCTTCGTGACTATGGTAACCGTGTCGGTATTTATCGCTTCTTCGACGCTTTAGATAAGTATGGTATTGCGTCTAGCATCGCCATGAACACTTGCGTTGCTCAACGCTACCCCTATTTACTTAACAAGGTGGTTGAGCGCGGACATGAGATTCTTTGTCATGGCGGTCATATGGATGCTTTGCACTATGGCGGTCAGCCCTTAGAGGAAGAAGCGGAGCTAGTAAGAAAGTCATTAGAGGAGTTACGGGAGTTAAGTGGGCAACCCATTAAAGGCTGGATCAGTCCGGCCAAGAATGAAAGCTCTAACACACCGCAATTATTAGCTGCTAATGGCATTGAATATTTCTGTGACTGGGTAAATGACGACATGCCCTATAAATTTCATACCGAACAAGGCGAGCTAACCGCGATGCCGCTTTCCACTGAACTTGAGGATCGCTTTATTATTATGAACAACCTCCACTCAGAATCATCCTACAAAGAGCAAGTTATAGATGCCTGTGATTACCTTCTTGATGAGGCAACCACAAACGGCGGAAGAATGTTGGCGCTAAATCTTCATCCCTGGCTATTGGGACAACCGCATCGTATTCAAACATTAGAGCAAGTGCTCAAATATCTTAGTAGTCAGGAGGATATATGGTCGGCAAGTCCTATGGAGATTCTTTCTGCATTTAAGTCGCAAACATGACGCTCAATAGACCACCTAACAATCTATTGATGCCGCGAATAGCCCCTCTTGGAAATAGAAAGAATATGAGTGTAAATTAGATCCTACCAATATTTTCCCTTGAATCGAATGAACCCTCTGGCTGCCCAGCCTTATAGCCTAGCAATAGCGCAAGGCGCAGATCATGTGCTACCTATTTTATTTATCAATATCGGCCACTGCAGCAAGTCCTGCCAAACGCCCAAAAGTAGTTGCCGTAAGTAGCCCATTACCCGCCAAATAGCCTGAAGCGTCAGGCCCAGAAATACCTCTAGCTGCGCCACCCCCAGCATAAAGATTAGGCAATG
>Ga0209815_1000067_pt1 | contig 73647 bp, 64 predicted proteins | sample CoawatmetaG00DNA_FD_187507 | JGI IMG/M metagenome (GOLD analysis project Ga0209815, IMG submission 187507) | Marine microbial communities from the West Antarctic Peninsula - Coastal water metaG002-DNA (SPAdes) (version 2) | ecosystem: Environmental > Aquatic > Marine > Coastal ...
GTACTGGTCTGCATTTGCGTCACAAGTTGTCAGCGATTCGCAATTTTCAAATATCGTGTCGCTGCCTGCACCGTCAATTGTGCCCTGATCGCAAGCAACGGACGCGTACTTGTTGGGTTCGTAAAGTGTACATTCTAACTGTTCGCAATGGCCCACCGCCGTCGAGCCCTTGTCAAATGACCCTGGCTGTGTTCCACCGACGCCGGGGATACAACTGCTCTGTTCGGACGTATCTAGAATATAGTGGTCTTCATCCTCGTCACAACTGATATCTGGTGCGCACAAATTGAAAATCGTGTCTACCCCGTCGTTTACCACCGTACCGTACTCGCATGCCGATGCGGCGTATTTGCCAGTAGGTATACTGGTGGTGGTGCACTGCTCAGTCGAACAGGTCCCAGTGGTTGCCGATCCACTCGTGAACAACCCTCCACCCAACGTACCGCCAAAACCGGGTACACAGACAGAGAGTGTCGATCCTTGTAGATACACGTCCTCTACGGAATCAGTGCAGTTAAACAAGCCGCAGTTTTCAAAAACTGTGTCTGTCCCCGTTTCACTTGATGACCCAGGTATGCACGGCGAAAGTGTGTAGTGGTCTGTTGGTACACGGAGACCACACTCGGACACCGTGGCATCTGTTCCTCGTATTGAAGCCGATCCAGAAATGCACGCGCTGTCAACAAAACTATCTATCCCTGGTGTTCTACAATTAAGAATTTGCGTGTCGGCGCCGATTGTTATTGATGTACCTGTGTTACAAGTGACGTTTGTAAAACTTAACCCCGTCGTCGGATCGGAACATTCTTGTATAACGGTATCCTTGCCGGAATCAGTAGTACTCCCATGGTCGCAAACGTCGGACGTGAACGTACCGACTGGCAAAGTATAGTTAAACTCCTCGGTGGCAGCGGGGGTTTCCATGGTAATAGTTTGACGCAAATTAACATCATTTCCAGATCCATATGCGTTGTTGCCGCCAGTTGTTACACGCACACTTGCTCCGGTGGTACGAGCACCACAATACACACAATCCAAGCGGTTTTGAATGGAGACTACCAGGTCGCCCGGCGGTGCCGAGAAGTCAGCAAGAAGTCGCGCACCTGTGCCACTTTCTTTAGACCGGCACATAGTGTAGTCAGTTGTTTCGCCGTCAAAGCAGTTCGTTGCCTCAAAGTCACTCGAACTTTTATTGCTTCCCGACCCAGGAGTATAATGCCCTTCCGGAAAACGAGGGTTCGTAAAAGTCACCGGCGCACCGTCAATTGTCGCCGTGATTTGGTTGAGGTTTATTACGTCTGCATCACTTTCAGGCTCGATGCGCAGCGTGTAATTCTGCTGGTCGGCGATGGGCTCGGTGCACACTCGTGTGATGGTATTACTTCCTTTCAACAAGGTGTCTCCAGCGCTGCACGGCACCGTCACAAACTCGACGTTGGGTAAAGATACGTTCGGTGCGATACAAGTGCCCAGCTCAGTGTTACGCCCAATTTCCAATGGTCCGCCTGGTTCGCACACAGAGTCGGTAAAACTAGCTCCTGCGGCGGGCACGGCACAACTATCGATGACCGTGTCCGTCCCAGCGTTGAGCGTCGACCCGTGATTGCAAACCGTCGTGGTGAAGCTCTGACCTTGGACCGGTGACTCGCACGGAGATGTGAGTGTGTTTTGACCAATCGCAGACGTAGTGCCGGCAGTGCACGGCACCAACACGTACTCCGGATTTGGTAATGTCGCAACCGGGTGAATGCACGTGCGGATTTGGGTGTTGTTGCCGCGCTCAAATGTTGTCCCGGGACTGCAAGCCGAATCGGTGTAAGTAACGCCATCGGTTGGCGGGTCGCAGGTTCTGAGAGTGGTATTTCGACCCGAATCGACTGCCGTACCGGCGAGGCACGCTGAATCGGTGAAGGTTGCACCGTCGACCGGCACGGCGCAACTATCGATAATCGTATTATTTCCTAAAACGCCCCCGCTACCGGAACGACAGGGCTGCTGTGTGTACTCGGCATTGTTCGGCGTTTGACAGTTCAGGAATTCGCAGGCAATTGCTTCGTTGCTACCGATAACTCCGGAGCCACCAACAGAGGAAGCTGGGTCGGTCCCACCTACGCCCTGAACACATGAGCTTTTCGAAGAGTCGATTACGTAACTCCCAACCGGCACGTCGCACGCACCCACACTAGCACAAGCCACGATTTTAGTATTGCTACCCGAATCGTCAATGGTGCCCGATTCACAAAATCCTGCCACGTAATGTCCTGTCGAAGGGTTATCACATGTCTGCTTGTCTGTGTTTGACCCTGTCCTCCGCACCTCTCCGCGATCGCAGGCTCGGGAAATGAAGTTGTCCGGCGATGGTTGGTCGCAGGGAAGCACGAACGTGTCTGAGCCAAGCTCGCTGTAGCTGCCGGATACACATGCCGTTTTAACGAAGTTTGAATCGTTCGGAGTAGAGCACGCACGCAACCGTGTGTCGTTTCCTCCGCCATGAACGATTGCGCCTTGAACGCACAGGCTGTCGACGTACTCGTCATACATCGGGGCTGCGCATTGTTGGGGCTCTGCGTTGCGCCCATTGTCGTTTGCGTCGAGACTACTTCCAACGTATCCCGCATTCGCGGCGGTTACGAAGAAACCTGGTAGTAGGGTTTCCCAACTAGTAACAATTCGATCAGCTCCACCTCCGATAACCGTCCCGGGATAACAGGCGGCTTGTACGAATCCGTCTACCAGGGGAATGGCGGTGACGGTGCACGGCCTCGGAGTTGAATTCTTTCCTAGATCACTAAATGACAACGGTGGCCAAGTTCCGCGCACGCATGCATCTTCGTTCGTAATAAAATTCCCTATGTTTTGGACGAGGTCAATGGAAGCTTCGTCACAGTCAGATAACTCTGCGTTTGTACCGCCCCCTTCGTAGACGTCGCCCTGCGTGCATTTGGTACTGAAGTATTTGCCTGAAGTGGCGTTCCACTTGCATTCTGATTCCGCATTGCACTCATTTGAGTTTTGCTTAGACGAACATGTACCGAGAGATGCCCAATCGCCACTTAAGTCGTCGCTGAAGAAACACACACTCGTTCCAAATGTTGTTAAACCAAGGTACTTACAGTCACATGTACCCATATCTTTGCAATCCTGCGGTGTGCTATTATTGCCTGCAGCTTCCCACGTGCCTTTTCTACACACATTGTCACCGTCTATGAATTGGTAGCTTCGTGGTTGCTCACAATCCTCAATTTGCGTATTATGACCGGCGTTGCTAAACGAGCCATTCTGACAGGCCGTGTCGACATACTTAAAATCAGGTACGTCTTGTGTACAGGAGTGAATAATTGTATTCTGACCTTGGGTGTCCCAAGCGCCACTTTCGCACGCAGTTGCGACGAATTTGTCATAATCAGGACTATCACACGAATCGGTCTGAGTATCGTGTCCGACAAACCCAGGTCCGGATTCAAACACATACGTATTATAAGGTGCAAAGTTGTACGTCGGTATGGGTCCTCTCAATGGGTTACCTTGAGTGCACGGGGTGGTCACAAACGCGCCAGCGGTCACAGATGGATACTCGGAGCAGGCACTAAACGATGCGTTCCACCCGCTATCATCATGAATTAATTCGAATGGTGGCGAGGAACAAATGCGATTTGTCCACTGCCCTTCCGGAACAGCGTTTGCGCAATTGCGAACGTTAGCGTTCTCTCCAGATAGACCGCCAATGCTAGCGGCACCTTTGGCACAAACAGACTGGGCATAGGTGGTGTGATCCAGCGCCTGGTCACATGAACGCAAGTTTGTGTCTGCGCCGTCCGCCAGCCGGTGCGTTCCGCGTTGACATGGCATGTACACAAACGAGCCGTCTGGTACGTCGAGATTGCAAACTGCACGACCGGACGGTGTCCCTACCTGGCCGTTTACGAGCGGATTTCCTGCCTCGCATGGTAATCCCGTGATATACTCATTAACTGTAAGCGAGTCGCCATCATTGCAGTGTTGAAACGTGGCATTCGAGCCCCCGCCCTCGCGAATTGACCCTCGTTCACAAACATTGGTCGTGTAGTAATTCTCTGGGGTTGAACTTGTACACAACCCGTACCTTGTGTCTGCTCCGCGGCGATGCATGCGATTACCCGCGTCGCATGGCGTTTCGACAAACTCGTTTGAGTCGCCGATGGTACATACACGAAGATGTGTATCACGACCAAGCACTAGAGCGGAGCCCTGTTTGCAGACGCTGTCTACGTATGTCACGCCGGGTGTTGATGCGGAACACTCTGAGCCGTTACCGTCGTTGCCTTCGCTATCGTACCCACCGAGCGCGCAGGTGCGGTCCATGAACGAGGTCGAATCGGGCTCTTCGCAAGGTGACAGGTTCGTGTCAGTACCACGTTCAACGGTCGATCCCGGTTGGCACGTTCCGCTGACGTACTTTGCGAGTAGCGTGGCTTCACTGTTAAGCGAAGGGGGGGCTAACATCTTAAGAGTGCTGACCGGTCCGCTACAATCGAGAGTTGTGGTTTGTGAGCCTTTGGTAAGATGGGTGCCGGCCTCGCACACTAGGTCAACAAACTCGCCCTCTTCGGGCGAATTGCACGAATCGAGTTCCGTATTTTGACCGATGGAGTCAAACGAGCCGGCCTGGCACACTTCGGCGGTGAATGTTGTCCCTTGCAACGGCTTTCTGCAGGTCCTGAGCTGCGTGTCTGTGCCGCTGTCAACGCCAACCTCGCAAATATGATGTACGTAGGATTGCGAGTCGGGGGAGGAGCATTCGGGTCCGCATATGGCATGTGTGTTATTGTTCGGAATAGCCAAAAATCCGTCCGCCGGAACCGGAAAAGCGTCTTTTGTGTTTTTGACCCAAAAGTGTTCATTCTCGTGAATAGAATCATACTCAATTTCGGAGCACCCCTCTGCGTTGAGAGATGGTACGAAACCGAATCGTTCTGCAATGTCCGAGTACCACTCGGCGTTAGGGGCGGTCGTGTCGTCGAACCAATCGTTGTTGGGGAGCACCAAGCACCCAGTAGAACGTGTATGTGTCTCTGCACAGTGCCCACCACGAATTGTGCACGAAGTTAACCCACACTCCGGACCACCTGTTCCTTCGGCCGGGCAAATGCTGCTTTGGGTCCCATCCTGGCAGAAGGTACTACCTGCGCCCAGGACGCTGACTGGCGAAACAACTGCATTACTCATTCGTCGAATCAAATTTAACTTAACCGAAGGGACCGTCCCTTCTAGCTTACAAATCAATTTTCTGCATCTTTCATAAATGGCCGAAGTCGACATCTTGAAAGGTGCCGCGATCCTAATTGAGCATCCCAGGTTCGGTCGTGGCTGCCTGTTCGGTATCATAAAACGTGAAAAATTAGCAAATGTTCACTTCCGTGCGTATCTCGTCACGGAGAAACGTTTTGTCAGGATAAACAAGCAGGACCTGCCTCACTGGATCTCGCTGCGCGTTTTGCATGACAATGGACAATGCGCAACAATATCGCAGGCAGACGTCCTGCGCATGATCAATGAGAACGGGGGCGACGACAGTAGCGACGACAATAGCGGCGACAATAGCGACGACAGTAGCGACGACAGTAGCGACGAAGCGGTTGGCGCCCCTGTTTATGACAGGCCCGCTATGCCACGTAATGTCTTACGTTATGCTGTCGGAGATGTGCTTAGGTTTGTGCACCCAGGCTGGACACATAACCCCAGAATAAATGGTCGGAATAAATCAAGAGAAGGTGTGGTAACACATGCGTACACAACCGCAGGTGACCTAGCGTATGTCTTCAGATTCAACCTGCTCAACGGGACTCGGACAACAAAACATTACAATGCCAAACCTTCCCGCCAAAAACAACGAAAACACGATGAGGCCATTGACACCTCACCGTACGTCATTTATCAGCACTCGTAAGTCACTCAGAAGTGATAAATTGACAGTATAAACCAAATGCAATCGTCGCAAGCAGTTGAAAGCGCACCTGACGATACCCACGCCGCCATAGACTTCGACGAGTCTCTCTCGGATCAGTGGCATGAATTTGAATACAAAATCTCGACGCTCATATTGGCACATACGGCTTGTCGGGAGACAAACAACACTATGGACCGTGCTCTTTGCATAAGCGCCATGGCGTGCTCCTTTGCGACAACGACACTGATGACACTTTACAAGAGCACCGAGTCACACACTTCGGACGATCTAGTAGTTGCCGAATGCGTCATGTCGGGTGTCGTGACGCTGTTTGCCAGCCTTATTAACATGTATGACAACGCAGGCCAAAGGCAGAGGCATCAGAATCATGTGGACAAGTACCGGTCGCTACACGAGAAGATACGACTGGCGCGCCAGCATCCACGTCGTTCAAGCCAGCGCAGCCTCTACGAAAAACTCAAGAAGAGACAAATCAAAATCCAATCTACTGGTCTGTCGTTATTCAGTCATATCCGGATGCGCTACGAAATAGATTGAAAAATTATTCGGTCTATCAAAACCAAAATGAATCCAATTATCGTTCGTAGCGGCACAACCACAAAGATTATATCGCGGGTCGTTGAAATGCTGGAAAAAAAACATGTTGCGCTCAAAAAAAGTTACGAAGAACCGATCGTCTGCTTCGACGTCGACGAGTGCTTGTTGGAGTGGACCGGCCCTAATACCAGCAGGCAACGCAAAGACGTAGCTCCTTTGTACGAGGCGGCCAAAAAGCTCGGCTTCAAACTCTACATCATCACGGCACGACCAAAAACAACTGGCGGGTTAGTTTATCTGCGCAACCAGCTAAGTGAGCTAGGGTACGACCCAGACGTATTCGAAAAGCTGTACATGATGCCACGGGAATACGACGACCCTGGAGTGTTTAAAAGTGACGCCCGTGCACACATAATGCGGCAGACAGGCAAAGACATTGTGCTAATGGTGGGCGACCAGCCGACGGACGTACTGAAGGACCCAGACAGCGCAAACATTTCGTTCGGGAAGACAAAGGCGTACATTGTCTCGAATCCCGACGACGGGTTGCTTCTTGGCGTGAAAGTAAGCCAACTCGATTGACTCTACCACCATTCGAGTTTGCGGCCTTCGACGAATGAGCGGTGAGTGAGCTGGGCGTCAACCAAGGCGTCGTGAAGGTTGCAATCGTCCGGCTGCTCCTCTTTCGGGAATAGGTGTGCGAAGAGCTCTGCGTTTTTGGGCCACTTGTACGTGCCATACTTGCCCGGCAGCTTCACGAAATCGGTCGATAACTTCATTGTGCACAGTGTGTCGTCCAAATGAAGTGTCAGCGGGAGATCAAGTGCAGCCGTAGTACGATTGATTGCAGCAACGTCGAACTTGGCGTTGTGAAAGACGAGCTTCCCATTTGCCTCGATCACTTCACGAGCAGTGGCGAAGAACTTTTTGAGTTCGACCACTGCGTCGAGGCCGTTGCTTGACAAGAACTCGGTTGAAATTTTGTGCTTTTGGTAGGCACCGTGGGAGCTTTCGACGCCTGGCTTGGGTTTGAGGTACTGCTTGTACTGGCTTATTGTGCTGGACGATCCTACTCCGCTGGGCTCGGTCATGTGCACGTAGGCTAGCGAAATGACATAGCCATTGAAATCCGTGGTTTCTGTGTCGACTACCAAGAACTGTGGTGGTGCCTGCGCAGGCTCTGTCTTGTGCGCGGTCTTTGTCTCCTGCACGGTCTTTGTCAACTGCGCGGTCTTTGTCAACTGCGCGGTCTTTGTCAACTGCGCGGTCTTTGTCAACTGCGCGGTCTCTGTCTCCTGTGCGGTCTCCTGTGCGGTCTCCTGTGCGGTCTCCTGTGCGGTCGCCTGTGCGATCTCGGCTTCGTGCGCCGTAGCCCCAGTTCTGCTTCGTTTAATTGGCGGGGCGTCGGTTGTATCTGTCATTTGGTGCGATTCGTTGTTCTAATAAATATCAGTTTGCCTTGTGTCGCAGGTGCCCTGTATCAGTTTGCCGTGTGTCCCGGGTGCCCTGTCAGGGAACGTCGCAGAAATATCATCAATTTTGGCGTATCAAAAAGAGAGCGAGACCAGTGAAGTGTCTCTCACAGGCATCGGAGCAGGCGATCGAGACATGGCCGAGCATGGTTTCGACAAGGAGTTGCTATATTACTGCGAGGAGAAGTTGGCACCTCGCTTGTCTTTTCCCGGGTGGTACGGGCAAGACGTCTATGTCACGCGCCTTGGAGAGTTTCGCATTCAGTGTTACGGGCCGTCATCAGGCATGCCGTTCAGCAGCTGGAGCACAGAAGCGAACCCGACGCCGAGCAAATACAAGGCTTTGTTCATGCCATCTGTGCATAGGAACGACCACGCAAAGATAGCCTGCTACGGGTTCGCCAAGTTTCCCGAGGACTGGAAACCATCGCGCTATGAAGCAGTCATCGAGCTGAACGGCCCGCGTTGGGTCTCAAAAAGTGAAATGAATACGAAGCGCATGCCACCGGGTGGTTATAATCCAGGCGGCAAGCGTAAGGCGGACGAAAATGAGCCCCAGCACGTCATCTATGGCGAGGAATTCCGACCAGTTTCGAATCTTAGCAAATTCAGCGATACGTTCTTTGTTTCCAACTTCGGTCGTTCCAAAATTGACTGCGTCTTTTCTCGTGGTCGCATTGGCGCGGGCAACTACTTACAATTCCACAAGAACGGCACGATCCAAGCGCACGTCGCTATTTGCGCAACGTTCCACGGCCCGCCTCAGTCGAGCGAACATACTGTTGATCATATCAATCGTAACCGTACCGATAACCGTGCTAGCAACTTGCGCTGGGCGAACAAATCCGAGCAGGCTATCAATCGATGCGTTGCTCTTGTTCATACGCCCGAACAGGAAGTTGCGCACAAAGAGAGTTATGCTCGGATGCAGGCATATGAGAAGAAGGCACTGGCCGACCTAGGTTCGAGCTTTTCCAAAAAAATATTCGAGCGTCTTCAACTTGCCCCGGGTAAGCGATGTCAAATCGCACTGTTTGCCAATGATACTTTCGAAACCGTTTGCAAAGTCTATGGCAAACATTACGATATGATTTATTACGCCCACCTCGGTTTGACGTGCCTTGAGTTCAACGACGTAGATGTTAAGATTTGGGATCGTTTCGGCGTGAACCATGCCTTGCGCTGTGCGCTTGTGCGAGTTGCCAACGAGTGCGGCGACGAGATAGACGACATGTTTCGTAAGAAGTTTTACCAAGATAAGTTCGTGCTCTTGCTCGGAGCGACTGGCGGCGATTGCGACAAGAAGCTCACGGCTACGGCGACAAACACCATTGACACTTGGTTCGATACCGAAATTCTGTGTTCGGACAAACACGTATATCTTGCATTCGATTATGTTTGCATGCTTTTACATCGCCGTAGATAATACCACGGACTGCTCTATTTCCTGCCTATTGTCCATGTCCATTCGAGTTTAAAAACCTTCTGTACTGTCAGAGCACTTCAAGAAGATCCGAACCATGCCGACGTGTTTTGTATGTGTCCAGTCGCTATTGGACGGTGGCGGCCATCCGGAAGGGCACTGTGATCACTGGCTGTGCTCTGAGTGCCAGCTCGAATACACGGGCCCGGTTTATTGCCCATGCGGAGTCGATCTCAAAAATGATGATGATCTCGGCCTGCCCGCGATCGCGCCCGCAACGCCTGAGCCGAGGACAAGAGCCGACAGGCCGCACGCCCATCCGACTGCCATGCGCCTCCGCCGGCTTGGGGCTGGCTGTTAGGGCGTGACTGTGGCGCTCTAGTTTCCGAACACATAGTCTGGCGAGTTGTACTCGTGGTTCTGCCTGGCTGCGCTCAATCTGCCTGGCTGGCATTGTCTCTAGATGTATTTGTAGTAATAAGTGTCATGTGGAGTCTCGGTTTTAGGGCCCCCTTGGCCGGCGTCTGGCATCCGGCGTGTGTGTTGGGGCCGGCGTGTGTGTTAGGATTAGTACTGCACGTGGCGCGCGAGAGCTCGATCACTTGGCGAGCCTTATCACGCGTAAAGCTCAGCTCCTTGCCGAGCGCACGACTGACGCTGGCGTGAAGCCGGTAGACAAAAGAAAATAACTCCTCTCGGCCGGCGAACACTCCGATGCCGAGATTGGCCTCGGCTGCGTTAATTGGGAAATTTTCACGACACTTGCGACACGGTAATGCTTTTGAGATCGACTGAAGGAAGAGCGCAGCGTCCACCTTGTCCGTGCGCGTTGGATGCATTTTATAGTTCGCCGCAAATACGTATAGTACGTGCCAAAACGCAGGCCCCCACGAACTTGGCATAAGCCCATTGGCCGGGTCGGCCATTTCTGTTTGATGCGAGCGTATATTTTTTTTTTGGGGGCGAATATAAAACATCAAATATGATGATCGTGATAAGCGTTACTGCGTCTTATGCTGATGGTGCTTATCGGTTGCCCGGTAAGTTAGACGTGCTACCAGTAAGTGTAACGGAACGCAAAAGTGATTACGCTATATTACTTTTTGTGCTTGACGTCGACGCCGAAGAGCTCGAAATCATTCGTGTCAAACTCCTCCATCAGTATTACAAAGGAGATATTTATTCGATGAAGCTTACTTTGCTCTGACATGTTGTCAATTTAGTGTAGAAGGCATACAAGCGCTCAATTGTATGAAAGCGATGAAGCACGGTAGGGGTTCCGTCGACTTCGCCGTAAAAGACTACGTAAGTCGGGAACGCCTGAGCGTACTCCTGTACAGCAGCCGCCTCGCGCAGATCAAAGACGTCGTAGACGCACCACATGAAGCGTTCAGACTGGCATCGTTTTGCCGCCATTGAAAAGTATCGTCGTTTATCCTTAATGGAGGACCCCGACCACTTAGCAAAGAACGCAACAATAACCATCACCTTGCACTTGCCATGCGCGCATCCAGGAACAGAGGATGGTTCTAATTGCGCTGGTGCGTAATGGGTGGTGGTCACGATCTTGTTGAACGTGATTCGGGAGGCAAGTTGTACCACATTTGTCGGCGTTTCTAGGGTCGTTTTGTCCCGATACAATTTGGGCGGCAGAGGTAATTTGACCAGAACTCGCTTGATCAGCGCTAGTGCCTGTCTGACCGTTCCTACAGCTGCGCACACATCAACGTCCGCATCGGCAATATATGTCTCTTTAGCGGACGCAAGGTACCATTCGATAAGATTTATAGTGCCGTCGGCGGTGGCGCCGACAAAGTGTACCCCGCTGATGTCTTCATTAAGATTCTTTAGCAAGTTTGTCGCTGCACGTGCGTGAGCAACTGCACTAGCGTCAAGTGCGGCGTAATTCATCTGCTGCGCCAGTAGGAAAACAAATATTTTTCCGTGTGCGGTGCGGAGTGATCTGGTGGTGTGCGATGGCATGGTATCCATCATGGCAGCCATCCCTAGTAACATGACAACATCGGACACAGCGGCGTCAACAAACGGCATGTTATCGGCGGAAACCGTTCGTGTAAATTTTTCGTATGCGGCAGCCAGATACGTTGCGGCTAGAACGCTACATGCCATTGTGAAGTAAACAGACAGGCCGATAGACACCCATACGTTTATGTCACCATTTGCGTCTTGCGTCTTCATCGATAAGGACACATTGCGAGACGTGTTGTGCATTGCTGCGCTCAGTATCCGAACTATCGGGCCTGTGAGCATGGCACGGACTGCAGACCGAATAGCAGGACCGGACGTCGGGTTGGACGTCAGCGAGTTTATGTGCGAGACAAACTTGGAGCTAACGGAATTAATATTCGAGGCCATGTGTTCTGAGGTCGCCCGTAGGTTTGCGAGTTGCGTATTAAACTCAGTTTTATAACCGCCGGCGCTTAGGCGAGCGGGCGTGGCTAGAGACAACGAGCTTGCCTCATTGACCGCCCAAAATTCTTTTGCGTTGAACACCATTTCTACCGTATGGGCCTTTTTATTTCGTATACAAATTAAAGTGATAACTACCGATCGAAACAGACATTTGCGCAGATCGACATTTGCGCAGATCATGCAGGATAAACAAACAGTAACCCCAACTTCGATCTAAACATCAGCTTCAATAGTATGCGAGCACATCGCTTCACAAAAAGCAATGATATTGAACTTGCCCTCGTACTCACGCAGCTTCCGGGCTGCATTTTGGCTGGGAGTCAAATGTTGCGAAATTTGCTGCGAAACGAGGTTATAGAACAACAAGAAAACAGGCAAGTCGTTCCAATCGTCCGCCGGAGAATTGTCCGTGGGTAAATCGCCCAAGCACCAGTCTGGCGCACTGTTAAATGCGTACCGGTCCATTGACTCAAACATGTCAGTGTAGTACTCAACGTCGTGTCTAAGCACGTACGCCACAATATCCGCTAGGTGTGCGATTGGCCAGTCGTCGCGATGCGAGTACATGCACGATTCTAAAAGTTCGACAAAGTGAACGAGTACTTCATCGACCAGAACACCCGCTTCTTCGGATGATGCCCCCGCTTCTACGTATGACGCCTCTTGTATACTGAAGTCGGTGTTAAAGTGATGGCCCTTTGAGCGCGCCACTCGTTTCAGTCGCCGCATCTGTAGATGATCAAATGAGCGTGTCGTGATTGGGTTGAACAGCCTGCCGGTCTTGTCGGCGAGTTCTTGAAGCGCATTTATCTCAAACACAAAAGTGCAATGCTGGTTTCTACTGGTTTCTACTAGCACAAAGTACGGGCCGTGCGCGCCCAATGCTTCCATTGTGATCGGGTCAATAATGTTTACCGGGCGCTTCGTCGACCGCAAGAAGGTCACTATGATTCTCACCGCATGTATCTGTCGCCTAGAGGTGCGATCAGTGAGTTCCTTTATAATTCGGCGGCGCTTATGACGGTACATCTTCTATTCTTGCTTGATCTGTTTCGGAAATTCACTTTAATAAACCCACATTACGGGCAAGATGACGATTGGCAATCGTGGAAACGCCCGAGCGAATTGCCCTGTACGTCGGTAATTAAATACAGGAGATGGATGAAAATAAAGGAGATGAAAATAAAGGAGATGGATGAAAATAAGTGCAAGAAAATATATATACACTATCAAAACAGAGTATGGTTGATTTCACCCTAACATCGATTTCTGGTTGGCAAACCTGGATCTTTATCATCATTGTAATCAATTTTGTATTATACTTCACAATGGACGGCGTCCTCAAATTTCAAAAAATCGAGGAAGCCGCTGACAATATCAAATTTCAAAAAATGGCGAATCCAGCACTTCTGACCAATCTCAAACTATTGGAATTCATGAAGAAAGATAACAAATATAAAATGTATGACACGTACCGAACTGAACTAATAAAAATCGCAGCAAAGAAAGAGGAAGCAGAAAAACAAGTTAAAACAGTTGCCTTTCTTGGGGCAAATGGGGCAAATCAAGTAAGGTGGTGGACTCTAACCGTCGCAATTGTTCTCATTCATTTACTGTTAGTTCTCATGGCGGTTAATAAGCCGGCTAAATCGTCGGCGCCATCGTCAAAGAGCGCGTCAAAGGTTGCAAAGCGCCCTTAGGTTTTGGTCTGGACGGGCGCTTGCTATTTTCACGGCGTGGGCGGGTTCGGTATTTTTTTGCAATTTCTGCAAATCAGGCCTCCGTTGGTAAAAAAAATGAATTGGACCCCACCGACAATTCCGCGTTCACAGTTTTTTATTATATATATTGGTACATCGTTAAACAATGATGATTGTGGTTGCTTTTGATGATAAGAAGAGCTCGGCCAAATTGCCTACCTCCGTCATAAATAAATTGGGTTGCGTAGGCTGGCGCCAAATCGGGGTGGCCGATCATGCGGTTGTTGGTGAAATCGTGTTTGATGGCGACCCGGGTATGATCGTACAAGCAAGAACGACTCTAAATGAATGGATCGAGCAACTTGACCGATCGGCACAGTTAAACGACGATGACACTGCATCGGAGACGAGCAGCCTGGAAAAACCGGACGTCAAGACTAACGACATAGTTGACTCTAAGGTGACGCTCAAACGGCAGATCGGGCGTGGCCAGTTTGCAACCGTTTGGAGCGGGGTGCTTGACGGTACGTCGTGTGCGATAAAACTCTTCACCACCGACGCCGAGTACGCCGAGGTAGTGGAGCGCGAGGTCACTGCCATGAAGGACATCGGCGAGCACATTAACATCGTTCGTATGATGATACATGGCCACGACGTCAATTATAACTGCGGGTATATAGTGTATGAGCGGATGACATGCGACCTTTTCTCCGCCCTGCGACAACGCGGCGCCATGCCGCTGTCGACCGCACTGCGTGCATTTGCAAGCGTCGTGAAAGGCCTAGAGCACGTGCATTCGAAAGGCATCGCCCATGCCGACGTCAAGCCAGAGAACGTGCTTGTTGACTCGCAAGGACGCGTATGCATTGGAGACTTCGGCGGCTGCATGCGGATGAACGAACAGGGTGCGTGCGACGGCGATGAGAGCATGCACGTAACAACCGAGTATCGGGCACCGGAGGTTATTCTCGATGACGAGTACCACTTAAAGTCCGATGTGTGGAGCGCAGCGGTCTTGCTATACGAATTATGCACCGCAGAGCCCCTTTTCCCAATAGAAGACGAGTCAGATGACGAATCAGACGACGAATCAGACGACGAATCAGACAACGAATCAGACAACGACAAGAAAGACGACAAATCAGACGACGACTACAAAGCAGTCGATGCGAACAAAGCAGACGATGCGAACAAAGCAGACGATGCGAACAAAGCAGACGATGCGAACAAAGCAGACGATGCCGCGGCTACTGAGTTAATTATTGAAACGGTCTCGACGGAGGAAACTAAAGAGACTGATGTGCGCAAGGAAACTAAAGAGACTGATGTGCGCAAGGAAAAGCCGTCGCATACCTCTCTGTTCCAGGTTGACGTACCGGTGCAGATTGAAGAACCGACGCCGCCTGACAGCAACGATGACAGCAGTAATGAGGATAGCGACTTCGATCTGAACGAGGCGCTGAATGAGTTGACCGAGCACCAGAAGAAGGTTACTCAACTGGCGTGCATGGTGCGTGTTCTCGGTGCGGTCCCAAGAAACATGGCCAAAAAATATAACGACGTATTCACGCCCGACGGCCACGTGCAAGGGTTTGGTGCCGACCAGGACGAGCCATTACCCACACTGCTGCAAAAAGCGAGTTTGAATACCCGTGATATTGCGATCATAATGTCGATTTTGACTCGTGTTTTGAAATTCCAGGCAAGCAAGCGACCGACAGCATCCGAGATCTTACATATTCGTGCGATGCGTGAATTTTGCTAAGAACAAAACTCAACGACTTTATCAAGGTCGTCAGTGTATCCGGCCATCATTTCGCCGTTTTCATTTTTCCACGTAGGATAGCCCTGAATTTTCGGACAGCTCGTCTCGTCGGCGGCGCAGTCTGTAATCTGGACCTTAATACCCTTCTGTTGAAGTTGGCTGGCCATTCCTTCGTCAAGCAGCGCCTCCTGCTTTTTGGTGTACCCGCACCAGTTTGCTCCCAGTAGCTCACACGTTTTTGTGGATTGCTCATTGATGGCGTCAATGGTGGTCATTGTTTCTTGTTAGGTATTATTTTTTTCCCGTCATGGTAGATTACGGCAAACAAAACAGCGAGGATTGGAAGTGCCATAATATAAGTAAACGTCATTTTCCAGAACGCAGCTACCACCAGAATGGTTAAAATGATAGGCGAGATAACCGAAAGAGTCACGAAGGCTTCATTCCATGTCTTAAAATGAAATTGTCGTGTGACCATGCCTAGAATGGAGTTTGTATCCATGTCAACCAATTCCTTAGGTCTTCGACTCTGTGTGACAACCGACTTGACAACCGCAAAGCGTGAAAAGAGTGGCAGGTGAACATTGCCCTCTATAACGTACGGTCGACCATGTCGCACTTTTGATAGCACTTCTCGGACTCTTGTTGCGTTCCAAATGATGGCGTGCGCGGTGAATGGCAGGCCGGTCCAGAGGAGCAGCGAATTGACGGGTATCGTCGGTCCGAGTGGCAAGTGGCCGACGTGGAGCGAATACCACCAGGGGAAGTGTGCAAGCGACGAAAGCGCATCTATAATGTCGCCGACCGGGTTCGGAGTCAAAAACTTCACGTCATCCTCTAGGATAAGTAAGTGCTTGCTTGACCGCGATGCAACGTATTGGCTAAAGCAATTTAGATGCGAGTTGATAATGCATGCGTCGCGTTCTTTGATGTCACTTGAGCGCGCCATTGTGCTGTCGACAAAATTGTAATCCAAAATGCCTACCCGTGTAAGTTCGGATGCAACTTCCTTTCTACGCAATGCATCTTCTAGCTGGACAATGACGAAAACGATTATTTCGTCCATTTATATATAACATAGTGTGCCGTAATGTGTGCTCCTCGTCAGACGAGCACAAAGTTGCAAGGCTACAAAGAGTCGGAAACGATGTCGTGATAGTCTGTGTCAAATTTTTTGCCGAAGCCACGCATAATTTCAATGAATTTGGCGTAGAACACTGTTTGATCATCTGACGTCACGAGTGCGTACATGGGACGGGATTTTAGTGCGTCGCCAACAAATGCAATGATGCGTGCATTTGTGCCGTTAATATCAATCACGTCCCCCTCGTTCAAAACTTTTCCCTTTCGAAATCCTTGGTACGTCAGCCAGACACCTGCGTTATCCATTCCCACCCACCGCGCCGTCACGGGTGCGTAGCTCTCAGGGCCGGGTTGCCCTGTCATTGTTTCGTTAAGAGACGTACTCGATGCCATGCTGAGCTCTTCCTCCGTTTGATTCGAAGCGTGTTCGTCCGATGGATTTTTGCTGTCCGATGGCTGTACAAGCGCGTCCGATGGCTGTACAAGCGCTTGCGTGCTTTTGGAAAACATTGCAGCTGCATTATCCGTCTTTTGTATCGGAGTTTCGCTAATGTTTGGCGCGGTTTGCTGCATGGGGGGGGTCGGCTCGGCCTCTGTGACCAGTGCGAGATCAGGTCTCATAGGTTCGTCTTCAAGTTCGTACTCCATAATTTTAGGCGCATCGAAAATGTTCATGTAGTCTTCCGGCCCCAGCACCTCGGGGGAACCTGTCTTTGGGTTATTTACAACGATACGATTGACTCGGATGCTGGCGGTGTTATCCATCACGGCAATGACGTCACTAACACGCACCATTGGTGTGCTGCCCTGGAGGTTATTATTCACATGGTTGTTGCCCATGAATCTTCGTTATTATCAACTAGTATTATAAAATTATGGTCTTGCGAACCGAAACCCGTTTCTTAACTCAACTCACAAAAGAGGATGCCATGGTGAACCTCAGGAAGACCAACCTCGTCGCAGGATTGTTCCACCTAGCCCTACTTGCGTTTATCGTTGCACAAATCTTCATGAAAGACGATCAGACAAAGACGCAATCTTACGTATGCACAGACAACGCCACCGATAACACGCTCTCGTGTGCGTGTGAAGAAACAAAAGGGACCTTTCTCGAGAGCGTTAATATACAGCTTTTGCGCCTCACAACCCGCCTGCCAAGTTTCATGCACCAAAGACTGAAGGAGTCAATACCAATGGACTCGTTATTACATCCGTGCGCTGCCGAAAGCGCAAACGCCGAATGCACGTTTTGGGGCGAAATTTCAACTGAAAATTTCCTTTCGCCAATTAACTTGGTCGCGCTCATTGTCACATTCACCGTGGTGACCATTGTTGCGCACTTTGTGTACTTTGGATGTTACACGCCTTATATTAGCATGATACGGCGCGGGTTCAATGCTTGGCGGTGGATCGAGTACAGTATTTCCGCAAGCATTATGGCGGTCATTCTTGCAGTTATATCGGGCGTGCGGTTGCAGACGTCGGTTTGTATGGTTTTTGTCGCAACACTTGTACAAATGCTACAGGGTTACCTCATTGAACACGCAATAGCTACGCAAAGCGTGCGCTCGCCGCAGTGTTACGTGCCCTTATTTGTCGGATGGTTGCTGCTTGTCGTCGTGTGGGTGACGATTTGGGAGGCGTGGTTCTCGGGACTAAACCGTGCGACTAAAGAGATTGAGAAGTGCAAAGCGGGGGCATGCAACGTCATAAAACAGGAAACCGAAGAGGAAGCGACCCCCTCAGACTCGCTCAAGTATTTGATTATTGCAGTCATTGTGCTGTTCTCGTCGTTTGGCATCGTTAACCTTGTATACTATGTGCACGCATACACACGAGGGCCTCTTGTAGCGCAAAAACAATTTCCGTTGTATGAATTTTCGTACATCTGTCTCAGTTTTATCTCAAAGGCGTTGCTTATTCTCTGGGTGTTCTTTAGCATATTTAAGGGAGAACTTAGATGGCTGCAGACCGGCGGGCTTTCGAGCAACGAGCCGGAAGCGCCGCATAAGTTCACCTCGTATGCCAGCATGTGCAAAATCGAGACGCCCAACGCTTCGGAGTAACTCGTTCAGCAAGAATCTGCGCCAGCGCGTCGATGTTGTCGTCAGACGAGGCATGTTTGGTCGTATTGATGATCAGTTGCTTGATTGTTTGCTCGTTGTATACGCCGCTCTCCAGAGCAGTTTTTATGCAGTTGGTGATTCTTGACCGCTGATCTTCTGCACCTACGCATGCCTGCTCCGAGAGCCTGTCGAGAATGAGCATACGTGCGGCATCTATCGGATTCTCCGGGCTATTTATCGGATTCATGACAACGGCTTGAACAGCACTTCGAGATTCGGAATCAAGTCCAAATTATCTAGCAGCACCGACTCGGCACCGATCGGTAAGATTAATATTCGCCGCTGAACCAAACCACGGGACTCGGTGACAAATTTACTTTCTTGTTCTCTCGCCTCTGGAAAAATGTGCAGTATAACTTTACAGAACTGCTCAAGCGAAAGATTCGGCGAATGCTCCGTCCCTTTTTTGATGGTAACGGTAACCAGTGCCGTGTCGGGAAGAGCACAGTTGCCAGTCCGCAAAATTCTGCTATTACTCGGCATAAATTGACCACCTTGAACCATTTCTTTTTGGGTTCATTTTTTTCGGACTCAATTTCTGATGGTCTGCGATCCATTTCCGTTAAACAGCGACGGCACCACCAGAACTCGGCGCATTTAGACGTACAAATCACATTGTTACAGCCTCCAGTAGCGCAAGGTGCCCAGTCTGACCGTACTGGACCGCAACAGACGCTACAGACGCCTGAAGAAATGTGAACCGTAGGCCTCATTCGGAGTAAAACTCTCTTACATAGGCCCGCCCATATAGATCGCACAACTTACAACGCCAATACACCGCCCCGTTCGACCTCCGCCCACGGCGCATACGATACTTGGATACCGTTGCTGGCCATTTTGTTGATGAAAACGTCCAGCTCACCGCGCTGTGTTGCCGCCTGCAGGGCAAGACCAATGAACTGCCACTGTTGCTGTTTGGACCGCTTTTCGTCGGCCGACATGACCCGCCATTTAGCAACATGTTCCGGGATTGATCGGTACGTAAACACCCCTAGCGGCGCTAGGATCAGGCTACATGAGTCCGGTGATATCGTCGAGCGCTGCATGCAAACTGCCGCGTCAGCGCTTGAGATGCGGTTACTGAAAGGATGAGAGTGCAGGCACACGCCCGGGGCACAAAACTGCGCACGACATGATCCGTTCGTGCACGTCTCGCCAAAGCCAAGCTGTAACGCATCGATGCGGCCAGCCGGATTAAATTTTAGCGACGCAGTCAGTTCTTTGTCAGTGGGCACGAACGCGCGGAGTATCAATAGCTCCTTTGCGGTGACAATTCGTTGGTACTCCGGCATAGTCTTACTGTTAATTTATAAAAAATCTAAAGGCTAATCATACAGAATGAGGCGACGCTCTCAAAGGTCGCAAGGAAATCTACAATTAAAAAGCAACGAGGCCCTATCGTCCTGCTCCAGAAAGCCGTGCCTAAAAACGCAAGTGTGCAATCCGGTTGACAAAATGTGCTATGCTCGCGGTAGCCTGGTGGCCAAGGCTGTCGTTAATAATCAAAAAAAACTAAACGAACCCGAGCTTCGCAGAAAACAAAAGAACAAAACTAGCACTACTAGCACTACTAGCCCACTACTAACAATTCGCCCACTCAAAACAACACATTTTCCGAAAGTGGGCGAGTGGAAGAAAAGACCGGGAGAAGCTGGGTTCGTCGAATACTTAGGTAAGTTTCTGGCGTTAGCGACGGATGCGGGCGAAATTACCACCAACGTTTCGTGTCCGAAGTTCGACTCAAGTCAATTGGATCTGATGTTATGGCAGAGTATGCTAAAGTGGTACTTCCGTCCACAAAGCCCGGTGCAACGCATATTGCTGGGGTGGGAGCTCGGAACCGGCAAGACTGTCGGGATTTTGGTCACACTTGACAATTACTTTGACGACCAGCGTCCAAAAATTCTCTTCTTTCATACTGTTCAGCTTGTCGATAACTTTTACAAAGAGCTGTCGAGCTTCCCAAACAAATACCGCAATTGGTATACGAGTAAGTACCCAGAGAAAGGGCCGTATCCGAACGACAAAGACAAAGATGTGAACAACGCATGGCTTGCCGAGTTCAAAATGACACTACAGAGCTATGCTGCGCACCGAGATGGCCAGAGCACGCCGCTCAAGTGTTTCTTGTACCCCGAAGGTGGCAATGCCAGTATAAGTTCCCAGTCCATTATGAAGCAGTACGGCGCAGAAGACCGTATGCTGCACAGCAATGAAAAAATTAACTTTTCCAATATGATTATCATTGGCGACGAAGCGCATCAGTTGACGAATCCGTCACCTGACGTCTTTTATGATAATCAGATGAATGCCGTGCTGCGTTGTGCGGATCGGATCAAGAGGAGCCGCAACTCGATTGTGATGATGATGACGGCGACACCGCCGATTCATAATATCACACGTTTTATGTCGGTCGTCACGGGCAAGGACCTTGCGCTTGAGAAGGGCTTAAAAAGTGAAAGTGGGTCGAGTGTTACTGACAGACTTGCCCGAGGCGCAGAAAACCTTAAAATAATGAAAGAGTCTGGCGTGCTTGAAGGGCACATCGCCTGGTATATGTATCGTGATGCAAGAGTATTCGCAATCGCTACGCCCAATCTCGCAACAATGCCAATCGTGATACCGTGTGTGCTCAATGGCACTCAGCTTTACAATTATTTAGGACGGCGATTCCTGCGCAATGATAAGGGTTACGTTGTACCAAAGAAGTTCCTCAAGAAGGAGGCAACAAAATGCAAAGAGGATCAGGAGCTGATCGATGAGAAGTGTAAGAAGAAGTGCAATCCGACGCAGGAGCGCAACGCCAAAGGCAGGTGCGTGAAGTCGAGCACGGCGTGCAAAGAGGATCAGGAGCTGATCGACGAGAAGTGTAAGAAGAAGTGCAATCCGACGCAAGAGCGCAACACCAAAGGCAAGTGCGTGAAGTCGAGTACGGCGCCAACAGGCGGTGGTTTTTTAAATGCTTCAAATTGGCCATTTGGGAGGCCGCCCAGTGATCCGCCCATTTCGCAATTTGCGGGCCTGGTCAGTGACCTTCAGCATCTGCCCACTTCGACAGATAGCCTCAATAAAAGAAAAGCGGATAGACGCACTAGTGGGCGAAAGCTTAGCTGCCTCGACTTGTCAAGTTACGTCGGAGACAATAAAAAAAGCACTGATTGCAAGAGTACCCTAGGAAAGTACGAGCACCACGAGTTGAATTCGCTTGCACAGCAGAATAAAATGAAATACACCGCAGAGAATGCTTTCTCGACTTCCATCAAACTTGCGAGAATGGTCGATGATGCGCTGCGTTTTTCTGGTAAGGTGGCAATTCTGATACATAGGCCGAACGCCTACATGGCGCTCAGCAAAGTTTTCGAAATGAGAGGCCTTCCATCATACAACGGAAAGAACGATGCGGTACAAACGCACATCGTCATGCCCGCAAGAGATCCAAAGGAAACAACAAAAGCGCAAAAAATGAAAAGGCAAATGAAAGCCGCAGGCCTACTAGACCAGTTCAACGAAGCGGACAATTTTCGTGGCGACAAGCACAAGATCATCCTACTTAACAGCGAGAATTACACCGAGGGCGTGAGCCTTTATGATTGCAGGCTTATTATACTAGGAGATCTTTCGATCGACCGCACAACTCCCAGCTGGGCGCTGGTGACGCAGCGGCTTGCACGGGCGCTGCGCATGTGCCGGCACGTAAACTTACCAGAAAGCGAGCGCACGCTTGAGACCCGCCTATACATGGCGGTTATGCCTGATGAGGCACAGATCCGTCGAGAGATTACGATGAATAATCTGCCAGACATTCCTGACGATGAAATTGATCAGATTGTGTCTTCACGCACCGTTGACGAAGAGAAGCTTGCCATTGTCGAAGAGCAACGAGAAGTTACGGAGAATGCCATGGGCCTGCTTGGACAGGTCTCAATAGAGCGGGGCTATTGGGCTCAGACATGAGCGTAGCTTTCAGCATGAGCGTAGCTTTCAGGTCTACGGCGTTCGTGGCAATAGCAAGGCGTTCATTCGTGTCATTGGGAGCAGATTCACTTCCACTGGCAAAGTCATTTTCTTTCACGCTACAATACTGTTTCACGCGTTTCACGCATGGACCAGACATATTCGATCACCGACCTTCAGTTTACCGTCCTCTCGCCCGACGAAATTCGGCGGATTGCGGTGTGCGATGTCTACGAGCCGATGCTCTATGAGCGCGGTCTGCCGCGCAACAACTCGGTGCTTGACTTGCGGCTCGGTACGACTGACCGTCGATTCCGGTGTAGCACCTGTAAGAATACGGTGACGCAATGCAACGGCCACTTTGGCAAAATCGAGCTGGCAACGTGTGTGTTCAACCCGGTGCTCATTGACGTCGTACATAAGATTTTACGCTCCGTATGCTATTGGTGCGCGCACCTGCTACTCGATCCAGCAGACGCGGTCTTTAAACCGTCACGCAATCAAAAGAAGCGTCTCGCTGCAATCGCCACCAGGTCGGCTCGCAGAACTTGCCCATGCTGTCATGGGCCGCAGCCGTCATGGATGCGCACCGGAATGATCTTAAAAAAGGACTTCTCATCCTGCCCCGATGCAACTTTTGAGGATGAAGACGAGCTGAGCTTTGCGGTATCAGTGAGCTCAAACACGGATGTGTACTCGGTACTAGACAATATTTCAGCTAAGCACTCCGAAATGCTCGGGCTCGGCCATACTAAGCCGTCCTCCCTTATGTTCACAGTGCTGCTTTGTCCTCCGGTCATTATGCGGCCAAGTGTGGCTTCGAGCGAAAGCAGCAAAACTCGCGGACACGACGACTTAACACTCAAGCTTCAAGACATTGTCAAGTCAAACCTTCATTTGCACACTCTGCTGCGCAGCAACGAACCCGTGGCCCACATTTTACTTGAACGCGCCAAAGAGCTCTTGCAAATGAATATAGTCATGTACTTAACAAACGACGTGCGTTTGCAGAACACGAAGAGCCAAAGCTCCGCGGCGCTTCGGAGATCGGCGTCTATGCGTTCTATCACGACTAGGCTTCGAGGCAAGAAAGGTCGCATACGTGGTAATCTGTGCGGTAAACGTGTCGACTACTCGTCTCGAAGCGTAGTCGGACCCGATCCGCTTATCGACATTGACGAGCTTGGCGTACCCGGATGTATCGCCACCAAGCAAACGTTACGGTGCCACGTTTTTGACGCAAATACGGACTATTTGCGTGGCTGTGTGCGCATTGGCGCTGGAAAGTTAGGCGGTGCGCACTCAATTGAATGCGCTGACGGAACGCTAATCCACCTCTTGTCGCTGACCGACGAGCAGCGTGGCAAAGTGGCGGATGATCTTAGCACCGGCGACGTTGTGCAGCGTCACTTGAAAGACGGCGATCTTGTAATATTTAATCGACAACCTTCGTTGCACATGCACAGCATGATGGCGCACACGATACGTATACTTCCAGGCGAAACATTTCGCTTAAATCCTCAGAGCACCGGTCCGTACAACGCGGACTTTGATGGCGACGAGATGAACATGCACTGTCCACAGCGTATTGACGCAACGGCAGAAATGAGCACGCTCATGCACGTCTCGTCTAACCTCATATCCCCACAACATTCGAATAGTGCTTTCTCACTCATTCAAGACGTCGTCGTTGGCTTGTACAGGATGTCGGACCCAGTCAGGCATGTGACTCGCGATGAAGCAATGCAGCACGTAGCGCAATTGCGGTACGTCGACTTAGAACGGATGGGACCCATTTTTGGGAGCGTTGGTGAGTCTGTCTCATGTGTTGACCTCCTACATAGCGTGATTCCGAAGAGTTTGTCTTGCGAATCGGCGGACATCAAGATTATCGACGGCAGGCTGCTTCGAGGCCGACTGACAAAAAGTGCGTTAACGTACATCATTGCCACCATTGCTCGTGAACTGAGCGGAAAAGAAGCAACTATGTTTATGAGCGATGCGCAACGCCTTGCGGTGAGCTTTCTCTACATCGAGGGCTTTACGTGCAGCATGGCCGACTGCAACAGCACTAAGTCAGGGGAAGCCCAGCGCAAGATCGTTGAGATGCTGTCAAAGACTACACTAATCACCGAATCGGACACCGCAATGATGGTCCAAGAAGCAATGAACGCGGCTGGCAGCATCGCAATCTCTGGATTGCGGGCCAACAACAACCTACAGGAGATGATTGCGTGTGGATCTAAAGGAAGCATCATTAACACGTTGCAAATCGCAGCGTGCGTTGGTCAGCAAACGGTTGGGGGGCGTCGAATTGTTCATGGAACAGATCGCCGCACTCTTCCGTCGTTTCTAGACGAGGACATGCACGACACACTGATGAACTGTCAGGCACGAGGCTTTGTGATGAACAGTTACCGAAAAGGGCTGAGCGCCGAAGAATACTTCTTTCACATGGCAGGCGGGCGCGAGGGTTTGGTCGACACGGCCGTCAAAACCGCACACACCGGCTACATGACGCGTCGAGTGGGGAAATTTTTGGAAAATCAAAAAGCAACACAGACAGGATCAGTAATCAACTCTTGCGGCGATATTGTGCAACAGCTCTACGGCGGGGACGGTTTTGCAGCGGACAAACTTGAACCGGTCAAAGTGCACGGCGTGTTGGCAACCGACATAGAGTGGGGCAATGGACCGATTGCAGCGCTTGGCTGCGCAGTAGCAAAACGCATCCGCCGCGCAAAAGGTGTTTTTGAACGTGTGCCGTCATCTATTTTGTACTTACCTTGCAATATTACGCGGTACTTACTTACTGACACAGGCCCCAAAGCTTCACTGGACCTGTGTAGTGCAGTCAAAGAGCTATCGGCAATGCACGACCCAATTTGTGTACACCTTTGCTGGGAGCTGTGCAAAGCTTCAGATACGGACGTAGTGAATGCAATCGCTTTTGCAAAGCGTGCCACAGAGTATGCTCGCGTCCCGGCTGGATACTCTCCGGGCATTGTCGCTGCCCAAAGTCTCGGGCAGCCCGTGACGCAGATGACGCTTAACACATTTCACATGGCGGGTCGTGGTTCAGAGCTGGTATCCGCCGGTGTACCGCGCCTTGGTGAGTTGCTTGACCAGACAAAGAAAATTGCTCTTCCTATGATGCGCATTGCAATGACGTCTGATGTGGCCTCATCAAGGTCAATGACCACCGAGATTTCGAAAACAATTGTGCTTATGACACTGGAAGACCTACGTACCTCTCAAATTGGCGTCAATGTGATATCAGATCCCGACGTAGGGCCGTACGAGTTGAGATCGTATCAATTTCAGATCGCCCTCGACGATAGTCTTTTAAGGGACAGGAACACGAACTTGCTCTCTGTAGCCAATTTGATGAACGAAAAGCTCCGACTGGACAAGCTCGACGAACACACACACGCCGCACTTTTTGCGTATTCTGCAGAAATTTGCGGCGTGTGCTTGTACGTTAGCAACTATGAGGCGCTCATTGCGGTATCGGACATGCTGACTATTAATCGGAATACGACGGACGTACCAAAGATGTTGGTTAAGGTCAAGGAAGCGCTGCTCGACCTCCCGCTCACGGGATTTTGTGGCGTGAAGCAGTCATTCTTGCGTGAGCACCACGAATGGAGTGAAAAAACGCAGTCGGAGCAAAGCGTTTTCGGTATCGAAACGATGGGAATAAACCTCGCTGCGCTTACGCTGCTCCCTCATGTTGACATGACGCAAACTGTTTGCACGAACACGCAAACAATTTACCAAATGTACGGCATCGAGGCCACGATGAACATGTTGTACCGCGATTTTGTTGAGGTACTTGGCGAAGGCAATGTGCATGCGCGACACATATGGACAATGCTCGAGGCGATGGCGTTTGACGGTGTTCCCAATTCGATCAATCGACACGGCCTAGCCCGGACGAGGGCGACCCCGTTGCATCGTGCGAGCTTCGAGGAGACCGTCGACACACTCACCAACGCAAGCATTTTCAACGCTTCGTGTTGTGTCCGCGGAGGCATCACAGAGGAAATTATGAACGGAACATCCGCAACTATTGGAACAGGGTCCGTGCACCTTGTGTGTAACGACCTGGAGTTCATCGGCCGAACCATTCAACATACCACGCTACCAGGTACCCCCCCTGGCTCACATACCACGCCACCAGGTACCCCCCCTGGCACACCCGCGACGCCGCCAGGTACCCCGCCTGGCACGCCACGCGGCAACTCACCTGCGACGCCACTTGCCACTCATCCGCCCCAGCCGCCCGATTCGCCGCCTTTTCATCCGATGTCGCTGGACTTCGAGGATACAGGTTGTCAAAAGAAGCGGTCGCCGGGCATCGATCTGCTGCAGCAGTCGAAACGGCACAAGCCCTTTGTGATTGAAGAGTGGGGCTGTGACGTCTGGGATTACGAACCGAAGAGCCCTATCATAGTTCATGAGTATGTACCGCGCAGCCCGTAAATAAAATATATTACTAACTAAAAGGTCAAATGTCCAAGTCGGCCGACGATCCGTATGAAGAATACTTCACCAACTTAAACAACGAACCGCCACGAATCAAAGCAGGTGGAAAAAGACGATGGTCCAATTCGGCTGAGTTGACCCCCAGGCCACGAATCAATAAGAACAGGTCCAATAGGAAGAGGTCCAATAATAAGAAGAAGCGCAGCGGGGGACAGTTTTTTGTTAAAAAAGATGGGAAAAAATCTGTTTGTACAAGGCGTGATGGTACTCTGGTGCCAGGAATGAAGGTTGTAACTATTAAAGGCAGAGAGTTTTGTGCTCGAAAACCCGCGAGATCAAAGGCAAAAAATGAAGAAGATCTCAGGAGAAGAATGCAGGGAAGAGGCTTTTCTGAGAAATTTATTGACAACGCCGTGGGAAAATTTATTGGAAGAAACAGTAAGAAATCGAAAAATAAAATAAAGAATTCAAAGAAGAATTCAAAGAAATCTCGTTAAAGTCAATTCTTTTAGTCGAATTCGGTTCGTGCGAGGGCACATAGCTATCAAATTCGGTGTGTGCGAGGGCACATATATAACGTTATGAACAATGCGTGTGAAGACACAAGCATTGAACGTCAGGAGATGCCTATCTTAGATTCCGAGGTTGCGCTCGACGATGAGAACCTCGATATGCTTTCAAGGCTACACCCACACCCGCTTGACGCACGCGTGGTCATGGACCCGGTTGCACACAAGTATTTTTTGGACGGCGAAAAAACGTTTCCGATATCAGTCACGGGCGTCTGGGCGTCTAAATTCGAGAAATTCGACCCGGAGGCTTGTGTGAACAAGTTCTTCGTTGGCTGGTGCTCCAGTCCGTCGAACAAGTACTTCCAGCTCATCCAGTACCTGAAGATCCGAGCACAGAAGACAGACGATGAAATCAAGTCCGAAATCATGGCGTTCTGGACTGACAACGGGAATTTGCAATCCAATCTTGGCACGCATATGCACCTACAGATTGAGCGCGCCCTAAATGAGGTTCCATACGAAGACAATTCGCCTGAGATGACCATGTATCACACTTTTTTCAAGGTCGAAATAGTTGGCCGTGGTTGGAAGCCATATCGAACCGAATGGTCGGTGTTCGACGAGGACGCCATGGTCGCCGGGCAAATTGACTCCGTTTTCGTCGATGCGGAAGGTGGTCTGCACATGGTCGATTGGAAGCGTTGCAAGGACAAGCTTACCCCCACGATGAAGAGTTATCGCAATCGGCGTGGCTACGGTGAGTGCTCGCACCTGTTAGACACGTCGTACAACCACTACTGCGTGCAGCAAAACCTGTACAAGTACATCCTTCAAAAAAACTATGGAGTACACCTGCGCTCCATGCACCTTGCGCAATTCCATCCCAACTTTTCCGAATACAACTTCGTTGAAGTGGAGGACATGCAGCCGCTTGCGCAGGCGCTCATCGCAGAACACAAGCCCAACGGCACGTCAACGCTGCCCAAGTACTCGGAGCAGTACAATCGGCATAATCCAGAGAACGCAACAATTATCACCTTGCTTAACCTACTATGAGAGTTCTACTATGAGAGTTCTACTATGAGAGTTCTACTATGAGAGTTCTACTATGAGAGTTCTACTATGAGAGTTCTACTATGAGAGTTCTACTATGAGAGTTCAACTGGTCTGCGCGCCGCAGTATGCGTCTTCACTCGTGCACATACTTCCCTGGATCGGAGTCTGCGTCCGCATCACGCATCTCTTGCAAATTTTCGACGCTTCGTTCACTTGCGTGCACTGCATGTAATCACTACATTCGCGCACGTTAACAGTTGAATCGTCGTCAACGTATACCGGAATGTCTTGGCATAGCTGTTCGATGAGCGCCATATTTTCGTCCGTAAAGATAAACAGCGCAATGTCGCCTTCCATACTTGTGTCAACGCTTGCGTTCCATGCGTTTCTTGCGGTGGCGGCGCTGCCACATAGCGTCAGATAACTGTTATTACGCGAGCTGATGCACGTCTTAAAATTGTCTTTTTCGAGGCCAATACATGACGAACACGCCTCGTGGTCACACTCAAACGCATTGCATGTTGCATCTTTCGTGCTGTAGTAGTATATTTGACACAAGTTGTCAACAACGTCGTCCGGTCCGAGCTCTAACTCTTCTGCGGCTGTTTGAAACGGATAGTAATTGTCATATACGGTTTGATCGAGCATATGCCCACGGCACTGAAAGCAAGAAGCGCCGTTACCGCAGTCGTTAATCGGCGAGGCACGCTCAGTGCATTCGCACGTCGCATCGGAGCATGTCTTATCACAAGTATAGCAGCCCTGCGTTCCGCAAACGCCGTCCGTACACGCCGAATCCTTGAACGTGCCCGTCCCTGGTGCTACCTCAAGACATTGCACGCCACCCATTCCCGCACACGAAAAGCGAAACGGGCATTGTGAATCGCAGTCACTGCTGTGATAAGTTCCGCCACCGGCCGTGTCTGAAAGAACGCAGGCGCCTAGGTCGCAATCGAAATTGAGCGAGCAAGCGTTGTTGCAATCACTAATGGAGAAGTCACCTTCGCCAAAGGGCACGCGCACACAACGCGGATTGCTCCCGTCGAGGTCCCGCTCACATTTGAACGCTTTGTTACAATCGTCGCAAATCCCGGCGCTTTCGGGGTCTGCCGAATCCGCATCAACCACTGCGCAATTATATTCGAAGGTCGAGTCGTGCCTATCGTACTTGACACATTGCGTCGTCATATCCGTCAGGGAAATTGCTCGGCACAAGCCGGCGTCTATATCAGTGGCACGACTCAGGTTTGACTTAACCAATTTGCGGCCAAACAGCCACATAAGCCCGATTCCGGCAACAAGCCATGCTACAATTAAACACGGGATCGAGACAGCGAGGTTTGTGTTGTGATTACGACCGTACAATACACTTAAGTTAATTGTGAACCACGTGCCAAATACAAGACATACGGCGATAAGCGCAATGCCCGCCAAAGACCATTCGTAGCGCCGCGAGTGCGCGCTCAGTGGCAGCGCAAAATCGTGCTGGCTTGCGGTATTAATACATTGTCCCGAACGACAGGCGCAAGAACAAGATTGCGTACCGGAGTTGTTCAGATTCGGGCAGTTCGGGCCCTGCGCAAGCGGGTACGTCACGGGAGGCTTTCCGAACGTGCATCGGTTTGCGCAGGTTCCATTTATTAACTCGCACGACCCTGAATCGCAATCGGCGACCGATTGCGCCGAACAGCTATCCACGCCGCATGCCGAATCTGGCAACCCGCTGCACGTCACAGCTGCATCGCTGTCAAACGGGACGCCAGGCGTCAAGTGACAGGCAACCTCGGGCTGGCACGACAGACAGCACCCTTCATGGTTTGAGCATTCGCAGTCAAACGTTTGCGCACATAAAGTGTTCGGCACTGCGAAGTCCCCCAACCATTTCGGAAGACGACACACCGACTTCTTTCCGATGCCGAAACCCTCGCACATTGACTCAGTCGAAGTTAGTAGAACGTATGTGACGGGGCAGATGAAGAGGAGTGCGGCCGTGACCATCCACAGAAACAGCGGCGGCGGTGCGTAGAAGGCCTGTGTAAACATACATGCAAACATACCCAGACATACGACCAAAGGTATTCCAAGTACTCTAGAGTCGATGTTAGCCGAGACCGACGGCTTCCAAAACGACCCGCACATGCTTTCGAATCGCTGCTGTCCCGCGCCACCAAAGGTCTTCGGGAAATAAAAGTCATTGGGGCCTCCGCCATTGGAAAGCCACGACCGATACGTATCACAAAATGGCGTGCACTTTGCGCCCAGGTCGTTTGTGTCGAGCATAACCTTAGCGCGTTCATCTCCGCATGCGCCAGAAAAGCATAAAGCAATATCGCGCACCGTGCCGCGCTCAGCAAGCGGTAGGTGCGTTGGAATGTTCTCTGGTAGCGCACAATTGCACACACCGTTGCTCATCTGCAATACGTCAGCAGAGACTCTTGAGTTACCAAAGATGAGCGACAGGGGGCGCGAGTACTGCTTCGTGCATATCTTTGCCAGAGAGTCTGAGGCACAAAACCGTGGCAAATTAGTCACTCCGTCAGTTCGGCGAAACTGGCCGGCTGGAGCGCACAGGCGCTCGTGACAGGCAACTGGCACTAGATCAGTATCTTCAATAAAGACGTCACACTTTTTGTATAAGTTGGCCAAACTCGCCGAAAAGTGAGTGCTTCCGTAACGCAGGGTGTACAAGAGTAACATCGGACTAAAAGTCGCAATCTCAACAAGAACGATATATGACACAACCTGAGCGCCCGTCGTAAAGACTTCAGTTGCGGCGCTTGCTAGAGACGTGCGGCCCACGCGGTAAGACTCCCCACTGTCCAGACTGGTCAGCTCAACGTAGACTACGTCGGCGCCGCCGCTTGGTCCGTAAAAGTCTCCGGCGCCGTAAGGCGTCGAAGTGTACAGACTCAGCGTAAGCAAGTTCAGCAACGTATTGTCCAAAAAGTGGCCCATGCCGTCGTTGAATAAGCCCCGGATTCGCGTGCTGAGCCAGATGTTGCGATCGACGATGCGCTCTAGGGCATACAGTTCGACAAACTGATCGCGAGAAAGATAGACCTCGAGCATGTTCTTGCTTTCGACAATTACCGGTTTTGGCAGCGAGAAAAGTGAGACCGACTTGATCGGTCTACCGAATTGGTCGGCGTCGACTGTGATGCCCTTCCACCAGTCGTCTGGCAACTTCGCACCGATCGAAAAACGGTTTCCAAGCGTATTTGTTGGCCAGTATTTGGACACGGCAAGCATGAACAGACCAATCCACGGTAACAGGCGGGGGTCGGATTGGTACGCAGGACGGTCCAATGATAATAAGTCTAGGGTGCTGTGTTTGATGACCGACGATTCGTAGTCCTTGTATACGTTCTCGTAGAAAAGGGACGCTGCGTGATAGAAATATGTAGCCACCGCATATCTCTTTAATATCTGTTTGCTCTCCTCTGATTTTGTGAACAGTTCTAAGCTACCGATTGTGTCGCAGTGGTGCTGCAGATCTGAAAGTGCCAGTTCGTATACGCACGCTACTCCCGAACTTGATGCGCATCCGTCCCACTGCGATCCGTGGCGGAACGAAAAGCGATCGCGCACACAGCCGTAGTTCAGCCCCATCTGGCGTCCTTTCTTGGCCTCTGTCATGGAACGCGACGCTGTGGGCACCACGTTTGTAGTGTTAAACGGCGCATATGCTACCGAGTGGGACACCTGCGCAGCGGTGCCAAGATCAATTGCCCTGTAACCGGTGGTGCTTGACGACGTCGGGAACATTGGTTGGCCGCTGCACGAATTGCTGCCGTCGCCATAAGAATTGCTCGTCTCCTGGCCGCTGCCGTTCTCAGCAACCTCCGTGTACCAAGTACTATCTTTGATGCGAGTGCCCCAATTCCACGAGACGTGTTTCGTCGGGTTAAAGCAGTTTTCTGAGTATACGCACTTACGTGGCTGCGGGTACCGGTTCACCAGCTGGAACTGCGGATAGTGCGACATTCTTGCTTCGGGTAGTGCAAGGTGTTCAGATGCAGTGGTTGTGCTGTTTGAAGAATTGCACGATCCGTCGTATGCGCACAAGGGCATGAACGCACACTGCGACCGTTCAATGGGTTCAAGCGTTGCCTGAGCGTAACCGCTCGCTCCGTTCCCATTGCAATTAATTCCCGCACGAGCACGGAAATTGGTCTCGAGGGTTTCTGCGTACGATGGACACAAAGTGCTGGCGAAGATCATAGAATAATCAGGGCGACCCGACCACGAAACGCTGTGCGACCCGTTCTTAAAGCCAAATGCGCCACCGGAGTTAGACTTGTATTTTAGAGTGTCAAGGTCAGGGTCGCCCATAATGCCACATCTGCACGATCCCGTTGCGTAATTCCCAATGGTTTTAATGAAAGATAACCATGACGAATTGTCAGCTATAGTAGACAGCCAAAATGTCGTATTTGTGTAACACTCAGTGCACCTACTGCTTCCGGTCAACTGCACCGAATTGGCAACGCCGAGCGTGTCGAGCTGGCTGATGTAGTCCAGCGCAAGAATGTACTCGCCCTCGCTGCGTGAGGTCATCGAGTAGTTCACGCAACCCGGAGCGGAATCGTTCGTGTTCGGCGCAAACATGGAATAGCCCATCGCCACGTTTGCATGTGGGTACGTGTCGCTTGCGCTGTTGCAGCACAGCAGCGAGCTGTCACCGTCCTCGCCGTTGGTGCCGGTGCCGTGGGGTGTCAGGTAGCTTTTCGTGTGATGGGATCGACACCCGTCTACGGTCGCCGATTTGCAGTTACAATCACCATCGCTCTTGTTCACGTACTTGACGTAGGTCGGATTCATCCCCATCGTGATACCGGCGTCAGCATCCAGAGAAACGGTCGGATTGCAGCCGCTTACAAACGCCCCGCATCGCAACGAGCTCAAGCGCACTGGTAAAGCGCGCTCAGCCAAGTACGTCCCAAACGCCGTTTCCCGTGCTGCGAGACTCTCGAGCCCGGACCCAGTGCAGTAGTCGAAAGAATCGTCGACAGATCGACACTCACGACTAGCTGACGTCATCTCGTCCGGCTGCAGGTACTTGAATGCATGTGTGTTCAACGTCACGTACATTGTCGGGTGCAACGACGCCTTTTGCCACGCATCGTTTACAAGATCGCAGCCAATCAGCGTGTCCCTGCACCGGTAGTACTGGTGTTGATTGAATTCCAGCTCGGCGTACCGATCGCCACCCTCTGCCGCAACAATCGCCCACTGAGGTCCGCTCATAAAAGCGCCCTGGTGCACGTCGTGGTACCACAAAGGACCTCCGCCCGCAATCCCGTCATACGGCGCAGGCGGCTTTTCGAATCTAGGATCGCAAACAAGGCACTCGCGCTCCGATATGTTGCACAGTCTAGCGCTTGCGTCGCTTCCGCCGAACGCTTCAAGTGCACAATGATCATCGAAGAGGCCCGCCGGGTCGACTCCTGAACAAATCTCATTTTTTTTTTCCGCAAACGTCGTCCCCTCGACTCCACACGCCATCGTGCACTTTCTAATTTAAAGTCACCATTTTTGTCCACGATAACCGACCGATCCAGTACCCTGTCAGAATACCCTGTAGAATTTGTAAAAATATGCAGAGCAATAGCGCGTTGCCGGTGGTAGTAGACGCTCAGGCACGGCACCAGCAGGATTACGACAAAAACTGCTGTCACAAGTACATGTGCCTGTGTTGTTTCAACGTATGTGCTGGTGCTTCCATGTGCGAAGCATACGCACAGCTCTCGCTCGCGGTAAATGCCAGCACCATTGTCGGCATGACGGCAGCTGCGGCCTTCTGTTGCTTCACCACGTGTGTGTTACCCCGGTGCGCCGTCGAAAATGATCCCGGTGCTCCGTCGCATCCCGAAATTATGGCCAGGTGAGCGGCATTATCTTGCAACAATAATTGACGCCCACCAACCGTTTTTTTTCATTCACTAACTAAACTATGGGGAATTCAGGGTCTAATTTAGACACAAAAAAGACGCCCACCAAAGACTTACAGGAACTGGCTTTGAATCTTTTAACAGTAGATCAAGATCCAGTAGATCAAGATCCGTCAACAGTAGATCAAGCAACTATCAAGGCAAAAGACGTACCGCGAGCTATTCACTCATTCCGTCAACACAGTGATTGGGCCCTTTTTGAACAAACTCTGGCAGAACTGTGCAAACGAAAACAACCGATCAAAGGTAGCGCATATTTATGCCAGGAGTATCGGTAAACAATGATGCGCGCTGCAAGCCCGCTAAGGCCGCAGCACCGATTTCCTCCGATGAGTTACTGGATCGGTCAGGCGAAGATTTCAAGAAAAGCGCAAAGACACATCCGGCGCCCCGTGTCATGACCACAGACTTGGCGTTCATGTACAACCGTAGCTGCGTAACAATATTGATATTATTACGCCGGTGCCGGTACGCGCACAAGACCAAGACGGATATATAACACAATAAACAGCGCCAGCGCAATACCAATTACGCCTGCTACTATACTATTAGTACGCTTATTTTCACGTAGTTTATTATTTTGCTGTATTTCTTTTTTACACGCCTCTAAGGCGGCTGAACAACTTTTTAGCTTCAATTCGTAACCTACAAATTGTTGTATAGTGATATGCGACACGAATTCCGTTAATGCGACCGATGCTACGACGAATAATGCGATATATTCAGTTCTACGTCGTGTGCTCGATTTAGGTATGTCTTTCATTCTAAAACGTTGTCTGCCTTTTATTATAAATATCGGTTTACGTCGTCTGTCTTTTATTATAAATATTACCAATAGCAACAAAAGCGTTATCAACACAGCCTTTACAGGAAGTGAAATGTACCTTTCGTAGAATTCAAAGACTGATACATCGATTAATGAAATAGGTTTAGCTGCGACATCGCATGCGTTTTTCTCTTTTATACATCGATTGACCGTATTATCGGACTTATTTGAATCTCCAAATCGCCAACAGTATGCTAAAATCACCGTTACTACGAACACAACACAAAAACCCACAAGAAACCATAACATATTGTCTTGTAGTATATAATTAAGTTCTGCGTCAATTAAGGCATCGGGCTGCTGCGAAAAGGCCTTGCCTTCAAGTTCTGTCGGATCTTCGGCTGTTTTATAATCAAGTTCTGTCGGATCTTTGGCTGTTTTATAATCAAGTTCTGTCGGATCTTCGGCTGTTTTATAATGTCGGGAGTCGGGGCGACGTCGGCGACCAGATACAATGTTTTCAATTTCATCATAGTTTTCAATTTCATCAGGCGTAAACGCCGCCCGCTGCTGTCGCGCCTCCGCCTGTCGCGCCTTCGTCTCATTCATTTCCTCCTGCTGTCGCGCCTCCGCCTGTTGCGCCTCTTGCATTCGTTTGTATGATGCGAGGTAATTGGTCCACTCTTTATCGGTCACTCCTTCCGTTTCGCTGCCCTCCTGTATTTCTTTTTTCTCCTGTATTTTTCGTATCTTTTCGTTTGTTTGCTCTAAAGTGCGTTGCGACCGTTCGTGTCTTAATTTGACGAAATCGAGCCACTCCTTATCGTTCACTCCTTCCGTTTCGTTTTGATAATTCTGTAAATTTGTGTATTCTTCGCTGCTCTCTCCTAATAATTCATTTGTTTTTTCGAGTAATAAATTTGAGTATTCATCGCTGCCCTCTTCGCTGCCCTCTTCGCTGCCCACACCGCCCGCTCGTAAGATTTGGTCTACCCATTGAAAATCATCGCCACTACGTGCATTTGCGTTTCCCATTTTCTGTATAGCAGTATTTTTTTTTCTGAAGAAGATGCTTTTATATTTGTTATATACTAGGCCGACTATGCAGGAAGAAAATCCATGCGACTACTCGTATACGAACTTGAGTATGACGCTGCGCGATTACCAGGAGACGTTGACTAAGTTTATTTTAACCGTGAAGAAAACATCAGCCACAATCAAGGAAGTGAAAAGACGCATTCCGGCACTGCGCCGCTTCCCAGAAGTCGACATGAATAGCATCTGCTCGTTTCTTGGTTACGTCACCGCACTCAGTGGCTTGGTTGGTATTGCGCCGATTGCGGTCACGTCCACTTGCAAGATGGTCGAGGGGGTTATTGCCTACCAGGATAGTTACTCAGCGCAACTTGTCGGTAATGCTGCGCTTGGCGTCTTGCGCCATATGATGTCCGGCGTGGTCGACATGACGCGAATAACGGAATGGGAAAAAAAGCTAAAGCTGAATTGGCAGAGGGTACCCTACAAAGGCCCACCCGCGCCCATTGTTCGCAGTATCAAATTTAAGCAAAGGGGGTACTTTTCGAGCAAGCAGGTGCCGTTTCTAGAAGACACGGACCCCGCTACTTTTACAAAATGTGACTGGTACAACTATGTGACTTACCTTGAGAGCATGGAGCTCGCCATGTTTGTGACAGAAGCCTACGCATCGGATTCTTTTAAAAAAGGGCGGAATAACTGTAATGAACCAAACGTCGATCCTTACTTCACGTGGCGTGTGCTCTGCCAGGAAAAGCGCCTGCGGGAAAAGCGCCTCAATACAGACACGGAATCGTCGCGTGGTGCTTGCTGTGCGGAGCTTACTTACAAGACCAGTAATGACGTGCGCATGCTTTTGCACCGATGTGCACAGAAGTATAAGATCATGACGGGCGATGGTGAATCTCCGCAAACGCTATCGGATTTAAAGAAGAACGAGTTGTTGATAGAGCAAGGAAAGTTGCAGGGCAAACCAAGCGACGCTCGTATGATTGAGATGCCCGATGCGCCGGGCGCGTTTCCGTACGAACTTCCCGAGCCGCTAAACCTAAGTACCATCGTAGGCTTTTTGAAAGACATAATTAAGCAAGTGGAGGAAAATTTGAAAAAGGCTGTAATCGAGAAATTGATGAAGATGGCCGATTCGCTCGAGCAAGCCGGATGCGGCGCACTGGTGACGGCTGCGCGGCGCCGGCAGCCGCTCAACTGGATCAACAACGCTTTGATTGAAATGTGTTTAAGCCCGGACAAAGTCAAGGAGTGCTACGAACGTCGAATGTGCGATAAGGTTGCCGGGCTCGGATCGGTATCTGAGACGCCAAAGCATCGATGCATTAAATCGTGCCGCGCTGACTCTGATCAGGCATCCGATAAAAAGTACACAAGTGTTTCTGGACCAGAATCAGATCGCAGGAGGCGCGCCCAGCGTTTGTTCAGCCTCGCCGCCGAAGAAGACGCTGCGCAGCGCAGCAAGTGCTCGCTCCAGGCCGGCGCAGTGCCAGCCTTACTAATGACAAACCTCAGTGGCAAAGCAATTTTCAAGGCCGTCAGTTTTTTGGACTCAGCCGCAAACCGACGCTACCTTCGTTATCTTATCTGCGCAAAAAACGTCGATGAGGTCAAACGAATTTCTGTCATCAAACATTATTTTAGGCGACTCTTTGGAAGGGTCGCACATAGCCCGCTACCACAGGGCCCGTCACGCTCATGGGGAGCAATGCAGTGGATGCAATACCTTTTATTTGTCCATCAGAGATCGCGCGCCATTGCCGTAATGACCAACGGAGGTATTCTTGGCGTCGGACAGGTGTCGCACTCCTTGCAGTGCACCGCAGCTCTGATAAAGCAATCTGAAAAGCTGAACGCCGATAAAAACATAGCCGATAAAAACATAATTGACTCCGAAACAGCGTTTGCGATTTGCAATAAATACTTGACGCATAATCCTACGAAATGTGTTGCATTCCTGCTCAAGAAGCTTGCGATTATCACAGAAGCGCAGGAGATACAAGTCTACGAGATTGCAAAAAAGAAAGAGACGATCTCGCATCAGTCAATGACACCACCGCAAAAGTCTCCACCGCAAAATACGCTTCAACAACGGTATGCGGCGCCGGTAGTTAACTCTCCACCGCAAAATACGCCTCAACGGTCTGCGGCGTCGGCAGTTAACTATCCACCACAAAATGATGCCTTCTTCGGCGGTGCCCGCACTCCGGTTGGATACAAGACCGCTAAGCTGATGCGAGAAGGGTACCCGAAGAAGCAGGCCGTTGCGATTGCCTTGTCGATGCACCAGGCCGGGCGGCTAGGACAACGCGGTGGTACCACTCGCGCCGCAAGAATCAAATAAACTGACGCTTGACCCCTCCTTTGCGGCCAGTTGCAGCGGAAAGTTCTCGTTTTATTTCTCAAAATGCGTTACTCTGGCATATTGTACGTTGTATCGTCATGCGAGGTGTCAAAGCGTTTGCTAGCGAGCCCGTTGCTGCGTCAAGGCACGATCTTTGTGCAGTCCGTCGACGACTTTCACCCTGCGGACATACCAGATTGGCTCGACGGTACGCCGCTGCTCGTTGTCACCGAGAGCGGATCAATAAGCCGTGGCTATAATGACATAATTACGGCCATTCAAAATCTTCCTCCGGGCTGAGTTCACCGAGTGTGGACCAAAAAGCGGCACACGTGCGAAATGGCTTTATGTGAATCGTTGGTGACAAGATACGGCGCCGACGGTGGAACGATTCGAAACACCATGTTCAGCACGGCGCTCAGTGACTCAGACTGCATTAGGATTGAGAATCCCGCCACCTTGCTCCGATTTAACTTGCGAAGCGAGTGGAAGACCCGGATGTGTGCCAAAATGGCTGCCGGGTCTACGTGCGCAACGCTGCGACAGTCAAAGACAAAAAGGAAATTACGCCCCCGTTGAATAGTCTTTACATACATACTTGAAAATCGTTCCTGATCGTCAAGGCTGATTCGACCGCCAAAATCGTGGTGGTATATTTGCCCGGCCATGAAAGATGACACAATGGCCACAACAAATGCAACTATCATTTTTGACATTCGTCCGTTAAAAAACGAGCCATATTTTTCTGACGAAAAATCAACGTAATGTCTGTGCACTTGACAGTATCGAGCGAAAGGTTTGACCACAGGTGCCACATGGTAGCCAAAAGCCTACAAAAGGCCGGTGTGGCGACTGCATTGGTGACACCAGGGATCACTACCATAGGCAGCCACAAGACCGAGCAAGCTTGCTTGATTTCACTTCCGTACGACGATTACGGCGCAGGACCCAAGCACAAGCAACAGCTTGCAGAACTGTGGTCAAGTGTTTCGACAGACTTAAACTTGACGTGCGCTTTCTTGAGGATTGACAGCCGGTTTGCGGGCTGTATACTGAATTTCTTGCGACCAAGCGCTTGTGTGTTTTCGAAACCGACAACGCCACGCACAAAGCCGTAGCTTGCTTACTTTGCGGTGAATTGCTAAATTTGGACAGCGGCCTGTTGATCGGAGGAGCCCCACTTAAAGCGACGTTCCGCAGAAGTTGCCTCGTGCAGCAACCCGTAATGCGCAAGGTTGCTGGTTGCGTAGACATGCTCCCATTTCGTTTTTGCGTTCAGAGCTGCTGGAGAGCTCGGGTACCACCACGTTTCTGTTGTCCTGGTATCTGCGCTATTTTCACACGATGCGCACACTGTGCCCGAGGTGTAGAGCCGCAATCCGATGCTCGTGCAAACCGTAGACCAGAACACGCATGGATGATTGCTCTGTACAACACGTGAGCTCTCGCTCTTCGCCCACAAAGGTCTCCTCCAGTCGTCGCCATGCACCACCAGCATTCCTACCGGGCTAACAGCAATGGTCGGTAACGGTTCATATGGCGGATTGTAGAATGGTTGCCAGTAAAGAGTTCTATTGTTTCGATGTATTATTGCAAAGGAGGGTTTAGGAGCCGGGGCGATCTGCAGAGCCACCCCGGAATTCCCGACCAAAGGTTTTCTCATACACACTGCCAGGTCGGTTGCTACCAAAGCGTCCCAATACCGGGTCATCACGACTGGCCTTTGCGCAATTGTAAAAGCAATTAGGGTTTCGGTGTGCTGCACCCATTCAGCCGCCTGGAGCAGCATGGAAGACATCGACGTTTGCTGGGGGAAAATGCTTACACGTATTTCAAGCGATGCGGCCAGCACTGAGTTAGTAACCTCGCCTAAAGCACGACGCGTTTCCAATAAGCAGTCTGTGTCGTTGGCTGGTGGTGCATGTGCGATAATAATTACAAGCCGGTCCGGCGTTTTTGCGGCCTCGACAATTGACGACACGTGCTGCGCTGCGCACTTTGCGTCGGTTGCGGCGACAACAACAGCAATCCGGTTGCGCACTACTGCCGATGCGATACCCGGTTTCCAGTCTGGTATCCGCATAGACGCAAGTACGACCAAGAGTACGAGTACGATCGCAACAATGGTCCACGTGCTCATGTCTTTTTTGGAATGAGGCGTAGTTACTTTTACGGTACGGATGAACGGTCAGGTGCAGCCAAGATGCGATGCATGGGTGCATTTTAGTGTGTACGGAAACACGGACATCCGTCGGCAGTCACGTGTCCAGGTACGCCGACCGTCTTTGTCAGTAATTCTGTGCACGCCGTCCTGTGCAATGTCCAAAAACTGATAGATAAGGCCAAGCACGTCGTCTGGTATCGACAACTTCCCTAAAGCGCCGCGTCCAACCATGATCTGATTCTCACCAGTTCGGTCATTCCATGTCACACGCTTCAGGTACGCAGTAATCGAGTCGTCCTCTACTTCGATACACACCTTATGCGGGCTGTTTGCGTCTGCGTTAATTACGTAGATGTCGTCTACCATCTTACCTTCGATCTTAAAACACCGCGGGAAGCGGCTAATTGGGCCAGGCTCACACGTTGTACACGTAAAAATTAAGTTGTCGGCCATTGCGTCAACCATGCTCGGTAGCCACGTCATACAGTTCCTTCCTTCGAACCACCTGCAATCGTACAGTACGCCGGTGCGAGCCATTACGATTTTGTAGACGCCGTTTGATTCGCGCATCCTGCACCATTTTTCTGGTGAGTATGTTTTTACTTTTGCGTCGGGATCTACGTCGATGCACAGCTGGATGCGACGCAGAAGTGACTCAATCGTCCGCCGTACGTGGACATTTTTGGGGATGAGTATTTGCTCACAGCGACTGCTCATCATTTAATTCGATTACCATAGGTGGACATCCATCGAAAAATTAAATTATAGGTAAAGTGAATCAATGGGCTAGTGTATTTTAAGGACGAACAAGACATGTCGAGTTGGAAGTTCGGTATCGTGCGCCACTACGACGACGAAAAGGGACGAGGCTTCATCACAGAGCTTTCGCAGTCGACCGCCGAGCATGGGGCGAACAATAACACTACCGCCGTGTTTTTGAACGACTATTTTGTCGTGGAGTCCAGCATCAAGCAGTACATGCCAACTGTGCACAGGCACAAGAAGCGCCTGATTACGGGCGAATACGTTCAGTTTCTGATAGACCCCCGCCACACGCCACACGGCATGCAAAAAAAGCGTGTTGTGTGTGTGTGCGGCATTTTTGGCGGTCCGCTCATTTTTGAGCAAGGGAATCTACGCTTTGAGACGTACACGCGGATCAATCAGACCATGTACCCGCCCAGGGCGACTGAGCCAACCGAAGACACCGCTCAGATAACGGGCACGATCGAGGGCATAGAGTTAGACTCAGATGTGGCGATCGATTTCGTAGGCAATAACGAAGCGTCAGAACGCAAAATGGTCTGATAACGAACGACGACTGGGCGCCGAAAGTAACGAACGAGTGCGTAGCCAACGACAAGCAGAGCGCAGCATAGGACGAGCACCATAGACACGTACCTGCGCAGAGGGAAGTTGGTTTCGTACTGTGTCATTGTATCATGTGGTGTGAATTCGGTTAGAGCGGGCCGCGTGGCTGGTCGGGCGGCTTGCATGCGTATCGGTTTCATTGCCGGGCGCATGGCGTCGTGGCCGCTCTCAAGTGGTCCGTCATGCTTTGGTGCGTTCTTCTCGAATCTCTCCTTTACCTCTCTAAGCGAAACACCTTTTTTTATTTCTCGATTTGGTTCCGTCGGTCCAGCTGCTATGGCCGGTCCGAGTACCCACCCCCGACGAGTAGGCGCCGAGTCCTGCCCCATGACTTTGGTCGTACTGTCTGGTGGGTGGAAAATCTTGTGCACGCTTGCAACCCCAAAAGCTGCACACGAGAGCCGATAAAAGCGTGGCGGCTCTTGGACCGAATTAGGTGCACGGCTCACCTTGTGGAACATGTCGACTAGCGCTGGCGATACTCCAATCGGGTCGGCGTAGTTCAAACCATACATCCGCGCCGCAAACTCGGGCGTGATTGCGTACGCAAGCACCGGTGCTTCAAGAAGGGCGGACGAACGATTGCTCAGCGGCTCAACGTGGGATTGACATATCATGTCCGATACGCTGACGTATTCTTGCGTTGATCCGAGCATCACAATCCCTGCGGACACTGGCGGGGAAACTTTCTGCAGATCCTGTCCGGGTACGATTGTCAGCTGCTTGGCGTCTTCCTCGAGCACAAAGACCCAGCCGTCGCCGAATTCCAGGTTGGCAATGCGTTTCCACAGGTCTGTGTGATGACTCATGCGATTTATCGAGCGTTCTCTCGCTCCGGACATAGCGTCTCCTTTTGTATCAACAAGAGTCACACGAAAGCCTTGCATCATACTCTCCCACTTTTGCAACGTCGATTGCGGAGGTACCGAGTCCGGCCGAAAACTTAAGTTGGTCAAAACAAGCGCGTGCATTAACGATCTATTCTATTCTATTTTATATGTAGAATTAAACGAACAAACGTAATTATGGGCGGCGACCATTTTAAATCAACAGAGCAACAGTCGTTACACACAATCGCAATCATTGTCATACTGCTTTTGGTTTGCTGTGTGACATTCTTCTTTTGGTGGCACAAATCTCCCAGCGAGGTCAAATACAAAGCAAAAAATCTGCTTAAAAGCCCACGGGCGTGCGCCGTGCTGGCCTTAGACGACAACACCTCTACGACGGTCTCAAAATCGTCCACGCAAACCAGCATATTTTACAGTACGAACGACGCTATGATTGGGAAGGCTCGTACACGAGGGTGGGACGTAGTCAAGATACCCGGCGCTCACGAACAGACACTAAAACAGATGAAATATCTCCCATTTAGCCTGTTCGACGTCGGGCTGAAGTATGCAACGACGCTCTTCATTGGCAACGGTGCGCAAGCACCTGACATGGATAAACTGGACCACCTAATAAACGTAAAGCATCGTGACAAAGGCGTGCTTATCTTCGGAGACCCTAACAAGCCCACGGCCGTCTTTGCGCTCGTACAAGATAAAAAGGTGCGCCGAGCGCTGTATGATCTAGCCGAATATCAGATCAAACTTCCCGCAAGTATGTCGCTGAACCTGCCCTCGTCGCACATATTTTCTTGAAAGTTGAGCTTGATCGGGTCAAGTCTGCTGATGTAGTCACGTGTGCCGCACAGCATTTCGCACTTGTCGTGAAGCCGCTTGATTATCTCGACCTGCGGCGAACCGTGAACGAGGTTCTGTGCTTCATTTGCCAGCTTTTCGAGCAAGTGGACGTACATCAGAGACACCTTGTTCGAACGATCCTTCGGCATGCTTGACGTAAGGTACTCGTCAAGGGTCTTATTCGTTACACGGTTCAGCCAGTACGGCACTCCGTACGAGGCGAACACTTCGGCGTCTTTTTGAATCGGTTTCAGCGCAACACACCCAACGAGGAATCCACCCAAGCAAAAAAACATGGAGTTGTTCAGCGCAGTGGTGCCGATCACAAAACGAATCACGTCGTTCACCGTGCTCGTCTTGCTAAGCGACGCGCCGTCGTTGATCATGTGCCCGACGAAATGGGACAGCTGCACGCCCGGGTCGCCGACGATGGTAAGGTTGCTTCGAATCTGGTACATGTACTCGTTGCGTAAGTTGACTGCGTCCTCTTTCATGATGTTCGGCGCCATGCACGGCGGCACCTTTGCGCGAACAATAAGCTCTGGTTTGGTGGCGCCGCACGTCAGCGCCAAGACCGGGGACGGCACCGGCTGATTCAGCGTCGTTCCGACGGCGGCCTTGTGCGCATTCGAGTGGTGTGCAATCATGTGAAGCGGAAAGAGCGTCACGATCTCGCCGGCGTCAATGTCGCGGCTCGCGAAGACGCCCTTGCCGTGGACGGCGCTTGCGGCGACCCGAACCTTGACGTCGAGGCCGAGCGGTTTCAGGAAGTCGTCGTCGGCGTAGACGAGTATGTCATGCATGGCGTACATCGCCTTGGCGCCGGTGAAGGCGGCGGCGACAGCGTCCATGTGGATCGTCAGGGGGGGGGCTGCTGTGAACTGCTCTGCCTAGGCTGGGCACTTAAGGATACGCTGGACTGACCGGACTGACCAGACAGGGAACTTGTGCCCGTGATCGTATAGTAAGCGCCTCTCGCACTTGGTCCATATAGTAAGTTCCTCTCGCACTTGGTCCATATAGTAAGTTCCTCTCGCACAGGCAGGAAAAGCGAGCTCATTGGGCGCAAGCGGACCCCTGCAAGCGGCGCTCCGGCTCCTCGATGGAGCCTGACGAAAAGCGCGCCCGCGTAGCGACGGAGCCGGACGTCGTCCTGGTGTGCTCTGGCGAAAAGCTCGTCCACACGCACCGGCACAAGCTTGTCGAGGTGTCGCCTGTCTTTGCGGCAATGCTGAACGGGGAGTGGGTCGAGTCCGAAGCGGGCAAGGTGCGCGTTGCATTTGAAAGCGATGTAGTCAAGACCTTCATCGAGCAAATCAGCCCGTTCCCGCCGGAGCTAAGGGTTAATCAGTGGTGGGATAACAAATTCAGAAAATACGAAATTGAAATTGAAAATCTGTGCGAGGTGGCGCATTACTATGACGTGCAGCCGCTTGCGTGTAAACTGCAGAAGTTGCTGCTCGAGATCAAGCGAACACCCGAGACGGTCAAACCGCTTTTCGAACTTGCAGTTAATTGCGACTACCACGATCTCAAGTCGAAGTGCGTCGAGTCAGTGACGAACGACCCAGCTTACTTTTTGTTGATGCCGGAGTTCTATTTAAGAAAACCTCCCCCCGCATTAATGGGCTGCGAAGAAGGTTCTGAAGTAGCAGCGATGCGCAATCTCGAATTGCTTTCACACCCATCGTTCCAACCGGCTTGGCAAAAGCTTGTCGCGCTTACGGGCGAATATGCATGTTTACATGATGTAGACGATGGCCCAGACGACACCGACACCGACACTCCACTTGAAAAACGGGAAAAATACGTGGTGCCCCCGGTGGATGCATTGCGTCTTATGGTGCCGTTCATGTTTAAGTGCTTCAATAAACCATGGGAGGAGGACCAGCTGCCCGACGGCTGGTCTGTTGAACAACTCCATGAATCCGGCACCCGAAAACGTGAAGGTCCGAATATGTGGTGCTACTACCACAAGCAGACAAAGAAGATTAAATACTCACGGCCGCAGTAGGTCGATGCGGGAAGAAACCGGCAGTGTTGGCCGCGCCGTTCATATGTACAGCGCGGGTTGGGTTGGTCGGGACGTTTTTCCCGGTCCAGCTTCGGTTAAGCGCCCCAGGCCTTTTCCCCTGGGTGTATTTTTTTAGATCCGACGTCGTAACATCGTTTTGTCCGGGTCTGCACCATTTTTTGATTGCGTACGTGGAACGTTCCGGAACATTCCCGAGAAAGGATCCAACACACGACAACAGGATCCTACTTGCACTCACACTTAAACAAACGACAATAGGATCCTACTTGCACTTTAAAAAGTATCCAAAAGTATCCAAAAGTATCCTAACAAACAAGGATCCAACACATCGCAAACCTACAACGCCCCAGATCCTCTTGCTCGCACGGGTGTCGCACACCTGCTCGCACGGGTGCCGGCCCGCACTCCTGCTCGCACTAGTTGTACAGCCGGAAGCCTCGTGTCCAGGTCGTGCGCAGATTGGCATGAGCAGCTCGCCGGATAGTGGCGCGGGTGTCGTACATCGCGCAACCGTTCTGTGCAGCAAGCTCATTTCCCGTGTGAATCGGACGCTGCTTGCGCTTGTGGCGCTGATGACCGGTCCAGCAGCAGCGCCAAGGACGCCCCCTATTGTCAGTTCACGCACGACTTTGAAAGTCCTGCTCGAGCTCACCGCGGCTCTCAAGCTCACGGCGGCTCATGTTGACCACCTTGCGGCTATCTGCGCCGAGAAGGTGCAGGCCGCCGAGGAAGCGGCCGCCGAGGAATGGGCCGCCGAGGAAGCGGCCGCCGAAGAATCGACAACCGCCCAGCCGACTGTCGATGCATATGTACCGCAACGTATGAATCGCACATCAAAGAACCACGCAGGCATTTTGGAACTGGTCGAAACGCTAATCAAAAAAAAGGTCTTTGTAAAAGGAAAACAAAACCTCATTGGGACCGCAGGATTCAATTGGGGGCAAGCTTCAAAGTGGACGCTACAACATCAGGCGGTGATCAAGGATTTATTGAAGGCGATCAGCAAGGACACTCCCGCAGACTTTACCTTCAATGCAATTTCTGTAAATGTAAATGTAGATGCCAGGTCGCTTGCGAAGAAGGGCAAAACCCTCCACGTCCACCCGCATAATACCGATAAGTCACTCATCATGACGATCGGGAAGTTCACGGGTGGCGAGCTTGGCGTCGCTCATGATCAGCATGGAACCGGGCTCGTCAAGTTGAATCCATATCAAAAATGGATTAGTTTCGACGGCAAGAACGAGTGGCATGGCAACCAGCCCCACAAAGGTGAACGCATTTCCATCATCCTCTACAGCGTCAAATGTCATTATGACATTGAGATTCTGACGGAGCTTGGATTTCGAATCAAGGCACCCGACAATAAGGCAACCTTTTTAGCGGGCGCCAAACGAAAAGTCGAAGACTCAGAGCGTCCCTCAGAGCGCCCCAATACACGCTCATCAGAGCAGACGCCGCGGAAGAGGAAAAAGCGCAACTACTTTGTTCCTGATCAGAAACCGAATAGTGTCGATCCAGTTCTGCATGCCGTTGGCCGTTTCAAGAAGGTTCCGGTTCGTGAGCGTTACCACTACTTCAACAATGTCATGCGCCTCCGCCGGCTTGGGGCTGGCTGATTCGGAACAGGTGGTAACATCGCACTTAAGGGTCGTTCGGGCCAGGCGTCGTCGTTCGGGCCAGGCGTCGTCGTTCGGGCCAGGCGTCGTCGAGAAGGTGGAATCCCACCGTTCCTCTTCCACAGGGTCGTTCAGGCCAGGGGTCGCGGAGAAGGTGGAATGCATTTCAGGCCGGAATCCCACCGTTCCTTTTCCACCATTCCTTTCGACTCCCGTTCTGCGAGGCGTCTTGTTCGGCGTAGTCCCGTGTATGACGGGAGATCATTTTTAAAAACATCTTGTCAAGTCTTCTCAAAGATTTTTTTGCACGTGCGTCTTGAATATTTCTCCTCTAGCCGAGCGTAATGCGGCGGCTGAGCCATACGGAATCGGTGTGAAAACGCCAACCTATTGGCATCTTTCGACGTTCGATTACATCTTAGTATCACCCCAACTTGCGGTGAGAAGTATGCATACCAAAGATGCAAAACATCGTGCGCCCAACGCTTCGCAGGGATCGGACCATTTTCCGGTCACGGCGGTGCTCGTTTGGGAAATGGATTGTGACGGTGATGGCGACAGTAATGTTCGTTACTTCGAGTACAGAGGCAACAGCGCAACCGCTTCTTATTTATACCATGACAACGCGATAGCTGGCATCGCACCCGACACCTTTCTGTAGGACTTGTGTCGTTCAACATTGCGGTGGCGATGGTATGCACGCCGCGCATTGGTATGCCATTAATCTCGCGGTCCGGTTGCATATTCCACCATGCATGGCATCCGTGCCGCATAAACTTGTACACTTCCGCTCGTACTGCTTCAATCTTATAGAAGTCGGATTTCCGATTTTCTTTCAGTATACCTTTTGCCTCTGCTATAAGGCTGCTTGCGGGGCCCGGATTGTCCCAGTACAGATGACCCACAGACGATAGTCGCAAGGCGGTGACAATCTCTTCATACGCCTCATGAGACGCGGCACTAAACTCGCCGATGTTCAGGCATAGTATGTTAGAACGAGGAAGCTCAGACGCAATCGTTTTCAACAGCGCAGTTTGATCAGAAGGACGAAGAACCAAGGTACCTCGCAGCTTAGCGAGGCGTAGTCTATTGGAGCGCATCGCTGCTCTTACTATTGCCTGAGCTTCTACAAGTGAATTGTCTACAGTCACCGACCCTTTCAATGTACGCGGCCATCCTGTTTCGTCACCTAACGCAATATAAGCATCGTTTTGCAGGTCCGTTACAAGCCTCTGGATTGCCGGTCGAATTCCTTGTCGTCGATTGGGGTTCGAGCTGCGTTGTGAAGTATTTCGATTTGAAATTATATTGGAAGGATTTGGATTGGAGGGATTTGTATTGGAATGATTAGGGTTGGAGGCATTTTGGTTGGAAGGATTTGTGTTGGAGGCATTTGGGTTGGAAGGATTTGTGTTCGTTTGAGTTAACCGAGAAAGTGACTGTAAATCATGTGGTTGCATCACTGCCGCTAAGAAGTGTTGTCCATGTAGACCTTTCTGACCTTGGCTATAACGGCGTGCATTGTTATTTATTATTAAGAATATAACATTTGTGCCGCACTGTGATACTACTGGAAATGGTTCCACATAGGTCCACGATTGAAGACCAGTGTCGTAAAGCCAAACACAAATTTTAAATTTTTCAGCCACGTATTGTATATGGTCTGTGTTTAGCCATCTGTAGTTTATTTTTAAATCGTCAATGTTCTTTGTTACTCGTGCTCTCACCGTACCGCTCAAGGTAAGCCTTTTCGCATGCTCTCTTGCTTGCGTAAAGAGCAGAGTCCTGAGTAATATAGCTTCTTGTTTGTTGCGATTTGAGCCTAGTTCACTACTAGAGAAGTCGTTTCGACCGAAGCTGCTGACAAATTTCGGTGATGGCAAATTTTTTGCGGCGGAATCTAAGACTGCTTCAAGTAAACAATTTCCGTCGGCATGATTATCTATGACCTGAAATTTAACTTTAGACAGGAAATCCTGTATGGCATCATTTCTATAAAAATGTGCAGATACAAAGTATGGCGGAAGTCGTGTCGAAAGGCGTGTCGAAAGTCGTGTCGACATTTTTAAGAAAACATAATTTTATATCGACATAATTTTATATCGACATAATTTTATATCGACATACAAATCACTTAATGTTGGCTGCGGCCAAGAGACGAGCAATCGACAGTATTAGCACACAAGGTAAAGTTAACGAGAGAAAAATACAGGATGCTCTTGGAGGCTACGACGACTTTGAAGAGCGAGGCACTTCCTCGACTGGTGTGTCCTCGAATTTTGCTTTTGTGATGAAATTGTTGGCAAATCCAGTCATTGGGTTCGCAATGTCGCAGATTTTAAAGCAACAGTTGCTTCGATTGAATTGGTTCAAAGAAACGCTCATGTCTGCTGCTATGTCTTACAAATCGCGGGAGAGGTTGATAAAGAAAGTTGGCGACGGATCCTTCTTCACGTGCAGCACCAGTGCTATAGAACAAATGGCCAAGATACGCAACATGACCGTAGAGCAATTTGGCTTACATATGGACAATTGCATCGAACAAAAAATTGAACCATATTTGATTAAAGGTGGTGCTGAACAAGCACTCCCTAAAGTTAACATGCTCAACGAAGAAGACGTTGTTTTATCAATTGTGCAAATTATGGGATTACCCTTCGTGAGTAAGGCTCTCGGGAAATTCATGCTATCAAAAATACAATCTGAACCCTTTATCGTAAAAATGCTTCGTCTTCAAGCCGGAATCGATCTGAAGAGATTACACGCAATGTTAGCAAGCGGCGCACTATTTGCTTGTTTGGGTGCTGCCATTACGAACCTGGGTCCAGGTCCCAATGGTAAATTTGGCCGCCAGGAGTTTGTTCACCAATGGCAAATATGCGAGGGTTACGACGCCCGTCGGTCTTCGGAACATGAATTGACAGTTTTAGCCGATAAATTGTATGATATGTCAAGCAAGTGACAGATCTTCATCGAGCTTTTTTTTGTTCTGTAGTTTTATTGATGGCGCGCCATTTATGGTGGACCGACGAGTGCCCCGGTTCCACAAAGAAACAAAAAAGAAACACAAAAAAACCAATCGTCCGATTTCCGGACTCTCCTAAATGGGAACTGATCCCGAGTCAGGTCGCTCGCACTCTTCGGTCGGCCAGCACGGTGACGGTGAATCGCAGCGTTCCCAAGTATAAAGTTGCGCAGATATTGGCCGCAATGAGCGAATTGCGAGGCAAATTCGATGAGACGGTGGCGCCGCAGGTGTGGTTCTCCTTGCCCAGTGTGAAGCTCAGCAAGGCGCAACATGACCATCTGAAGACGCTCCCGCCCATTCCGAAGCAATGGATGCATCGGGTTGAAGTGTTTCATCCGAACGGCAAAGTGTTCTGGGTTGCATACGATAAGAACAATCAACGCCATCACAGGTACACCAAGGACTGGCACGAGCAACGAGAGCACACAAAAATTGTACGTGTCCTTCGAGTAATGACGCGTCCTGGCTACCAGGCAACAATGGACCAGGTTGTCGCTCGGGATGCGTTGAATGCATCACTGCGCCCCCTCGCACTTGCTACTTCTATCCTTCGCCAATGTCCGTTGCGACCCGGCTCGAAGCATTCGAAAAACTTCGGGCTTACGACGCTTACAAAGCGCCACCTTAACAAAAATGTGCTGAAGTTCAGAGGTAAATCGGGTCAGATGAACATATGTCGTCTGAACGATGACTCAAGGCGCATGCTTGTGGACCAGACCTCGGCGGGAAGCCTGCTCAGCATCAGTGACGCAGACCTCCGTGACTACGTACAAATAAACTTCGGAATTACTACCAAAGACTTTCGCACAATGCGCGCCAATGAAATTTTTTTCGATATGACACGGAATCTGCCGGCAACCATGACCCTGAAGGAACGAGCTGCCGCCATAAACACCATCTCGCACAAGGCCGCAGAGCACTTAAACAACACTTCGACCATCGCAAAGTCGAGTTACATTTCGAGTGTCTTACAGGCCGCCCTGCTCCTGTCGCCCCGAACGATTCGGGACGCACAAACACTTCCGAACCTGCTCGGCCTTATCGAGGCGTGCTCGGCACTGACCGTCCTGCGAGGTGCCGTCCTGCAACGTTCGTTTGGAAAAAGGATGTCGACTTTTACAGTTGGTGACGTAACTGTTCACATGTAGTTATTCGATTAGATAATGTTGGGCGTTCGATAGACGGCGAACGACGCCTTATACGGGTTCATCTGCATCGGACCAAAGGTCGTCGAGTCGCATGTGTAATGATTACTGCACTGCCCGTTGAGCAGCCCGCAAAAGTAGCCGGTGTCCGCAACGCCTGGGCGCCAGTAGAAGTCTGTTCCGTCGCTTAACACGCTCCATTCGTCCGAGTCAATCATTCCCTGACACGGTAGCGTGCACGCAAGCACGGACTGCTGGTGCTTTGTCCGAAGCTGGTTAAATGCAAAGGCTACGCCTGGTATCTGCTGCAAGCTCGAGCCGGTCTGGGTGATTGGTAGCGTGGCAATTGCAATGTAGCGATAGGAATTGTCGCCCGTGCGAAACTTATTGTTGCGGTTGCGCGCCCATCGCGCAATGTTAGTGTAGGAGACACCGCCTGTGTCAAGCTCATAGTCGGTTGGTGCGTACTGGATAATGTCGACGAAATCAGGCGCACCGCTCCAGACGGCGTCTGGCCCCCAACAACCGAGGAAATTAGCGGGCACTTTCACGCCGCCAACGATATTCCCGACCGCTACGATCTGTGCCTGAGCGCGCCCATGCTCAACATACACACGGCGCGTCAGCTCAAAGATGACCCAAATACCAAGTATAACAAGCGCCACACGCCACACACCGCTCCAATAATCCCTTTGTTTTAGATTATCCATTGCCTTTGAGCGTAATTCCATTTTACTTTTTATAGTTACTTTTTATAGTTAAAAAAAGTTAACGTTTACAAAAGCATGGGCCCAATATGCACCTTACCGCCGAGCAACAGGAACACGTGTGAAATTGTGCCCGACCGAAAAATCTTACTGTATTTACTGTTCTCGTTGCTTGCTATATGCGTTGTCGGTTTCACGTTGCGGCAGATTTTTTCGAAGACCGCTGCAACCGAGTCATAGGAACAGTGCCACATCGTTTGACCTTCAAATATAGGCATCTCCGTTTTATCGCCAATCACTTCAGCTGCATGCCGCCATACCAGCTTGTGCGGACCAGCTCCACCCACTCGACTGAACCAAAATCTCCGCCGGCTTGATATCGTTATGCCGGCAGTTGTACTAAGCCAGCGTTTTTCCCAGTCCGCCGGCAGCGTCTCCTCCGTCACCGGCTCGCACAATACTCTTTTTGTCGTCGTCAGGGATTTCGTCGTGGTTCTCCGCGGGACTGGGCGTGTTGCCGAGCGCCCACGAGATGCGGAGCATTGGTAGGGGGTTAGTAATGCCGATGTAGCCAAGGTGCGACAGGACTACCCGTAGGCGGATAGCGAAGGTGCCCCGTAGGTATTCAATTCGATTGTGTCGCCGACAGATGGCATTTCTTTCCTCGAGAGCCCGTGCAAGAATGGGAAGGCTGAATAGAGCGATCGACGTTTTTTCAATGAAGCACGAATTGACACGGTCGTTGATGATTGCCGGGTGGTGCGCTGGTATGTCAGGCGAGTCAATATCATGATCCCGCTTCGCCCGCAGCGCCCGGGTGAGCTTCGCAAATCTCATTGGCAATGCCGGTTCCCACGGCGTTTCCACTACCCAGCACACATACTCTGCGCCGTCCGGTTGCGTGATGTTAATCCGCATTACATAACGATGCTCAATCAGCGCAGAGTGCATGGCGGCGAACGAATCGTAAACGACGTGCGAGGGATGTGGTTTATTGAGCCCAAAACTGACCGAGGACTCAAAGTGCATGGTACACGCCGTTTCTTCCCAAAATTCGCGTGCTGCGGTTGTCTCCGCACTTTCGGGCGTATTGGTCATTGGGCAAGCACGCACACCGCCTCCAAAGTCAGACCATGTCTCGCTTTCGTTCCATATTGGGTAGCGCCTCTCGCGGCCTAGGTACACATAAACATTTCCATAGGTCGGGTCTTTAGTTATCGCAACAATTGACGCACCTACCAATCTTGACATGACATGTCTTAAACGATATACGATAAAATGTCAGCCTATAAAACCGCACACATTTCGACTTGTAAATCAGCAATATGCCGAAGCTATAAAGTGAATGTCAAAGTGAATGTCATAATTCGTTCATTCAAAGTGTTATTTTATCGACTACATTGAAAAACAAACTCGTCTGAAAAATGTCGCAAATGGTTCAATCATCGAGCGGGCCGGCGCCCCAAGACATGGCTCGTGAGCAGTTCATGAACCACTTTGACGACTTCATGAAAGCGCTCTCAGATGTGTTCCCTAATGACGACTGCCTGCGTGACTACTATCTCAAGTATAAAGTTGCGATAATGACATCAAACGATCCCGCGGAAAAGAAGAGGAACGAGACCATGATCATCGATAAGTTCCGCACGGAGGCGAGCGACAAATTTGACCGAATGGTCGCACGTGACGTGACCGTTGTCAAGGAGCTCACCTTCATCGATTGGTTTGCGCCTCTGTTTGAGCAAGCTGATGAAGAGACACGATCAATTATTTGGGATTATTGCGATCTGTTGATCCAGCACTGCGTGTGCCACGACATGTACACCAAGATCCCACCAAACGTGTCGTCGGTCCTGGGAAACATCAGCCAGAGCGTGGAGCGCGGCGAAACTGACCCGAGCAAGCTTGACGTCGCCAATCTAAGCGCACAAATTCTTCAAAACGTAAATCCAGCCGAGATGCAGGAGTTTGCGCTAAAGATGATGTCGGACGAAGTTGCGATGCGGAACCTGTGCCGCATTGCCGCCGGTCAAATGCAGAAGAACATGCCCACGGGCCCCGCCACCGGTACCGTCGCCGGTCAGCCCATTGACACCGCCACTGACACATCCACTGACACCGCCACTGATACCGCCACAGACACCACTGACACCGCCACAGACACCACCAACACCGATGCGAACACGTAGCTGCTCAGAGCGCAACCGGTGAGATTTTTGTGGGTATATTACTGACCAGGACACCACCGCTTTCCTTGTGCGACAGGGAAAGGCCGATAGAGTAGTCCAGCGAAGCCGCATGACGCATCGGACGAAATGCGGTGTCAGCGTTCACGAGCTTGTTTGTTAATGCTACCGAGCCGTCGCGCGTGTGATCCATCTCGCGACAGACAAACTCTTCGCCGTGGAGGAGACGGCATGTGATAGGCTTTAGGTCCCCTGACAGATAATCATGTAGCCGTTTCGGAGTGTCAATTGCTTCATCAGATCGACCCATATGTCTCAAAATGTAATCTATTTTTTTGTACTCTACATGACCAGTTTAAGATCTATTTTTTTGTACGGACCTTAAGAAATAGATGACCAGTTTAAGATCCCTTGACTTGTTTTCCGGAATCGGAGGATTCTCCTTAGCTTTGCAAGGAGTTGCAAAGACGGTTGCTTTTTGTGACAATTCCGTTAATTCGCAAAATGTTCTTCGTGCACGGATGGCAGATGGTCAGCTTGAGGTGGCACCCATCATTGACGACGTTCGCACTATCGGAACCGCATCAGTTCCCCATATTGACATCATAACCGCTGGTTTCCCATGTCAGGACGTCAGCACGGTTGGTATCAACGATGCGTCTCGGTCTGGGAGCTCGGGTCTGGTAAAGGAGCGCTCTGGTCTTGTGTTGCAGGTGATGCGCTTGACAAATGAACTGAAGCCGTCGTTCGTCCTGCTAGAAAACGTTAAAGCTATTACGAGAGACCCAGCCTTCGAGGCCATGCTGCGCGGATTTGCGAAGATTGGGTACCGCGGCTATTGGGACCAATTCAACGCCGCAAGTATGGGGTTTACGCACCAACGCAACCGTTGGTTCATGCTTGCCGTGCGCGACAATGATAAATCCCGACGATTGTGCAGGCGTATAATGCATTTACTGCAGCGATATGGCGACGCAAAGCTCCACGTACCTCGAAAGGAAACAACGCTGATGGCGCACCCACCCCGCGGCTCAGAGCCGATACGCACGAGGCTCGAGCTGCTCGGGAATAGCCTCATTCCAGACGTGGCGCGGAATGCTTTCTCAATCTTGCTTGCACGTTCACTAGAGCCACAGACGAACACAGAGAACGCCCCGCTGATAGCCGGATCATTCACCCGCACCGGCATTATTTCGACCTGCCCGGCTAACAGCCTTATGCGTGTTTCTAAAGTAATGCGGAAGCCGCTGAGGTTCCTCCCCGACGCCGACGTAACGAACTGGCGCAGTGGCGGAGGCCGCAACTCTGTGCGCGAGAAGCTGGTTAATGGTGCCGAGAAGGCGCAGTGGTCGACGCCAAGGCACGGGGTACGATTGGGCGTAAAGAGCATCACCGCCAGAACCCAGAACGACCTGCCCGTTCAACTCATTTACTGGGAAGGTACACCCGAGCGCCTGCGGGAGAAGGCGTTTGCCTCGCCGTTCCAAGCGTCGGCATCGCCTCGTTTTGTGGAAGACATGATGGGTTATCCGCGGGACTGGACGTCTCTGCCGAAATTTAAACCGGTTAAATAAAGAATGGTTTCAAAAAGGCGGGAGCACTCAAACATTCAATTCGACTTACTAGACGGCATTGCGGCGACAATTGGTCTACTATTTGCGCTTGAAGCCCCCACTGAAATTGCGTCGGATGACCTGCATGTCATAATGCTCATCTTCAGTGCGCTGGCAACTATACTACTTACGCTTATGGAGAGCATTTCGAATGAAAAATATAAGCGCTACAGAGTGCCGAGTGCAGTGCTAGCCCTGATCTTCCGTGTTCTTGCATATTTAATGAGAACGACCAAATTAGATAATAGTATTGTCGGGTCATTTTTAGTTGCAAGCGACATTTTCTGTCTCATCGTGATTAGCTTGGTTGCCGCGAGTGTCAAGAACGCACGAATATCATTTATAGCGTTTACCACCGTGCTTTTGTGTGCTGCGATCGATGGTTGGGTAATTTTTCACCTGAAGGAGAAAACCCAAAGTGATACAACAAAAGTTTTTCGCATCGTGAGCGGCATTCTGATCGGGTTGAGCATACTCTTACTAGGCGCAGTTCGTTCTTGATGAAAAATCTCATTTTTTTATCCAATCGTTTAGCTGCTATGTTACTTGTGCTACCCGAGGACGTGCTGCACGTCATTCTCGCTTACACCGACCCGGCAACACAAACTCGGTGGGAAGCTGCGCTACCGTCGAATCAAGGTGCTTTATGCCATCTGCGCACCGATGCAATGTTTGCGATGCGCTGGTTGCAATGGCTTGACCATTACGGAATTGAGCATCCGAGACTCTTTGCTCGCAAGTATAAGACGGCGAAGCAGAGCTTCGTCCGCCACGCCGGGCGACTGTGCATCGGCACTCGACGTGATTCGGGGTGTTGGGCGTACACGACGCACGAGACCACGTTTGTCGCTCAGGCGTTTGGCGAGCCGCGGCTATGCAAGAGATGCGAGTTTTTCAGATTCGTTTCAAAGTCCCGTGCCGTCGAGGAATTGCGTTGCGAGCGACGGCGACTAAGCCGTCCGCAGCGTGATCATCACTATAAGTTGCACGCCACGCTTCTGGAAACGGCCGCTTGGCGAAGAGTCTTCTACGGAAACATTTCGCACGGCGTGTTTGCTCGGCGACGGCAGCTTAACATGGCACGGGGCCATGTCGTTCGCTACATAACAGCTCGATTTCCGTTCGATTGAGTTTGATATTTAACTATTAAAACTATATACTTGTAAGCACATGTCGGACGCACTGGTTTCCCCGCAATGGGAATTTGTCGAGGTACTGGAATACACCGGGTACTTGCCTAAGGCACGGCTGCTGTATGCACCTCAGACTGTACCTCCAAAGTCCTTCGGCGAGAAAAGCCGCCGTAAACACGAAGCGGTCGATTATTACATATCGAAAAATATCGAATGGTTCCGGTCGCAAAAATATTATTTATAAGTTAGATCAAGATATTCATGACAGTGGCGGGGAGCAACTTGGGGTGCACGACCAGCGCATTTGACTACTACACGACGTGGTCGTTAGTGATATTTATCCTTTCGCTTGTTGTATACATTACATTGATGTTCTATGAAGGGAGGGGCTTTGCCCGTGGGAAATTTGTATTCGTTGCTCGCTGCATAGTATTGTGGGGGATTGCGAACGCATTTGCGGTTGGTATAGTTGGCCACATTGCGGTGTCGTACCTAGCCGATGCAAAACTTTTCAATAACGACGCTCACGAAAGGACTCAATTAATTGACGATTTTATGCATCTTTTACCGCTCCTCGTATGGGCCATCATACTAGCGGCCGACTCGGACAGGATCTTGCAAGGCACTGGTTGGCCAACAATTGCGTTCGTATTGATTATTTTAGTTGTGGTCGTCGTACTATACGGAGTAATTCCTGCGGAAATAAAAGTTACTCAAAGTTATTTATTTCCGGACGTTATCGTTCCAAAAAATAACACTTGTAGGTCTAAAACCGTTTATGATATATATGAGGGACGAAATATATCAAACAAAAAGGCAAGAGGACTTGATAAAATGAAACTGGTGTACTTCAGATATCAATCGAATGAAAACCGGGTGATAGCGATGGCAGTGGTGATGCCCGTCATCTTTGTCTTGTTCGTTGTGATGTTCGTGTTGATGGCCGCCTATAAAAGGTCAAAATTGATACACGAAGTATTTGAATATAATAAGATCCAAGTTACCGATAAAATGGGTAATAAGGCCGATAATAAGATGGGTAATAAGGCCGATAATAAGATGGGTAATAAGGCCGATAATAAGATGGGTAATAAGGCCGATAATAAGATGGGTAATAAGGCCGATAATAAGATGGGTAATAAGGCCGGTAATAATAAGGCCGGTAATAATAAGATCGGTAATAAGGCCGGTAATAAGGTCGGTCGTAAAATGATAAGATCGTAGCGGTGGTGAACGCGCCACAGCCCTTCGACAATCGGATAACATCGAATGTCGATAAAATTTCGTGCCTTTAGCAAAGCATGAGTAGTTTAGATAGTAATTTAGATAAAGTGCGCAAACTTGATACAGGGTGCACGAATAACTTATTTGACTACTACGCGACCTGGTCGTTCGTTATATTTATTCTGTCGATTGTCGCCTACTTGCTGCTGTTGTTTGTTGCTCCCCGTGGAAAATATGCCCGCAGCGTTGCTCTCAGCATAGTATGGTGGGGAATTGCGAACGCATTTGCGGTCGGTATAGTTGGCCACATTGCGATGTCGTATCCAGCCAATGCAGAAAGTTTTACGAACGACGCTCACACACGTAATCACGTAGTAGACGATTCTATGCATCTCGTGCCGCTTCTTGCCTGGGCCGTCATCTTAACGGCCGACTCGGACAGGATTGTGCCCGGCAATCCACACTATGCGCTCTTTGCGTTGCTGCTGTTTGTCATTGTAGTCACATTGTACTACACAGTTCCTTTATCATTGGACGCAGTGCCTGAAGAATTTAGATTCGATTGTATTGCGCTCGCAAAAAAGAAGTCCATGATAAATTATAATGTATCCCAAACATTTTTCGGCGTGGTTCCCAACCGTGTAAATAATCCAAATGATAAATTAAGGCTTGTATACTACAGATTTCAAAATGATCCATTATGGATGGCAGTGGCGATACCCATACTCTTTGTCTTGTTCCTTGTGATGCTCGTTGTGATGGCCGTGTATAAAAAGTCTATAGCAAGAAAAGAGAGTAAATGGATGAAAACATAGATATTTGTGGTAGCGATGTGTGCTGCCTGGTGTTGTCGTCCGGCGGTGCTCGAGCCTTCCCCGTCATGGTTGCGTGTCTGGAAATGCTGCTAGTGCAGCGGAAGCTCAAGCTAGAGAACATCCGTGTTGTCCGCGGAACATCGGCGGGTGCGGCTGTTGCGCTGGCAATTGCGCTACGCATGAACATAAAGGAGCTGCGCGAGGAGTGTACGCATGCCTTGGCCACCGCTGGCACTGTCAGCTTCCACCCGCCCAACTTGTTCACGAAATTCGGCGGATCGTCGCACGAAGGCATCGCGCAGGGGATGAGCGACATGATCAAGCGCAAAGGCGCCGAATCCTCTTTGACGTTTCGGCAGCTCTACGAGAAGACGTCCTGCTCCCTATGCACGGTCGCCACGAACGCCATCGACGGTACACCGATTATTTGCTCTTTAAAGCAAACTCCTAACGCACGGGTGCTTGATGCGGTGCTGGCATCCATGGCCATTCCATTCATGCTCTCTCCGTACCGATTTAAACTCGATCCATCGCAACTGTCAACCGAACGACTTTGTGTCGACGGCGCCTTGACGTATCCGTACCCGGTTTCGGTCCCCGGCGAAGACGAGCTTAGTCGTTCGCAGACGATTGGAATACGCGTGCTGACCTTACGGTCCGTTCAGAATCCAAGAATGGACCTTTCGTCGTTGGACTTTATGACGTACGCCGCAAACATGACGTCGATGCTCTTCGCAAAATTCGAGCAGACCGATACGGCAGGTTTTTTTACAATTCAAGTCGAGTGCCCAATGCGTGGCACCGGGTTCAACCTTGCGCAATCGACCATTCTTACCTTGGAGGCGGCTGCGCTATTGGCAACTTCGCGCGCTTCAAATTCCATACAGGAGATCGAAACAGGGTCGGTGAGCATTGCAACACAGACAGATTGGTAGAAAAATAGACAGCACTAAGTAGACGATGGAAATAACGGTAACAACATCAATCGTTTTGGCGGCGGGTGTCTGTATCGTGATTGCAATTCTTGTCATGATCATGGCAAAGTTTGGGGCCGTTGCAAGCGCGCTGCTCTCCCTAGCGCTGCTCGGATTTGCAGCCGCCTACATTTGGTACTCCGGCAACGAAGCGGGGTACGACAATCAAGAGGTGGTTGATACGTTCCACGCTCGAGATTCGTCTGCAGCGCAGCTCATGCTTCAGCGCGGCGGTGCCAATAGTAGCGAGGACGGCATCAGCAAGGGAAGCGGCAAGAGCAGCGGCGAGGGCAGCGGCGAGAGCAGCAGCGAGGGCAGTAGCGAGGGCAGCAGCGAGGGCAGCGAGAACAAGCTTGATGAGCTTGACGAGCTTGACAAGCTTGATCAACCCCTCGATTCCGAAGACAGTGTACAACGCTACGTTTATGCGGCACTGCCGGCCACGGGTAATTCGCAGACCCACCCGCTTCCACGTGCAGAACTTTCCAAGACGTTAGCACCATCCGCCAGCATCACTGCTTATCGTCGCGCAGTGGCGCACCGCTCAAATAGATTTGACGGAATCAACGAGCGCCCGAAAGAAGACAAGGGGGCGTCTGCTACAGATGTTAACTGGAAGCACAAGGCGACGACAAACTTCTACTGTCATAATTGCTGAGCGGTTCTCCAGACTTTTTTCAGTCACTATACCAAAAATGTCGGAATTGATATCATACACATTGACAGAAATTGGGCTTGCAGGAGTCGGTTTGCTCGGCCTGATCGAATCGATCCGCCTTTCCGCTGACAATGGACGGTTTAACGATACTGATGATGATAATAGAGAGCGGAAGTATACGCTGACGGCGTTGCAGGTAGAGACAGCGGTCAACTTTGTCGCAGCTTTCGTGTACGCCAAAATGATTGCCGAATACAAGAATAATCCAAAGAGCAAGATCATTCTACAGCTCCGGTATGCGGACTGGGTTTTTACGACGCCATTGCTGCTACTATCCCTGAGCCTGTTTATGTTAAAAAGCCACAGGCCTCAGCCGGAGATCGTCGAGATCTGCTCGCCGAGTGACTGCTCGCTGAGTAAGGAGCCCTCACGCTGGTATTTGGGCCTCGCTTTGAGTGCGGCGGTCGCCATGTGCGTTGTTGGTTATCGGGCCGAGCTCAAGCGAGATTTTAGGCTTGCAGTCGTCTCCTTTGTTTTCCTTGTGGCAGCTTTTGGGCTATTAGTGCCTTATATCGGCGATACCGGCATCGGCGATAATGAAAACATTATTGTCTATTCAGTCCTCGCATTCCTCTGGTGTTGCTATGGGTTTGTGTGGTTCATAAAGAACGAGCAGAAGCGCAATATTGCATATAACTCGCTCGACCTGCTTAGCAAGGTCGGGTTTGGATTATACTTGTGGGTGAACATACGGGGTATTATGTGAACCAGGATCAAACGGATTTTCCTTTTTTTTACGGCACGGTTCTGCAAGCGTGGATTTGCCTTTGCAGTTTTTTTTGGCAATGTCGTATGTGCTTGGATACTTAAGGGACAAGTCGTCATCAGAATGTTCCCACGTACGTTGCGAAGCACGACCCCATCGAGTACTGTCCGTGCTGCGTTTCACTTCAAAAAATGTTCGTTGGATCGGCACAACTGTCAAATTGTTTTGCTTCCACATCATATGCAGTGCTCTCTCAATGCTTTCGCGGTGCTGATTTTTGACAAGGAAAGGCACGACGTTAACTACGCGCTCAAAGTCGTCCGGGTGGAAAACCACGTGTCGATCGGTCAGCCCACCATATCCCTCGTCGGGTGGCACGTAAATGGTTCCCTTCGACGGCCGCACATCGGGGTGATCGCAAGCGTAGAAGTGATCTGACCTTGTCAGGATCACCCGATCGTACTCTTTGACTTTTTCAGCGTGGTTCTTGACGAGGACGCTTCGAAACGCGGCAATGACCCCGCCCGATCCTCGTACGCCATTTTTCAAGCCACCGTGGATATTGTGTGCGGGTCGAACCTTATACTCGCGCTTTTTAAGCGGCACACCGATTTGGTCTGCCACTTCATCCCACACTTTCAAGAAGTCGACCGATTCAGTCCATTTATAATGCGCGGCATCAAACAGCGATTGGTTGGTGTCGTCTGATCCGTGGTCAAAAAGAAGGGCCAGATCGGCATGCAACGGGTGGAGTACGTGTTTTTGCAAGGTGCCCCATGCGCACTCACCGCCGCGAGCATTGCCAAGCAATATCACGAGCGTCTTCGGCGCCTTCAGAAAGCTCGTCGGGGCGGAACTGCGTGGATTACGAATAGCACGCAGCGCCAATAATGCCATGAGCGTCACGGCGAAAGTAATCGCAAACCAAATGAATCCGATGTACTTCATTTTATATTAAATAGAGAAAAATGTTAAATAGACAAAATCACTGCACCGGTATGTCCCGAGTTTCCCACCACGTCGGTAAATGGATCCATTTACGTGACAAGACAACCGCTAAAAAGATGCTCACTGCGAGCAGGATGACAATTAAAATCAATCCGGCAATGTACGTGGCTTTTGAAGTGACCTTCATTGGCAAACTGTGACGAACTGTGAGTACGTGAACAATTTAGATAAGTGCGTTGGTGCGAAGGTGGCAAATATGCACGGTGTGTGTAAATCACTCCTACATATGCCGTACGCACACGTTGAGTTTGCTGGCGGCGATGCATTCCGGTGCATTAGTCTGTCGGATGGCACGAAGGACTATCCTGGTAGCACATTTTGTCTGCAGACTGGCACCGCATGGGACATCTTGCGCCAGGTGCATGTGGACGACGTGCTCAAACACGAAAGCAAACGTTTCATGGACGCACAGGAAAAGCTGAACGCCCGGGTGTGTCAGGCGCATGCGACGCACACGGAGGTCGAAGGTCTTGCAATGCCCAAGCCCATTACCCACGAAATGGTTGCGCAAAACCAAGAATCACGCAATAAACTTATGAACCCGCTGCTCGAAGCACAGCACATCGAGCAGCACAGCGAGACCGATATTGTGACACGACTCCATCAATTCTGGGTCATCACGGTCCTGCGAAAGAGCGAAGGTACCTACTTAATTGTGCACGGTGCACATCCCGATCAAAACGCAGCAGAGAGGCAAGCCCGTGCGGTGATTGACACGGAGCTGGTGAACGAGGCCGACGTTATCTCGGCACGTTCTTGGTTCGCTGTCATGGACTTTGACACGGCCGACCTTGCCTGCACCACATACGTGAACGACGATGCCATGAATTCGACCATGCGCAACGCACATTGGAAACAGGAAATGGCCAAAGCCATGACCGAGAAGGCAAAGTTGGATGGCGTGGACCTGCCAACAGCTGATCGACCGGGCTTTGTCATGAATCCAGAGTTCAGTGCAACCGTCTCGTCGGATGCGTGATGCCCCTTTTCATGTTGTGTCTTGAACCATGCGCATTATGTTGTCGCCTGCACGTAGCCGCGCCGCTCTTAGGGGCATCACCCTCGGTTCCGCTGACACCGCTGGCGACAGGGGGGCTTTATGGACGAATGCGGATTGGCTGTTACGCATCCTTTTAGCTCGGGGTTTGCGTAGACGTTTGCGGCACATCGGGCACGTGAACGCCGTTGCGCACCACCGAGTGATACACTTGACATGGAAGGTGTGCCCACACTCCAGTCGCACCGCCATTTCTGTTGCGTCTAAGCAGATTCCGCACACCGTCTGATACTCCCACGCCTGATTCTTGAAAACGGGCCCGTGAGAGCAGCACAGGCCCCTATTGACAACACGACGCCGGCATCTCTTTCTGTCGGCGTTTACACCCATACATCGCAAGTTGTTCATTATTAATTGGGTTCCGTACCGAGGGAGTTCATTTTTATTGTCGAAGAATTTTAGAGTCGAGGACCATTCGATTAATAATTGCTCCGTTTAGATGACGTGTTAAAGATATACTGCGTCATCATCCATCTAGGCAAAAAAATATCTTTCCAATGACCTGCAGTGGAAAAAAGGATCGACGGCGGCGCCGGAAAAGGGAACGACAACAGCCTGCGCCACCTTCGGAGGCCCCACCAGCACGACCGGCGCCACCGGCGCCACCGACGCCACCGGCGCCATTGCAGCACTCACAAACGCCTCCTCTCCGCGATGCCAATATCTTGCGCGAATTAGAGATGTCTGCGCTGAACAATGGTGTAACTCAGCAGCTCCGATCGACCAGCTGCGACCACGAGCCGCCAATATTGTCGGCGATTGATGGTTCACTGTCGTGTTGCGCAATCTGCTTCGAACCAGGCATCCACTTTCTCATGCACCGCTACGCGTGCTGCGGTCACATTGTCTGTTCCTCGTGCACACAAAAGTGTTCCGGTCTACCTACCAAGATATGCTGCTTCTGCTATTGCGAGCTGCCAATCAACGAGGCCGAAATCCGTGCATACACTCGACAGAACTCTGACCGCGGCAAGCCGTGGGCAATTGTACTAAATGGAAAGTACCTGATCGAAGACAACAAGCGGACGCTCACAAGCGAGGCGTTAATGCAGTACAAGGAGGGCATCCGGCAGATCATCCTTGCCGCCGCACACGACGAGCCGTTTGCACTAACGGAATACGCAAAGATTTTGGAAAACACCAGTAGCCGAAGCTGCCTATCGGATTGCGATCACCTACAGATCTTCGGTTTCAGTGAGGTCGACAAGCAACAGCTCATGCAGACAAAGATGAGTGTCCTGATTCGCAGTGCGGAGCAGGGCAACCCCGAGGGGATGCTGATGCTGGCCGAATTTTACCTCGCAGGTGGCGACTTCGCAAAGTCGCAGCTCCTTTTTTACCGCATCTTTAGCGCATTCGGATCTTACTGTTCGGTCGACATTGACTACACGGAACAAATCTGCTTTTTACCCGCAATACAGCTCGTTCCCGTGTCCGCAACACAGTCTCTTGCCCACGCCGCACAGAAGTCGGCGTACTGGATTGCGTGGCTCTCGTTTGTGGAAGACAACGAGCTCGAGAAAGCCTATTGGTACTTTCGTAAGGCGAAGGACGTACCAGACAAGTGTGGCGTGCGAAGGGGTTTGGTGCGTTGCTTTTACTGTTGCAAGAAAGCTAAGTACTTATGTAGCGCTTGCAAGTGCGCTCGGTACTGCAGCACCGCGTGCAATAAAGCCAATTGGGCCAAGCACAAATCAAAGTGCGCACTGATCAAGCATATTCAGGACGTATTTGAGCAGACTCAAACCCCTAGTGAGCGCCTCGACATGGCTTGTATGGAACACCTCTTCCTCGACCTAGGCGACGGTCTATGTACACGCGTGTCTTTGTATGAACCGCCTATAGTGACGTCCTTGCCGGCGCACGGTATCCGGAGATGCTGATATCGCTCGATTACTCGGCACACGGTATTCGGCGATGCTGATATCGCTCGATTACTCGGCACACGTGTGCGGCGAAAATTATCCTGTGAACGGATCGCCCTTGTGTTTGACAAACTGTTTTTTGTTTTTGAAGATGAGAACTGTTTTTTGTTTTTGAAGATGAGAACTGTTTTTTGTTTTTTAGACAAACTGTTTTTTGTTTTTGTTTTTTTGTAGAAAATAGTGTTTTATAAAGATGAGTCGACGAAGACGAGGCGCATGAAAAAACAGTAAAGTTTAAAATGCCGGTGCGCAATGTAAGCAACCGGGCAACCGACGGATCAAGCCGCGGGCGCACCTCGGCGTGGTTCGAGCAACAGATGAACACACAAGCACAACAGCTCTTAGTAGTGCCACTTGACGCGGTGGAGCGTATCGAAAACATTGAGAAAACCCTAAAAGGCATCGATGACGATTCGAAAACACACGGCAGCATGCGCCGGCACCACATACGACAGTATAATGACTTAAAAAAAGAACTTGCCGATGCACACGCCATTGTCAATGAATATAAGTCTGGAAAAGCATCGGCTGACTATCGACGAGAGGCAACGGAGTACCTGCGTATGTTCAAAATGTGCAAGGTTGACACGGAGGCAACCGGCACCGTCGAGAACTCACTCACCTCCATGTCTGGGACGCAATCGCACAGACGCTACCGGAAACGTTCGGACCTTGATCATATCATCCGCATGGCATCGAGGTCGGACGTGCTCAACGAGCCCCAGCGTCACAGCATTGTCGACGAGTTTATGTCAAAGTTCCACCAGGTATCGCCGCCGGTGTATTTAATGCATGGCGACATGTGTCCTCGGTGTGACACGCAGATGCGAAAATCGCAAGATTGCGGAGGGTGTCTAGAGTGTCCGACCTGCGGGAGCGCTACCTTTGTGCAGGACTCGACCTCGACAACAGTTTCCTTTGGCGACGACATTGAGTACAGTAATTTTACGTACAAGCGCGACAACCACTTCCAAGAATGGCTCAATCAGTGCATGGCCAAGCAAAATTACGACGTGCCCCAGCTAATCCTCGACGATGTCATGACTGTCTTGCACCGTGAACGCATCAAGCCCGAGAACGTCAACGCCAAAAAGGTTCGCGAGGCTCTCAAAGAGAAGAAACACCGCAAGTATTACGAACACGCAATGCTCATAGCATGCAATCTCACGGGACGTGAACCGCCGCGCATGGAGCCGGTCATGGAGGAACGACTCAGATCAATGTTCCGCATGATGCAGCAACCGTTCGAACAGATTCGCGACACCTTAATGCCCGAGCGAAAAAATTTCCTCTCTTACTCGTATGTTCTATTTAAGCTTTGCGAGCTCGACAACGAACTCGAACAGTTTAAACAGTGCTTCTCTCTTTTGAAGGGCCGCGACAAGCTCTACCGACAAGACCAGGTATGGAAGTGCATCTGCGACGATTTGGGTTGGACCTACATACCTTCTATTTGATTTCGCAAACCGATGAGCAAACCGACAAGAACGAGCACGGCGACAACGAAGACTGTAGTTAGAAAAATAAGGGTGCCGACGCCCCAAGGCCGACTTCCTCGCATGTAAAAGAGCGGATTAGCCTTCTCGTGGAATTGACTTGTTGCGCTGGGGTACCGGCCTTTAATCAAAGGCCGACACAGCACATTTGCAAGTCGGCATTGAGAGAGCAAGGTTTTCTGCGCTACTTGTCGATCCGTACTATTCGCAAACTCTCTAACCATTTCGTGGAAGAACGCAGCGTGTGGGCGAGGTACATAGTAAAACACGTCTGATGCAACTGTCTCATTCGGTTCGTCGAACGCATAACGTATCGCTTGCTCGGTCGCATCGATTTGCAGGTGCACCTTCCAAATGACATCGAGTCTTGAAACTACAATTGCGTCGTACAAATCATAGTTAACAGCGTCCAGCACGCCGACTACCCGTTCCCACTGATTTGACGCAGACGATGTTATAAAATCTTCTTCAGAGGGCATCCGGTCGCCCATGAACGCCAACGAGTCTCGCACATGACCGCAGTCTGTTGTCACGATTGTGCGTTTGACTCCCGGTATGGACATCACCCCGCCCGAGCTCGACCTCCAAGCACACTCGGCGTATATTTGACGGCTTTGGAAGCACGGGCCCAACCATAACCTTGTATTGCTTCGATTGTAGCTTAAACGACCCGAAAATATGATCAACACATTTTGATCCGGAGGGTTGATATTTGACCGCTGGTCGAGAGCGCCGTGAGTTATCTGGAGTCGACTGGTTCGATAGTTAATAGGATTCGTGGCTTTCAGCTTCCCAACCGGAGCTTCGCCTAAAAATACATTGTTTCCAATCACAAACCCAGTGTCTGTCTGAAGTTGGTTTTGACAGTCCGGTGTGTCCCTGAACGCAAAATCGGGCTGTAGGCACCGTCTTTCCATTAAAAACACTCTTTTGTTATTCGCATCTAAAAAAATCATGCGCCCATGATGGGAGTCGAACCCACAACCTTGCGATTAGAAGTCACACGCGCTATCCAATTACGCCACATGGGCTATTAAATGTATTGCGGTAACTGAATCAGACATTTGAAATAAGCGCGCCGCAAAAACACGCTAACACCAACACGCGCCGCCAAAACACGCGCTGCGGACTCGCACGTCTGCGCAGCCAATATCGCAAGTTAACCAACGCGCTGCTTCTTCCGCACTGGCTCCGCCACAGCGCCGTCTTCATTGTCGTCATCACTGTCATTGCACCGCCCGGCGGTTGCGTCGGACCGCCCGGCCAGGTACGCCTTCATCGCAATCGCCTTGAGGTCCGCATGTGGTGTGTATCCGTAAGGTCGAAGTTGAAAGCCTTCAAGAATGTTGGAGATATGTATGGGAATTTGATGTCGCTGGTCAACCACGCTCGCGCCGTTGATGTCGCTGGTCCCCTTCTCCTTCTCGGCGGGCGGCTCGACGGGCTCCGATGCGGCTTGTGGCTCGACGGACGGCTCGACGGGCTCCGATGCGGCGAGCTGCTCGACGGACGGCTCGACTGGCTCCGAGGCGGCGGGCGGCTCGGCGGGCGGCTTGTTGTCGCTGATGCGCCATCCCGATGCCTCTGCTTCCAAAAGCAAATTCAATTGCTTCTTTTCCTCCGCCTCCTCCGCCGCCCGGCGCATCTCTGCCTTCTCCGCTGCCTGTTGCGCGGCCTCAAGTAGCAGCCGCACCATCGCCTCATCCTGGAACGCAACCAAGGGCGTGGACCCATCGTCGTCCGGCTGCTGGTCGACAGCGTTCATGCGGAGGATCGGCGGCAGCTTCTTTGCCCGCCGCAGCGCGTCCCGGTACGCGTCGTCGCTGCTGCCGCCCGGGCCGCCGCCGGCCGCCGCCGCGCCGCCGGCGAGCGTGGCGCTCACCGTCTGGCTGTGCCACTCGACAGCGTTCATGCGGAGGATCGGCGGCGTGGGCGGCCCTGCGCCTCGTTCGGAGGGCGACGGAGGAAACTCGTCCTCGCTTTCAGTAAGCTCATCGTCGATTGCATCGGTTGCCGCAACCGCGGCAGGCGGGGTTGAGTTTCCGCCCTCGACGGGTGGCTCCATGTTGGAATCGTCGTGCTCGTCGTGCTCGTCGTGCTCGTCGTGCTCGTCGTCTGACTCGGCCAGCGGATGCTTTGAGCGCTTGTTCTGCGACTGATCCGTATGCTTTGCGCGCGGATTCCACGTGCCAACCAGTTTTGAATGCTCAGTACATAGCCGATTTGTTGCGCCACTTTTGTCCATGTGGCTTGCTCCCTTTACACACGTGCCGTGCTGGCAGCATGTGTCCCACCTTCGGGTATTCCACTTGCGTTTGCGGCCATTCTTCATGTAGACACCGAGCTGCAACGGGTTTCCTTTGGCAGGTGCGTTCGGGAATATGGCAGCGGTCTCAAGCGTCTTGGCGTTGGCGTCGGGCAACCCTCCGATGTGCTCTTTCCGTTGCGCCTGGGCCTCCTGCTCTAGATTTTTCTGCTTGATTTTGGCCGCAAATGCCCGTTGCGCCTTGGCCGCCCGTTTCTCTTCTGCCCGTAGCGCCTTGGTCGCCGCTTGCTCCTCCCGTCGCGCCGTGGCCTTTGCCTCCTTTGCCCGCCGCGTCTCGGCTGCTTCCCGCCGCATCTCGGCCTCCATATTCGCCCGCCGCATCTCTGCCTCCTCCTCCTCCTCGTCCTCCGTTTCCCGTTGCTTCTCGGCCTGCTTGGCGTCGCACACTCCACCGCTGCACTTACGGCCGCGGTGAGAACGGAAAAGGTCGTCGTCGCTACTGTCCGTGGTCGCGTCGCTACTGTCCGTGGTCGCGTCGTACTTGTCGTCCCACTCGTTCTTAGCCTCCTCATCGGACTTTGGAGTGGCAACAAGTAAAACGTACTCCTCGTACGTCGAGTGGTACTGTTTCTCAAAAGCCTGTCGCGCCTCCTCTGCCTCCTGCTCCTCCCGTCGTGTCTGTTGAAACAAAGCCCGTTGCGCCTTCATGTGCGCCTCTACGTGCTGCATATGCGCTGTCACGGCCGGGGCGTCACCTCGTCGGTACAGAAACGCCGGTGTCACCTCGTCCTCGTCGGTATTGACGCCTCCGTTCACTGTCGCCGACTCAACGATGCGCTTCTCCTCCGCAATGCGCTTTGAGTCCTCCTCAACGATGCTCGATACTGGGGGCTCGTTCGTGGTAGACTGAACGATGGGCAAACTAAACTTGACTTTCGTAGCAAAGTGATCAATTGCTGGCATGATGTGCATCGAGTCCCAGTCCTTCTGAACCTCTGCCAGCGGATCCCCGCGGTACTTTTTGACTCGGTATGTCCATCGGCGCGTCGCTTCCTCGGCGGCCGCTTCCTCGGGGTCCTCCTCAACGATGCGCTTCTCCTCAGCGATGCGCTTCTCCGCCTCTGCGGCAGCCTCCTTGGCCGCGTCCTCGGTGCGCTTTGCCTCGGCAGCTGCGGCCTCCTTCTCCGCCTCTGCGGCAGCCTCCTTGGCCGCATCCTCGATGCGCTTTGCCTCGGCAGCTGCGGCCTCCTTGGCCGCGTCCTTGAAGCTCTTCTCCTCAGCGATGCGCTTCTCCTCAGCGATGCGCTTTTCCTCAGTGATGCGCTTCTCCTCAACGATGCGCTTCTCCTCAGCGATGCGCTTCTCCTCAGTGATGCGCTTTGAGTCCTCCTCAACGATGCGCTTCTCCTCGGCGATGCGCTTTGAGTCCTCCTCGTCGATGCGCTTCTCCTCGGCGATGCGCTTTAAGTCCTCCTCAGCGATGCGCTTTAAGTCCTTCTCGACGATGCGCTTCTCCTCGGCAACGCGCTTCTCCTTGGCAACGCGCTTCTCCTCATCGATGCGCTTTTCCTCCTCAGCGATGCGCTTTTCCTCGGCGTCCTGCTTGGCCTTGGCGTCCTCGAGCTTCCTCTTCTTCTCCTTGGCTTTTGCGTCTTCGGCGTCCTTCAGCTTCTTGGCCTTTGCGAAGGAGAGTCGTGCTCTCATAAATGCTATTTGGATGCGCGCTTCTCTTGATTTTGCGGCACGATCCGCGGCCGCCTGATCGGTGATGCGCTTCTCCGCCTCTGCGGCAGCCTCCTTGGCCGCATCCTCGATGCGCTTTGCCTCGGCAGCTGTGGCCTGCTTCTCCGCCTCTGCGGCAGCCTCCTTGGCCGCATCCTCGATGCGCTTTGCCTCGGCAGCTGTGGCCTGCTTCTCCGCCTCTGCGGCAGCCTCCTTGGCCGCGTCCTCAATGCGCTTCTCCTCAGCGATGCGCTTCTCCTCGGCGATGCGCTTCTCCTCAGCGATGCGCTTCTCCTCAACGATGCGCTTCTCCTCCGCGATGCGCTTCTCCTCGGCGATGCGCTTCTCCTCCGCGATGCGCTTCTCCTCGGCGATGCGCTTCTCCTCGGCGATGCGCTTCTCCTCCGCGATGCGCTTCTCCTCAACGATACGCTTCTCCTCAGCGATCTCAGCGATGCGCTTCTCCTCAACGATGCGCTTCTCCTCAGCGATGCGCTTCTCCTCAACGATACGCTTCTCCTCAGCGATCTCAGCGATGCGCTTCTCCTCAACGATGCGCTTCTCCTCAGCGATGCGCTTCTCCTCGGCGATGCGCTTCTCGTTTTCCGCATTAACCGCGAGCTCCTTGGCCTCGAGCTCTTTCTTTCTCTTCCTCTTCCTCTTCCGCTTCCTCTTCCTCTCCGCCTTTGCTTCGGCGTCCTTTAGCTCCTTGGCGGAGGTTGCGCCCGTTGCGCCCGTTGCGCCCGTTGCGCCCGTTGCGCCCGTTGCGCCCTGCTCCACCGCGGCGCGCTTGGCCTGCCTGCGGAGCCATGTCTTTCTATCGCACAGCCGGAGCCACTCGCCGAGGCAGAGCTCGCCGATGACGATCGCCGTCTTTTGGCGCTCCTTGGAGAGCATGACGAGCGTGCCCGAATCGCCGTCGTCCCAGTGCACCTACGGGTTGCGTCGCGTCGCAACAGTGGCGGTGAGTCCGAGGCGAGCTGCGCCCCCTTGCAGAAGCCGAGCTTCTGGTTGCGCCGGATGACGCGTCGGACATTTCATGAAATTGACATTCAACCGACCTTGCAGAAGCCGCGCTCCCGGTCGCGCGGCTTGGGCGCCGGCCCGAGGCACTCTCCGTACATGACGCCCTCGGTGAAAAAGAACGCGACGCGGTCGCCCTTGAGCGCGCCGCCCGCAATGCCGACCGTCGCCTCAAGCTCGTCCTTAAGCTGCTTGGCGTTGGTCTCAAAGTCGTCGGTAATGGCATCGGTCATCGGCGCAGAGGCAGCGGTCGGTGTTGGCTGGCGCTCCTCGGCGAGCTCTTCATCGTCAGCTTCAACAATTTTACCGAGGCAAAGCGCATCATGGTACCATTGCACAAACCGTGCCAACGTCAGTATCCCGGTACCATCCGGATCGGCAAGGCTGCGCTGCTCGTCAATATCATCACCGTGGGTACGGCTCAAATCAACGCCAAGCTGCTCCAGAACATCCTCAAACTTCCGAATGGGAATGCTGCCGCTCTTTGCGCGTTTGTTGAAATATGTATCCACCGCGTCAAACGCTAGCTGGGCGCATTTGACTCGCGCAGCACCAAGCAGTACGAACGAACACACGGAACCACCAATGGGCGCATTTGACTCGGTATTGCGAGTATCAGGGAGTGCAGGTGCAAACGCGGCAAAACCGCTCGTCGGTTTCGCAGCAGCCGTAGCCAAAGAGCCAGCGAGAGGCTGAGAGGATGCGGCAGCGGAGGCTGATACGTAGGTGTTGGCGTTGGTGTTGGCGGCGGTGGTGTTGTCGTCGTCCTTCGCCGCAAATGCATCTGCGTGCGCTGCCATGCGGGAAACATATCGGGCACCCGTCTCGCAAACATCCTCCTCCTCTTCCTCGTCCTCTTCGACCTCCTCGACCTCCTCGAGCTCCTCGGCCTCCTCGACCTCCTCGACCTCCTCGAGCTCCTCGGCCTCCTCGACCTCCTCGACCTCCTCGAGCTCCTCGGCCTCCTCGACCTCCTCGAGCTCCTCGGCCTCCTCGGCCTCCAGTATTTGAGTATGCTCTTTTGCCCGCCCTGGAGCAGCCTTCTTCCTGGACTGCGTCTTGGCGGCCAGGTCACTAGGGACAGCGACACGGGGCACGCTAGCTGCGACCTCCTTCCATTTGTACCCCCCAGCTAGCTCCTGCGTGCCGCGTATTGCTTTCCCTACAGCATCATGTGACCTATTGATTGCTTTAGCTGCCTCTTGTCGGTTGCGAAAATAAGCAATGACGTTTCCTGTCTTAGGGTCGATCTGAGCTACCGTCATGCCTACCAGGGCATTGGCAGACGCGACGGGAGGCGGAACGCTGTAAAGCGAAATTGATGCGTGATTGACGGGATCGGAATGATTTGTATCGATAGGTTGCGGCGGATGACAGACCGGAGAACCTCGACGGATTGGCGGCGATTGCAGGGACGGGGGGG